>Ga0310343_10001633_pt1 | contig 11587 bp, 7 predicted proteins | sample HC15DNA2025_MG_FD_203519 | JGI IMG/M metagenome (GOLD analysis project Ga0310343, IMG submission 203519) | Marine microbial communities from station ALOHA, North Pacific Subtropical Gyre - HC15-DNA-20-25_MG | ecosystem: Environmental > Aquatic > Marine > Oceanic | place: Pacific Ocean: North...
AAATGGATTATGGGCGGCCCGCCGCTCAGTTCATGGCACAGGATGTGGCTGCACTGGCTGAACCCTACATTGGCAAAAAGATCACGGTACAAGGCGTGGTGGAGGGTAGGGATTTCACCGACCCCGATGATGCGGTCTTGATACTGGAACACGGGATCTTTTGTCATTTTGGTAAATTTGCTCGAATGGCTCAGGCATATGCGGATGGCGAAACGGGGTGGGTGGATGGTTTCCTTGTTCAATGCGAGCCAGGAAAGATTGTGATTCGGCCCGCTTTGGGAAGGGACCCCACGGCGCATTTTGCACCTCTGAGACCGACACCCTGAGGATCACCTTTCTGTTTGGTCATCCCGGAGCTCTGAACTTGCCAAAAAAACGGTTCTCGTTCAGATTCTCATCTGCTTGGCACGGATGTTCTTCCCCTTGGGAGCGCTCCTGCCATGCTCGCGCGGAAGGGTGGCTGAGCTCGGTTTAAGGTACCTGACTCGAAATCAGGCGATGGAGAAATCCATCCGGGGGTTCGAATCCCTCCCCTTCCGCCATTCTTTCTTCTGGCTAGTCCAAAGGCTCCCTAAAGGTGTGACGCACCTTTTCGTGCTTCGTTGCTTGAAGCCTCTTATTCAGAATCCAAAGGGATGGTTTCGAGCTGGTTCCTGATTTCTAAAAATCCTCTGAAGCTGAAAACAGACTGCTTCGGGAAACGTCTCGATGATTCGTTTCTTCTCGTCCAGATTCTGAGACCATGGATGCGAAGTCTATGAGACTCCCAGCTGTCCCAAAGCTGTATGGGGCACGGTAAACCCATTCGAACAGAGGAATGGGAGCAGGAAGGAACTTCTTACTTTCCTCGGGGGTGATACTCGATAGAAGCCCTTCTTCGTGCCTAGTTGACTGCGGCGAGGGTGGTGGCATATTAAAATCGCTAAGCCCAGTGGTTTAGTCGTTTGTTCATACCGTTACTGACAGTGTCACCCTCACTGGCTTTGGCCAGTGAGGGTTTTTTATGGCATGGTGCTCTTTACTGTGATCAGTCTATAGGATGAATTCTCTCAATAAGCTTCTCGGCCATGTGGCTGTCCTCCTTTTGTTTGTATGCCATTTTGAGGGTGTCGCTCAGGAGGAAAAGAAACCCATGACGATAGACCAACTCGCTTGGCTAACAGGAAGTTGGCAAGGCCCCTTGGATGGCGGAATCCTTGAAGAGACCTGGCTCTCCCCAAAGTCAGAAACCATTTCAGCCCTTGTTCGTTACACAAAGAAGGGAAAAACCGAATTTGTTGAAATCATCAAAATCCAACAAGCGGCCGACACGCTGGAACTGAGATTACAGCTCTTTGACCCTCCGATGCAGCCCCGATGGGAAAAGCCTCACGTTTTCGAACTTCTCAGAATGGAATCCCAAAAAATCACCTTTCGTGGAGTGAGTGAAGGATCGCACCGCACATTGAGCTACGAGCTTGTGGCGCCAGATCATTTTGTGATTCGTTTTCAGACGCACGAGGGAAGCGAGGTTGAAATCCACCTCTCACAGGTGCGCCAATGAGCCGTGTCACTGCGAACAAGGTGTGATGCTTTTATCCCCACTTCAGGGAAGTGGTTCTGCCATCGTCTGCCTTGTTTCCACCTGTTGCATGGAGTGTCAGATCCACCCCCTTGCGATGAAAGCGTGCATCCAGCCAGCCGACGGGTTGTGCATCGCTGAAGTTGTATCCCACTGCGGGTAGGTTGATCAGGTGTTTGCCTTCGCGAAACCCGTACTCATACACATGGGAATGACCATAGAAGATGGCTTTGACCTGTCGATGAGGTTTCAAAATTTGGAAGAAACGATCGGTATCCAGAAGGTCACCATCACCTTCTCCCAGGGTATGATGCACAAAGAAGACGATGGGGCGATCATCTGCTTGTTTCAAAAACTGCTCCAGCCAGGCGCGTTGATCCTGACCGAGCAGGCCGGCAACCTTGTCCACGTAGAGGAGTGAGTCCAATTGCACAATGCGAACCGAGGGATGCTCCATCACCACCACATGCTTGTCCTCGATGGCGGCCTTGTTCTCTGTCGCTGGTTGCATGACCTGTTGAAAGTTGTCTCGGTGATCGTGATTTCCCAGGCCAATCGAAACAGGGCAGTGAGCGGCGATGGGTTCCAGCAGTTTCTTCAGTTCCTGATAATCCTCCACCTCGCCTGTCAATCGGGCAGCATCCCCATTGATCAACGCCGACTCTGGCTCGACAGCCAGCACCTCGGGTATCACACGCTTGAGGTTTTCCCAAGGTCGGAAACCCCGATATTCATTGGACCTGTCGGCAGGAATGTGAGTGTCTGACAAGAGGGCCAGATGAAAGGAGCTTTCCTCTTGGGCTTGTGCTCCAGGAATCCCCATCAAAACCGTCGTCAAAACGCCGCTTTCGATAAAGTTTCGCCGGCTCGATTGGGTATTCCACAGGGTAGGCATGGCTCCAAGATGCAAGGGGGTGCTCAATAGGCAAGCGGAATTTTCGGTGACCTTGGGCAAGTCGGCCCTGTTCCAGAAAATCTGTGTCAACAAGGCAAAAGCAAGCATTGACTGAGTGCCTGACTGGGCTTCCGCGGAGTTATCACAGAAAAAAGGCAATAAGACTCAACCCGGTAACAGGTCGACGCCTTTTTTTCATAAGTTCAAAGGATTTCTTACTTCATTGGGTTTGCAGAAAGGAACTTTTAGACCAGGTCGGCGGTTTTTGGTCAGTAGTTATCTCTTGATTCCGTTGGTTCGTTAACAAATTCGAATCGAAAGTTTCGTATACAAAAAGGGGTGAGGCCGACCTGCTCAACGACGATGTGTCACCGTGCGAAAGCCTTACAATGCAAGTAGGTGACATGCCATTAAACTCATTTCAAGGGCTCGGGCGGCAGTGAAAAATAAGTCCAAGTATTATGATGGCACACTCAGAGACGCACTGGCATGGGTGATTGTACTGTGTATCCCAGTCGCAGGTTTTGTGGCTTGCGGAAAAACGGACAAGCAAGTCGAACCTGCTGTAATGACTTTTTTTCTTACATCGTATTTGATCATGATTCGATGCAGATCGGGTAAATGGCCCGGTCCACATTAAGCCTGTTTCCTGAAGAAATGATTTCATCTTTTTGAAACAAGCACCATACGAGGCTGGTGGGAGCCATTCATTTATGCCGAGCATCTTTTGTTGAGAGCTGCCTTGAAAGGGTGATGGATTTGAGTTTTCTGCTGCCATCAGAGGGGCCAACTTCGAGCTGGTGGCCGCTACTTGTGCTGTAAAAATGAATTGTCCACCGGTTTGTTTGAACACCTGTCACATCCGAGGTCTCTAGGTGTGACCATGGGGGGCTTTTAGTTTCAACGGATTTGCCACGAATCCCCTGGGGCTGCGGGCTTGAATCCCATGCTCGAGGCACTTAATATGAGGCAGTCCTAAATCTTGTGTTTGCCTGGATTTCCATTTGCCTCCTAAGGTGGCGCCACCTGTCGGCGTGTCGACTCAGCAAGGAGGCCTTGCCTCTTACCCCCATGGTTCGTGGGGAGTATCTATGGCCTTGTTTTCTGATGGCTTCCCTGGTTTCGGGCTGGGCCGCTCAAGAGTCCAAGGAGGCCGAGGGCGCGTCGTGGTGGTCCCTGCAACCACTCAAGCGGGTGGAACTGCCTTCTGCTCATGACCAAAGCCTGCATCCTGTTGATGCCTTTATCGGCCAGGCCTTGGAAAAAGCCGGTCTGGAACCTTCACCGACCGCTGATCGAAAGACCCTCATTCGGCGATTGAGCTATGATTTGCTCGGCCTGGCCCCCGATCCAGAGGATGTTGAGGCGTTTGTGAGTGATGCGCGACCCCATGCCTGGAGGGCTTTGGTGGATCGCTGGCTGGCATCTCCTCATCTGGGGGAGCGCTGGGGGCGGCATTGGCTCGACACCGTTCATTTTGGGGAAAGCAACGGGTTCGAATACAATCAGCCCCGCAACCATGCCTGGCGCTATCGGCATTGGGTGGTGCAGGCGCTCAACGCCGACATGGCCTATGATGCCTTTGCCAGGATGCAGTTGGCGGGCGACGTCTTTTCTCGGGAACCTTCGGGCGTCATTGCGACGGGTTTTCTGGTCACTGGGCCGCACAATACCACCAAGCCATCGAACGATGGCATGCGCCAGACGATGCGACAGGACGAGATGGAAGATATGGTGGCCCTGGTGAGCCAGACCTTTCTCGGGATGACCACGCATTGTGCTCGCTGTCACGATCACAAGTTTGACCCCATCTCAAGCCGGGACTACTACCGCATGGCTGCTAGTCTGGCTGGGGTGGAGTTTGGAGAGCGGGTATTGCCTTCTGGCTCAGAGGGTTCACCAGGGGAGGAAAAAGCCTGGGCCGTGACTCCGATTCCACCGGGGCTGACCCATGTGCTGCATCGCGGGGAAGTGCAGCAGAAACGTGAAGAGGTGACTCCCGGTGGGTTGGAGGCACTGGCCATGCTGGAGGCCGACTTTGGGCTGACTTCCCAGGCGGATGATGGCAGCCGACGGGCGCATCTCTCGGATTGGATTACCGACGTCCGCAACCCACTCTTTGCCAGGGTGGTGGTCAATCGCATCTGGATGCATCATTTTGGCCAGGGCCTGGTCCTTACTCCCAACGATTTCGGTGTGAGTGGGGGGCAGCCCAGCCATCCCGAACTGCTGGATTGGATGGCCTGGTATCTGATTGATCATGAATGGAGTTTGAAGGCCTTGCATCGACTGATCCTTACCTCAGCGACCTGGCAACAGCAGTCTTCCCCACGGGCTGAAGCGATGGAAAAGGATGCCGACAATCGTCTGCTCTGGCGGATGGTGCCCCGGCGGCTGGAGGGAGAAAGCCTGCGCGATACCCTGCTGCAGCTGGCGGGCCGACTGGATCGGCAAGTGGGAGGGGTGGGTTATCGAGACATGAAGGAATACAAATTTAAAGGGAGTCATTTCTATGACCCTATCCCACAGGATCAGCCCCAACAGTTTCGACGCACGCTCTATCGTTTCAGTCCCAGAGGGGCTCGGCGCACCTTGCTGGATACCTTTGACTGTCCTGATCCCTCAGCCCTGACTCCGCGTCGTGCCAGCACCACCACGCCGCTGCAATCGCTGGCCCTGATGAACAATGAACTGGTGCTGGCGATGGCACAGGCCTTTGCCGAGCGTCTGAAGCGTGAGGCCGGCGCCCAGGTGGAAGACCAGATTCAGTGGGGGCATCGGTATGCCCTGGGCCGCGAAGCGTCTGAGGATGAGGTGACCCTGTCGCGCCCCTTCATCGAGGAACACGGTCTGGCGGCCTGGGCCCGGGTTTTGTTGAACACCAATGAACTGCTCCATGTGCGCTGATTGGCATCTTTCTCGCCGCGAATGGCTCAAGTGGTCTTCCCATGGCTTGGCTGGGGCGGCGCTGGGGCATCTGCTGGGTGCTTCACCCACCCTTGGGGCAGGGGTGCCTGCCCCTCACCATCCTGCCCGGGCTCGCCGGGTGATCCACATCTGCCTGATGGGTGGGCTGAGTCACATTGACTCCTTTGATTACAAACCCGCGCTGGCCGCAGCTCATGGCCAGTCGCTTGCTTCGCTTTCTTATACCGAGCGACCCGCAACCTTCTTCAATCAAATTGGATTGCTGCGCAAGGAGGACTGGCGCTTTGCCCAGCATGGCCAGAGTGGCTTGTGGGTGTCGGATCTTTTTCCCCACATCAGCAAGATGGCCGATGAACTGACGGTGATTCGTTCCATGGTGGCTGACTCAGCCAATCATACCCCGGCCACCTTCCAGCAAAACACCGGCTTTCAGCTCAATGGGTTTCCGGTCATGGGTTCGTGGATTTCCTATGGGCTGGGTGCGGAGACTGAGGATCTGCCGGCCTATGTGGTGTTGCCTGATGCCAGGGGATATCCCGCGGGCGGCACGATCAATTGGTCCAATGGCTTTCTTCCCTCCACCCATCAGGGAGTGGCCTTTGATACAAGCTCTAGCATCCCTATTCCCGACCTGTTGCCTCCTGAAGGACTCTCCTCCAAGACAGATGCTGCTTCGCGAGCCTTGCTGGCCTCGCTCAACGCGCGCGACCTCGAACGGCATGGTTTGGAAGATGCCATGCGTGCGCGGATCCGCAGCCACGAGCTGGCAGCGCGCATGCAGCTTTCGGTGCCGGGGGTGGCCGACCTGGAGCAGGAACACCCTGCGACACGGGCCATGTATGGTCTGGACCAGGAGGCCACGCGCGACTTCGGTCGCAGCTGCCTGCTTGGGCGTCGACTGCTGGAGAAGGGCGTTCGTTTCGTGCAGCTGATCAGCGGTGGTTCCTTTGGTTCGCCTCGTATCAACTGGGACGGCCATGAGGACATGCGGCGCAACCATGACCGAGAGGCCCTGCGTATTGATCAGCCGGTGGCCGCTCTGCTTCGCGACCTGAAGCAGCGGGGCATGCTGGAGGATACTCTGGTGCTCTTTACCACGGAATTTGGTCGCACCCCCTATGCCCAGAGTGCGGCCGACAAGGTGGGCCCGGGCAGGGATCACAACATGTACGCTTTTTCACTGTGGATGGCCGGGGCGGGGCTCAAGCCTGGGATGGCCTATGGTGAGACGGATGAGATCGGTCTCAAGGCATCCCGCAACCCGGTGCACTGGCATGATTTCCATGCCACCGTCCTGCACCTTCTGGGAATGGACCACGAGGCCCTGACCTTTTATCACAATGGGATCGAACGCCGCCTGACCAATGTGCACGGCAAGGTCCTCCGCCCGATCCTGAGTTGAGTTGGTTTGGGAAGCTGGGCCAGGTTCCAAACCCTAACCAAGTTTCCTAGCTCTCTGTGAGCAATGCCTGCCCCAGAGCATCAGTATGAACCCCACGCACCAGAGGGCCCAGGTGGAGGGCTCGGGAATGCTGGGAACGGCGTCGAAGGGCACTGGGGTCAGCCCCATTTCGTCATACTGCTCCTGAGTTTCCAAGACTACGGCCCCGGTGACTGGGGTGACCAACTGATGCTCGGATGCCAGGGCAATGGCCTTTTTCTGCTCTCGCTGGGCGATCAGATGGAGGACTTCCTGTTTGGCCCAGAGGCGTTCGATGTGCTGTGAGACCTGGGGCAGATGGGTGTTTTCCATTTCCGAGGAGGGGAGGGTTCGGCGATGAAAGCGCCAGATCTCTGCCTTTCCAGTGACTTCATCAAGCCACTGCTGCCATGTTTCCTGAAGGTTGCCATAGTGAGGCAGCACGCGTGCGAAGCTTGAGTCCAGATTCTCCAGGATGCGGTTGGGTACGGGAAAGATGCCCTTGCTGATGAGTTGAATGCTCCCGCGGGAGCGTTCCATTTGTTGTTGGAGGCTGGAGGGATCTCCCAGCATGACCGGCTGTGGTCCATGATACCACCAAACATGCCGCGCGCCCTGTTCTCGTGCCAGGGCCCATGCCTGGGTGAGCGCTGCCAGATTGTCCTGGCCTCCACTGGATTCCAGCAAGCTCAGGTAAGACAGGGCCTCCTGCGGTGAACAAATCTTGTAGGTGTGATCGGGTGCGATGAAGGGGGATTGATCGGATGCGACAAGGACCTGCAAGGTAATTTCCGAATCCCAGTTTTCCAGAGCCTCCAGGATGTCACTCATGTGAGGGGTCATGGCGTAGGATCCATCCACAACCCAGATGACCGAGTCGGGGGCCTGGGTGCTTTCTCGAGAGAGTTCCTGCAGGATGCTTTGTTCCGATTTGCGCGCCTGGGTGAAGACCTTTTGAGAGGCCTGAGCGCGCTCGACCTCAATGGTGCTCTCGGCTGAGATCAAGACGGGGTCGGCCAGTTGCCCTTCAAGAATGTGATCGCCATCGTCGTGCAGACTGGCCTTGAAACCCGTGTGATCGGATGTGAGCTTGGAACGGGATTCCACCCAGATGGCATGCTTGAGCGCCCCGCGCAGGTTGAAGTTGCGTTCGACCATGACCGGCAGTCGCGTGCGGCCATGGCTCAGATCGCTCATGTCCAGGGGGGCGGTGATGCCGAAGCGTATTTTCATGCGCCCTCCATCAGGGGGCACGGGAAAGCACTGCATGAGGATTTGGTCGGGGCCGGAGGTGGTGACCAAAACGGGATCCCTTCGTCGCTCCACTGCGATTTTCTGATAGGCCTTGCGAGTGAGGTTGCGGGAAGCAAAGGCCGCTTCCCGTTCTTCGTCATTGACCCAGAGGGTAAGTCGCGAAACCACGCCGCCGGCCGGAAGGCGAATCTGCGCTCGGGCTTCGCGAGCCAAAGATGCCTTGTTTTCAAACTCCATGGTCCATTCGGTGTAGGAGGTTGCGCCATGGGTTTCGATGCGACTGTCGATGCGGGAGCGGATCATCTCAAGCCCCATCACTCGACCAGCGACCGAGCTTCCCCCAAGAGCATTGTCCAGTTCCCAGGTGAATTCGTCCTCTACCAGGCTCCATCGCCCCTGCGAGGTGTAGAGTTCAGGAGGTTTGACAGCATTGAAGGGGCGGCCGGTGACACGATAATAGATGGCCCGGGCATCTTCCTGGGTGACCGGTTCCTTGGAGTTGGTGAGCCAGCTGCTTAGATCGAACACCCGTCTTGGGCGCTGGTAACAGGCAGTGAGCATGGTTTCCTCATGTCCCAGGGTTCGGAGCAGCCGAATACCCTTGAGCTGGACCGAACGATCCTCTGCGTCCGCCCAGCGCAGCCCCAGACGGGTAAGGAAATAGGGACTTTCCAAGGCCAGCAGGCAGGCAATGGCTGCCACCATGCCCCACCCCAGGGTCCAAGGGCGCGAAGGCTGAACCTGATCAGCTCGCACGTGCTTCCAGAGTCGGAGCCCTGCCAGGAAGGTCACGAGAGGAGTGATGGGCAAAAGCCCCATGCCGTAGACAATAGTGAGCATGAAACTGATGGGGATGGCCGGGGCAAACATCAGCGTGTAGAGGAGACTGGTGCCGGTGTTGAAGGCGATGACAGCGCGATGCCATGGCCCGATGGGATCGGGGTTCTTGGCCAATTTCCACAGCACCCATGCATTCCCCATCGGGACCAGACCCAGCAACAGCACATGGAGCAGGGTGGGCATGGGGTCGAACCAATACCCGGAACATAGACGGGTCGAGAGTTCGAACATCAGCGTGATGGTGGGCCAGATCACGGCTGTGAGCCACAGAGTTCCCCGACGGAACTGGGTCCATGCGCCGGTTTGTTTCAAGGACTCGCGAAACCTTATTTTCGCGTGCGTTTCTTGGGTTCTTTTTCTGGACGACGATGCCTCCTGGTCTTCCATCCGCCTCAACAGGGATTCCAGCCAGGCGGCATCGATGACCCTCAGACCTGCCTTGTGGGCTTCTTCTTCAATATGGGATCTGACATCCTGGGCGACCTCCTGGGCGTCGGCTTCGCTATCCTCGAGCCTGACCTGGAGTTGTTCCTCATGGGCTGTCCATGCTGCCTGGGCGGATTTTGTCCATTCGATCATACTAGGCGTCTTTCTCCTTCAATGTGTGTACTCCTTTGAGCAGGACATCCAGATGCGCTTCCATGGTTTCCATGACACGCTGTCCTTCGGGGGTTAAAGTGTAGTATTTGCGGGCGGGGCCTTCGCTGGACTCCACCAACCGGGCGTCGATCCAACCGTGTTTTCGCAGGCGGGAGAGCAGGGGGTAGACCGTGCCTTCGGTGACGCCCAGGCCGGGGACTTCGACCAGGCTCTTGACCAGGTCATACCCGTAACGCTCGCGTCCCTTGAGAGCACTCAGGATACCAATCTCCAGAAGACCCTTGCGCAGCTGGATGGTCCAATTGTCAAAATAATCGTTCATGCCAACCTGGTTGCTCCAGTTCTTGCCTTATTACTATGCAATGCAAGGTAGTATGCGAGGCATGGCTCCATTGTCAAGTGTTTCAAGGGTGTCTACGACCCTATATCCTCAGAGGCTCCGCGGGGTTTTCGCCAGATAAAGGCGCCTCAAAATCCAGGAGCATGAGGAGCATGCGTTGCAGGTGTTTTTTCCCCAGGTGCTGGCTACCCTTCCTCCCATTTTGCGCGAGAGTTCAGTCGCGAAGCTCCATAGCTTGGATGGGGTCGATCAGAAAAGGGTCACCCATGAGCTCAGGATGCTCCCAACATGGCACGTCCCTTTATGACCGCTCCAGATCGACCAGGCGAAGGACCGATTGCGGCATGATGTTGGCTTGAGCCAGCATGGCGGTCGCTGTCTGCCTCAGGATTTGGTCGCGGGCAAAGCGTGTGGATTCCTCGGCGATGTTGACATCGGTCAGGCGCCCAAGGGTCTGTTTGAGCATATCGGTGGACTGCGTGAGCATGCGGTCAGCCAGATCAATGCCTTTGGCAAAGGCTCCCACGGTGGCGCGATCCTGCTGCAGTTGTTCGATGGCCCCTTTCACCTGCAACAGACGTGCGTGTGCCTGAGCGCTGCCGCGCAGGAAATACCCCTCGCTATCGGGGGTGTAGGTGCTGGAGTAGGTGGCTGCTGCCAGGTCAATCCCGCGGGTTTGCAGTGAGTGGCTCTCTTCATCGCGGGACACCTGCATGGTTTGTCCGGCAAACAGGGAAACCTGATTAAAGGCCTTTGAGCCGAGGCTTTCCACAAAGGCTGCTAGTGCACTATACTCGCTTTCGTGTGCTGGGACTGAGGAATCTTCCGAACCAAATTCGATGACATATCCACTCAAGGTGGTGTTGATTGCGGGAAGGTCATTCCATTTTCCGCTAGCGTAAATCTGAAGGGCATTCTCTCCACCAGCTACATCGTTGGGCTCTCCAGCGGCCCAGTTTTCAAAACTCATGGCCTCGCCATCGACCCATTTCCATTGCCCCTCGGTAATCTCATCTGTGCCACCAATCCAGTAACTGCCTCCCTGCATGACCGCCTCAACAGATGATTGATCCTCTGCACTTTTGATGCAGGCGAGTTTTCCTCCTCGGTTTTCTGCGTCTGATTTTGCTTGAGTCCAGCTAAAGTTGCCTGTCACCAATTCAAAGCGTCTTTCATCGCCGCCGCTTTGCTGGTCTCCCATGGTCACATCCATGGCCCGCAGGGCGAGTTCCCCCATCCGGCTCAGGGCCTTGGCGGCCTGTTCGAGAAAGCCTTCTTGTGTCTGTGAAAAGGAAAGAGCGTTCGTGAGGTTTTCCCTGCCGACCTGTAGGCGGCGGATGCTACCTCGATGCCTTGAGGCCATGATGGCCTCAGTTGAGGGGTTGGCAGGATTAGCAAACTGATTGCCCGAGGTGAGCTTGAGCAATGAGCGTTGAACATCTTCCGATGCCGCGCGCAGGAGGCGCGCGGAACGGTCAGCACTCAAGTTGGTCTGGATCACCGTCATTGGGTTTGTGAAAGGCCTTCCTGCAGGATGAAAGGCTGCGGATGGGGTGGAAGCATGAGATTTGCCATGTTTTTGAAAAAACAAGGAATTTTGTAAGTTTTTGATAAATACAAACTAATGTAGTTCAAACAACATCCAGCTAGCTGCAATTAGGCTTGAAATGGACCAAAGAGGCAAAAGGTTCCTTATCTCCTTCCAAATGCCATGGGGTGTGGATTCCACAGGAGGCCCGGGATGCGGCG
>Ga0310343_10001634_pt1 | contig 11583 bp, 8 predicted proteins | sample HC15DNA2025_MG_FD_203519 | JGI IMG/M metagenome (GOLD analysis project Ga0310343, IMG submission 203519) | Marine microbial communities from station ALOHA, North Pacific Subtropical Gyre - HC15-DNA-20-25_MG | ecosystem: Environmental > Aquatic > Marine > Oceanic | place: Pacific Ocean: North...
TGCGGTCTGTGTCGAAGAGATACTCAAACACCATCATTGTGAGCTGCTCGCCGATTCGCGCGCCGGTATCCATGCGCTCGAGCAGGTTGGGATCAAAGTTACCAAACTCCTTGTTGTTCTCTAGTTTGGCTTGCTTGAGCCAGCGACGGCCAGGACCAAAGGCCTGCGGATTGCGCAACGCCTCATCCCAGAGCTCGACAAGAATCGGAGTCCAAACGTCGAGCAGCGCGTTTGAGATCGTGCTGCTCTCCGAGTAGGCACGCACGTGCATCGCAAGCAGCAGCAAGTTGACAAAGAAGCAGGCCTTGACACCCGCAAATTCTGGTGGGATGTACCGGTAGTACATGGGGTCAAAGTCTGTCATGTAGAACTGCCCACTGATTTCGTGCACCAGTAGATTGCCTTTTTTCATGTCGTAGTTGATGTGCTGTGTGGATCCGATGTAAAAACACAATCCAACCAAGAAACTGGCAGCCTGTTCTACCGTGCCCCGAAGCACCGGCGATGTCCCTTTTATTGGGTCGGGCTGGTACTCTGGCATCCGCCGCAGCTTGAACGCCCAGTCGACCATGTTGCCGTCGGCCTTGCGCATGATCATGATCATGCCATACTTTTGCTCTTTGTCTCCTGGCTGCAATGCCCACGCCCATTGCACCGCTGCATAGATGGGAGGGCCGACGCCCTGCGAGGCCGCCTGAAGCGCGAGAGCCAGCTCGTCTACCAAAGCCTCGCGTGTCATAGACCGGTAAACTTGCACCTTTTCGTTGCTGCTGCTTGGGAAAGGATCAGTGCGTGTCATGCGTATGACATAGTCTGCCTTTGGCAGCACATCTCCAAACGGTGTCCCGGAGTCGATCTCAACGCCCAGAGCCCGCAACTGAGGCGGCCACGCCTCAGGGTTTGTAACGGGTGTCAACGCGGTGACCTCGAGTACCTCGTTGTAGTTGCCAGCTTTTGAGACTTCGGTGAGGTGCTGTCGGTTGTTATTGTGGCGGTTGTCTACCATGCTCTCCCAGGTCATGGGCCGCAGCCACGACTGCCATTCCGCTGCAAACTCGCTGTTCTCCGGAGGCGCCTTCAGTTCGTTCCACGTGCGGATGCGGCCGTCGGGGAAGGGTGCGCAGAGCACACTACAGTCGATGTTGCGACCAACAAATTCCCTAACTTCCTCTATGGACAACGCTTTGTCTGGGAGAGTCAACGTTTTGACGCTGTCCCACGTCGGCGCGTCGACAAACGCAGGGCCCGGCAGCGGGATCTCGGGGAGAAGTTGTGCACTAGAACGCGGCACGCGCGACGGCCCCATGCGCTGTGCTGGCGCCGCATTGGGCTCGTCCGTTTCCGGATCTGCTGCCGCGGCGCGTCGCTGCTCCTCACGCTGCTGCTCGACACGCGCAGCGGCCTCGCGCTGCTGCTCCTGGCGCTTTTCCTGCTGAGCCTTGAGTTGCTGCGCCGCTCGTTGTGCTGCTTTTTGTGCACACAGCGCATTCCGTTCCTGCTGCTTGCGCGGCGACTCGATGGTTTTGGCGACGAGCTTGGCCCTTTTCGCCTGCTTCTGCCTGTGCTTTTCAATAAAGGTGCTCTTCATGCCAGTGTGCTCGACAAGGCGGGCGAGCTCGTCGACCGAGAGTTCAATCTGCAGCGGCATGGCAAAAAGAGTGCTCACTCCCGTTGGGTTACTCTTCTAGTTACGAGAGGTGTGTTATGACTACAAGGAGTTGAGGCGGGCGCACGTCGCAAATAGGACACGCACTCGGCAAAGCTATGCACGCGACATGCTCGCCGACAACACCAGCAACGGCAGGACGCTTCCTAGCGCAGCTTCCTGCCCACCGTCTTTACAGTGTTGAATCGCTTTCTCAAACCCCTCTATTGGATTGTTGTCTACTACCCCGGCTGCGATCAACGCTCTCACGCCACGATGCGGCGAGTAGCCCGTCAGCGTGGCCGGCTCACAAGGGTGACCGCAGCACGACCACCGATTCATGCCAAGGCTTGTGAAGGTGGCTACGTCGCTGGTGTACGCGAGGTCGCTGCCGTATTTGGCTCGTGCGATGATGCGCATAGTGAGCGCAACGCATGTGCTAGGCGCAACCGTCTGCGAGTCCGGACACCAGCAGGGATACGGCCAGCACCAACACAATGCGTTGCAACGGTAGCAAAACATGTTCCGAGGCGCTGCGTGCGCAACCTCCACGCACGCGCGGTGGATGGCCGCCGCGTCGACGTACTTGATTTTGTACAGCCGAACCGTTGCCTTCGGGCCGTAGTAAGCCTTGTTAGTGTAGCACTGAAAGCGTGGCCGGCTGTCCATCATGTAGTCGAATGCCACGTGCTCCTTGTTGCGTGCCGACATGTCCGACACCCCACGCTCCGAGTGCGTTTTGATTTCGTCTGCGGTGCTCCACGGAATAAAGATGCCCATGTGGTTTTCCGTGCCACCTGTGCAGCATGACGTGATCTTGCCAGCATCCGTTAAGTTCTCAAACGGCCACTGTGCGACGACAACGTACGCGTGACGCATTGTGCTGTCTACCAAATGCGCAAGTGTCGCTAAATATCCCGTTTAGGCAAACGTTATGGGTAGACAGTCGCCGCCATGAGCGCATGCTGTGTGCAGCCCTATGTCGGCACTCAGGGCGGTTGCCCGTCGTATCAGACACTGCAGCACATGCACACGTGCGATGCCGTCGCAGTCGGTGCCCTTTGCGAGGGAGACGGCGAGTGCGGAACGTCCCAAAGCCTCAACAACTGCAAAGGGTCGTTTGACCTCTACACCAGGATTGCGTGTCCTCCACCACCCTCACCCTTGCCACCGCCGCCCTCGCCGCCAAGTCCCTCGCCGTCGCCAGCGCCGCCTCCCGTGAGCTGTCCGGGCAACATGATCTACAACCAATGCGGCGCCAGCTGCAACTCCACATGCAGCGAACCAAACCCAAGCTGCGCCATGGTGTGCGTAGAGCGGTGCGAGTGCCCCCTCGACACGCCCGTGTGGCACGACCACCTCGGCACCTGCGGCACCACCACACAGTGTCTGACGCCCGCGACCAGCGCAGCGAGTACTCCGGTCTTTTTCAACAGTCCGTGCGCAGCGTACCAGCACACCAACGACGAAAGTCTTGTCAACGCGAGCAGCTTTTTCCACACAGGACAACCCAAGCTTGCCATGTTTACCTCCGACGTGCAGGCGTGCTGCGACGCGTGCAACAGCCTCAATCAAGCCAGTCCGCCACCTCCACCTGGCGGGCCACCGCCGCCGAGCAGTCCGCCTGGCTCCCTAACATACTACTTTCCTGGCGTCGTCGACCGGACACCCAAGGCCTGTCATGCCATCTCCATCCACAACAACCAGTTTGGTTTTTCGTGTCGCTTTTACGATCAGCGTACCGATGGTTCGATGGGGGCTTTGGTGCTGCAGTCGCCGGCACTGCCAGAATCGTTGACGTATCAAGGGTCGACGCGATGGTACACTCTGCCCTTTCCTCCGCCACCCTCGTTGCCGCCGCCGTCGCCGCCACCGCCGTTTGGGCCTCCAATCCAAGACTCGTCCGTCGTCGTGTACACCGAGTGTCCCAAGCTGGCGCCAACGGGAGGAGACAATTGTGCCAACTACACGCTGACTTCCAGCTGTGCCTACGGGCTCTTCTGCTGCCCCGACGGCGCATGTAGCAATCTGACGTCGGCCGTCTGCAACGAGGGTGTCTGGGAAAGGACCGACGCGCCCGTCTACTGCCCCGACTCGTCGCCAGCGCACCCACCTTCCCCATCTACGCCGCCATCGGAGGACGACGAGCTAAATGTGGCAATGATCATTGGGTTCACTTTTGCAGGGTTGGCGTTTGCTTTGGTTGTGTACTTTGTCTATCTCTTTTGTACTACTCGCGACACGGGAATCGGAGACACGGGAATCGGAGACACTAGTTATCGACGGGTTGGGGTTAGCACACCTGCTGACTCGAAGCCCCTCCTCAGACCAGAACTCAGCGCGGAGGTCCGCGGCATTGCAACGCTGCCACCCTGGACGTTCAAGTCAATCTCGGTCAACCGAAAGTGAACGCTAACCAATCGGTCAGGAGGCAACCCGCCCGCCTAGAAACCATGCATTGTGGACCACCCGCGGAGATTTCGGAGGAGTCGATTGAGCGCATCACCAAGCAGGCGAGCGTCAACATACTCAAAGACTACACTCAGGTTCCCGATGATCTCAACCTCATTTCCAGGCTGGCCGTCGCTGCGACAGGTGGCCACGTTGCGGTAGAGGACGGCTTCTTCTTCTTGTGTCTGAAAACGGTGCTCAGCCTGCAACGCAAAGCACAAGGCCGCTGGAAGAGCAAGGTCGACGACACCAAGGGCACCCGCCGCAACGTCTATTGGGACGCGTCCACCTTGATGCTCCGCGTGCGCGACGATCGAGGGGTAGGGGTGCCACTCGTGCCCCTCACGGTGTCAGTCCGTGTCAACAACACTAGCAAGAAGCAGCTGATAGAACAAGATGTGCCGTTTTTCCGCAAACAACAGCTTCAGGAGCGCGTGTTTGATGTTCCGCCACCGCCGCCAGTTGTGCATTGTTCCGACCCGTACCACCGGCACCGGCGTGTGCGTCAAACGCCGCAAAGATAAAGTCCGTTTGTGTGTATTATAACCAAAGCACCTGCACATGTCAAGACGTCCGGGACCAGGCGTCGCTCCCCCCGTGGCCGTCGAGCGCTCGCGATTGTATCAAGTGTTGAGCGCGGGGCAGGAGCAGCAAAAGGTGCGCTCCGAGCAAGGAGCGGCCACGGCGCCTGCACCGGCCCCTGTGACACCAGCGGCACCGACCGGTGCCTCTCTTGTGGACACTGTCGACATTGGAACAAATGGCAACGATTGCGGAAAAAACTCCATGTACTGTGGCAGTCCCTATCCGGACCTCCTTAAGGAGTACATCCGACAAGTCAAAACGCTTCCTGCCTATTGGAACCAGTATCCGTTGAAGATTCTGGAGCCCTACATGTACACGGACACGCAAGACGCCGAGTTTGCAACGGCGTACAACAAGTACGAACTTGAGACAGCCACAGCGTCGCAACGCGACACTTCCCACGTGACAATGCTGAAAGGCAAAGACAAGAGGAAAGTGGGCGAGATGTTTACACAGCAAGGTGACCCAGCGAATGTTTACACGGTCGTCGCGGAAGCCATCTTTGTGGACGGCGACGGGCCTGAGGTCGGCATCGGATACTCCTATCGTTTCCAGCTCATCGGCCGAACCGGTGCAACTCTCGGTGTAATTTACGGCCTTGGTGCACGCAACATTGAGGCCAACGATCCCGACACGGACGATCTTTTCTTCTTTTTGTTCGTCGACAAGACAGTTGGATGGGCCATGCAACCGCTTCCAGTCGTCACCGCTCCCGTCCCCGAGAACATCAACGTAGGACCACCCCGATGGAACCAGGACCTCAAGAACGCGATGGAGTTTGCAACATTCTGGTCGCTCCGCTACCTCACGAAGCAGTTCACACGCGTGTAGGAGTTTCCATACAAGTTGCATACAACTTGCTCGCATGTGGTGTGAATAGGCAGGTGTGAAGTGGTGCGTTTTTACACACTTCCAAAAAACTTCCACTTCTGGCGGCTTGGAAGTTCCAGATTTTTTTGGAACTTCCAAATGCTTCTGCCACTTGAGTGCCACTTGAGTGCCACTTGGGTGCCAAAATGTTGAAAAAGGAAGAGGTGCTCCAGCGGTGCCTTGGTCACGCGCGCAATGACGGCGAGCCGCAGCGGAGGCCCTCGGCCAAGTCGAGCGCGCGCAAGGGTGCACGCGTGCGGAGCAGCAGCTCCGCCACGCGCGGAGGCACGGCGTTGCCGATTTGTCGATAGGCTTCGCTCTTGTTGTCGGGCCACTTGTACGTTGGAGGAAACGTTTGCAACGCAGCAAGCTCGCTGACGTACAGCACCGAGCGATTGCACCCGATGCCGTCCCCCTTGATCCACCAGGGCGCACGCGACGTGACGGTCGGCGCGACGCCGTTGATCGGAAAGCAGTAGTCGGTCCACTTGGCGCGGGCGTACTGGTACCGCTTCTTGCCATGTTCGTCTGTCACGATTCGTTGCGTCTCTCGCCGGGACGTGTTGCTGCCACGGATGTGGGTGCCACGCGGTTTCGCGATGACGCTGCACACGCTGCGTCGGTTTGCCCGCTGCTCCTCACGCTGCAGCTTGGCAATCAGGTGCGGTGATCCAGCAAGCACCCGCTTGCGGTTTTGCGGCACACCAAGCTTGCTGAAATCAAAGACCGCGTACGCCATCGCGCCAAGGTTTTGGAGGCGCACGCGCTCCAGAATCTCCAAGACCTCAACTGCGGCCACTTGCTCCATGCTCCAGCTCGTCGCTCCAGACGAGAGCGCAAACTGCAAGTACCACTCGATCAAATTGATGCCAGGCGTTTTGTCCGAATGCAACCCGGCATTCTTGTTGACCGACGAGAAAACCTGGCACGGAGGGCTTCCGTGCAGATGGTAGGGACGGCCGTCGGTCGGCACCGGCAGCTCGCACGGCAAGTCGCAGACCAGGTGTCTTGTAGACCGGTGGTTGCGCGCGTGTGTCTCAATGGCTTCCGGACTGTGGTCACAGGCAAATGCCACCTTGCATCCTGCTGTGGTTGCGCCGCAGGAAAAGCCGCCCGCTCCGCAAAAGAGGTCGTACACCTCAAGGGCGCCGTCCTCTGGCAGTGGCGTGTCGTCACGCACTCCAAACAACGTGCGCAAGGATTGCTGGCGCATGAAGATGTGAGTGTTCCGTGGAGCGGGCACGTTGCGTTAGCGCGTGCCGAGTCCCTGCACTCGCGGCGCAACTTGCATCCAAGTGACACCCAAGTGCCACACAGGTGGCAGAACGGTTTGGAAGTTCCAAAAAAATCTGGAACTTCCAAGCCGTCAAAAGTGGAAGTTTTTTGGAAGTGTGTAAAAACGCACCACTTCACACCGCCCTATTCACACCACCTGTTTGCCACTTGTGTGCAACATTCCTGGAAATTGCAGCAAGCGAAGCATTCCGGCCCAGGGGTAGCGCGTGTCCCGCTAGTGAGTTCGGCTTCCCGGACTTGTCCAGGGCGAAGTTAAGTGCAAGCAATCGCATCCGCCCGCCTGTAGCCGGGCTGCCCAACCGACATGTCGGAGCACAGCTTTAACCTTGACGCCGAGCTGGCGCGCGAGGCGGCCATGGAACAGAGCGAGACGGATCAGGACGCGATCGAAAGGCAACAAGCTCGTCACGAGGCCCGCGTACACGGTCAGCTTTGGGGCTCCGATGCTGGGCTATCCAATTTGTCGGATTCGGCGTCCGAGGCCGGTACGTCGACACGCGGTGGCCACCCGCCACGCAAATCGCTTGGCGCACCAACTGGTGAGTCTGAATTCTATTTTTCTGGACCCCCTCGGCATGCTGGCAACCCGCACTGGCGCGGCGGCATGGGTCGTGCAGGCAGTCACAGTGGCATCGAGGATTCGGAGGCCGGTCACCAATACGATGGGCCACGCGAAGAGGACGGCAACCAGTCCAGTGTGTTTCGGATCGCACCTCAGACGTGCCATGTGCGGTACATGCCCGGGTTCAATGAGCTCAACGGCCTTGCACTGCTTGGCCATGGCATCGACATGAAGCCCATGATCTTTGACCACTCGGCCACAAACTCGACGGGTTGGGTGCGTTATGACCATGCGGGTGTGGTTGACAGCGCACCGGTGCGTGCAATGGTATTCAACATCCCGGCCGAGTGCTGGAGCAACGACGCGGCCAAGTTCAAGGACTGGCAGACGCCGATGAACAATGCCCTCCGCGTGGCTAGCATCGCTGCACTTCTGGGCATCGTGATGACGCCGCTGAGCAAGGGCTTCATGTCCGGCAATCACGAGGAGGAAGCACGCGCCAACGCGCAAGACAAGGGCAACAATGGCGGCAGCGAAGCGCCGCGCAAACCTAGGGACGTGCGCTGGTACCAGATGCAGTCCGAGGAGGACCACGCAACCAACATCCCCATGCTGACGATTGGGTACGAGGACATCTACGACAGCAAAAAGGAGACGGTTCTGGCGATCCGCGTGTGGCTGTTTGTCTTCGACAAGGCGCATTCCACGTCGGACCTCGTGAGGCGGCTCATGCAAGAGAATCTGCAGGAAGCCGCACACTCTGGTTCGGCACATTGCCAAAACTCGCTGCGCAAGACGTCCGCCGTACAACACGCGAAGCAGACGCGAGGGCTTTTGGGCACGTCGCTTGCGGAGGCGCAACTGGAGCTTGTCGCTGGCATGTGCTATCGGCATGTCATCAACGTCACCGAGTACAAGAATCTGCTCGCGCACTATGGAGGCAAAACGGGTGACAAGCCTGGCCGACCTCCACTGGATTTGACGCCCGACCCAGCCAAGCCAAACAAGTTTCCGCGCGGCTTGCTCAACTCGCCCTTTGTGCCGGCCGAAGAACTTGGCTGCACTCACCCGCTTGCCGTCGAGTGGGCGTTCAATGCCAAGCGTCCAGAGGCGCTGTGTGCGGGATTGGTTCACCTCGACGGCACGCCCATGGACGTGCATCCCGATCAGATTGCGGTCACGTCGTACTTTAGCATCTCGGCGCCCGCCAACCCCGACGACACTCACAAGTTTACGGTACCCGACTGGGTTGGGAGCGACGCCGGCGGCGACGGGAAGGGATGCTTCTTCTTCCAAACGGACCCCCACAAGCTCAACATCTTTGACATGGTTTTGCCGCACTCGATTGCTGGGGCCGTCAAGCCAGGTCCAGCGCTCATGAAACTGTTCAAGGAGCGCTTCCAGCCCACGAGCGAACTTGCAGAGTCGTCGCCCGAGATGCTCAACCTCTTCAACAACAAGATGACTGGGCGGGACCAGTGGATTATGGACCAGGTGGCGTCGCTCACCGACACCATCGTGGCCTACGACACCTTTGACTGCACCGCGGAGGACCGGCAGAGGGCCGTGGATGCGGCGCGGGCCGCCAAGCAGGGCATCGCGTCCTATGGGCAGATGGACGGCGAAGACCACGTGGTGGAGCCGCGCCAAGTTCTCAAGGAGCACGCCTTCTCGAGCAACAACGTGCACGACCTGCTGATTTCTCCGTGGGCCTCGGAGCAGCGCGCCGGGTTTGCGGCACAAGAGCAGGCAATCCGCCTGGCGGACAAGATGAAGCACGCACAGACGCCCATCTCGGACGCGGTGTTTGCATCGCTGCGCGCCGAAAAGGCCGCCTTTGAGGAGAGGCACCAGGATGTCATGAAGGAGATGATCATGCTGCACTTGAGCAAGATGGAGCGATCGTTCAACTCGCGCATGGACAAGGAGTCTATTCCCGCAGGGTACCGTGCCGTGTGGGATGGGCTGCAGCGCGAGCTCGACACGATGCCGGATCGCACCGCCAACATTGCGTTTGGCGGCATGGGAGCGGACACCTCTGGGCAATACGGCATGCAGCTGTCGGACTCGGACCGTTCGGTGTTTGCGCACATGCAAAACTGGATGGGCTCCTTTTTTGAGGATGACTGCTTTGGTACGCGCTTGCCCACTCTCTCTACACTTCCCTTTCATTACACATCATGCAACCAGCCTTGTGAACACCTTGCTACGTGGGTGGATACTCTGGTACATACGGATCCGATCCTCGGTGGTTGGCAACACTCCACGCCAAGACAACGGCCAGTGGTCCTTCATTGTTTGCAACTCGTCGTCTGCTGGAAGCAAAGCTCCCTTCGACTTGTTTTCGGGTCCAAGCATGGGTTGTAGATTAGCCTTTCGCCAACAGCGAGAAACGTCGACAACATCTCCTGAGTACCAACAGCAAGCAATCTTGTGGTCTATGTGCCAAACTTCTCCATAGTTTTCCATCGTCATGATGGTGCCATCAATACGCGCTTCAAACCATGTCGACACGTCTTCTTGGCTGTTGAACTCCGAAAACGCAAGTATTGCTTTTGATTCGTACACGCCATGGAGCATTTGCCCAAGCTTGTGCGTCAACGCGCAACGCAGTCGGAAGGCTGCGTCGTTGCGTCGTTTGTCGCGCTGCTTCTTCAGGCGGTGTTCTTGGCAATTGGCATTGTGCTGAACTAGTTTGCCGTACTCTGACTTTGCATACTCTTTGCGTTTTTGGATGCGACCGGGGCTGTGGGAATTGCGACGCCGCGCTTCAAGCCTTCCATCCTTGGCGTCGTACATGCGCATTGCGGCGCAACAATCCTCACAACACTTCTTCCTTACCATCTGACCTTTGCGATTGTGCAACTTGAACGCATCCTCTGACTTGTGGTGTTTGCATCTGTTGCATTGCATCGCAGTTGACGGACGCGATTGGCGCCTGATGCAGGAGCTTTTCTACCACTGCTTCGGTATTTAGCGAACCAAACCTCTCTGACTGCCTAGCGATGAAACAATTCAAACTGACAGGTGGCGTTCTTGTGTTGCAGAACAATTTGGCGAGCAAACGCTGCTGCTCATCTTTTGTGGGCCCAAGGGCAACGGCAAAACGCTGCGTACCGAGCGCGCCATGGCCGCATTCGTCAAGGGCTGGATCACCATGTCGGGTCCCTCGTCGGCCAAGGCCGGCATGCAAGGCAACAGCGACTCGTCCAATGGTTGCAACTGCATCTACGACGAGATGATCGACGAGCTCACGGATGGAGACGGCAGCAACAGGACTGAGTGAGTGTCACGCCTGGAACCTAGCCATCTGTTACACTCGTGTGCTTTTTCTGACTCTCCGGTGTCAATCGTTTTGCAGGTACTGGAAGATGATACTCATGAAGGTGTGCAAGCTTTCATGTACACCCCATTGCCCGCCCCTGACTAACCATGTCCATTACCATGGCGCAGCGTGAGTACGTCTACAACAAGCCGGTGGTCGTCAAGGGCGCCGACGGCCGCGAGATGATGAAGACCTTCAAGTTGAAGACCCCCCATCAAGAAACACACTGCGTGTACGCTGTCCACCATGAATACACGCGTGATTGCACAGTATTGACACACCCTCTTGCCCATCGCAGGTGCACCAATCGCGGTCCAGCGTTTACCAAGGGCAAGGAGGACCCCACCGAGGTCAAGTCGGCGCTCATCGACCGTGCGGTCGTGCAGTTTGTGCGCACGCTGGGCAGCAAGACGCACGACGATCAGGAGTTTGAGAAGAACCTGATGAACCCGGAGGTCAAGTGCAAGATGCGCGCCTTCCGGATCGTGACCTGCCTCATGGGCATCTTGAAGCTGCTCATTTTTCGGCAGCCGTACCTCAAGCCCGACATGTCGCTCGCGCAGAAGCTCTTTGACGAGTGGGACGACCTGCTGGACCGCAAGTACAACTTGCCGCGGCCGGCGCCGCGCAAGAACATCAAGCGCATTGAGAACCTGATTACCATGTGCTGCCAGAACGCCATCGGACACGTATTTCTCTACAAGCAGACCGCCCAAATGTTTGAGGCCGGCCAGACCACCGCCGAGTACCCCATGGGCAAACCCTTTGACATGAGCATGATGTACGAGTGCGTGCAGCTGCTGCAGCCGACGCGTGAGATGATTCACCAGGCTTGGTGCATGGGGCTGG
>Ga0310343_10001635_pt1 | contig 11575 bp, 11 predicted proteins | sample HC15DNA2025_MG_FD_203519 | JGI IMG/M metagenome (GOLD analysis project Ga0310343, IMG submission 203519) | Marine microbial communities from station ALOHA, North Pacific Subtropical Gyre - HC15-DNA-20-25_MG | ecosystem: Environmental > Aquatic > Marine > Oceanic | place: Pacific Ocean: North...
TTTCAGAAGGCGGAACAGGTAGAGAAAGATTAAAAATGGAAGTAGTAACTGACGGATCCACAACCCCTGATGATGCAATTGCTGAAGCAGCTAATCAATTAATTGAACTCTTTCAACCTTTAGCAACCGTAACAATGGTTGAGGAAATACCTGAGGAGCCAGAACCATCTCCTGAAGCTCAAATTCCTCTTGAAGAACTAAATTTGTCTGTTAGGGCTTATAATTGTTTAAAAAGGGCTCAAGTCAATTCAGTATCGGATCTTATGGGATTCAGCTATGAAGACCTTTTAGAAATCAAGAACTTTGGATCAAAATCAGCTGATGAGGTTATTGAAGCTCTTGAAAGAATAGGAATTTCAATTCCACAAAGTAGAACTTCAGTTTAAAAATTTGAGATTATGAGACACCAACTAAGAATCCCTCTTTTAAGTAAACCAGCTGATCAAAGAAAAGCACTTTTAAGAGGTTTAACAACGCAGTTAATTAGAGAAGGAAGAGTTACTACAACAAAAGCTAGAGCAAAAGCTTTGAGGAATGAAGCTGAAAGAATGATTTCTTTAGCCAAAGAGGGATCCTTATCAGCGAGAAGAAGAGCTATAGGATATATCTATGATAAGAAATTAGTTCATTCATTATTTGAAAAGGCGAATGAGAGATATGGAGACAGAGAGGGAGGATATACGCGCATAGTAAGAACTGTTTCAAGAAAAGGAGATAATGCTCAAATGGCTATCATTGAACTTGTTTAAGTTCATACTGTTAAGTGGCACAATAAATTATTAAAACTTTGAAAAGAGTTGCTTTAATCATCCAATATGATGGCTCTCACTATTCAGGTTGGCAAAAACAAAAAAATGCGGTGAGCGTTCAGGAAACTTTAGAAAAAGTACTTTTTAAAATAGCAGGGGATTATGTAAACACTTATGCTGCGGGCAGAACAGATTCTGGGGTTCATGCATCCGGACAAGTTGTTCATTTTGATATTGATTGTGTAATTCCAGGTAATAACTATTCATATGTATTAAATGCTCTCTTGCCAAAGTCAATTAGAATCTTAGAATCTATTGAGGTTAAGGCAACCTGGCATGCGTGTTATTCTGCAATTTATAGACATTATCGATATGTTATTAATAATAATAAAATCCCAAATTTATTCCTGAATAATTGGTCATGGCATAGATACCAAAAAAATCTCGATGAAGTTTTAATGTCTAATGCACTAAATGGTATGCAAGGGGAACATGATTTTTTTGCATTTCAAAAAAGTGGTAGCAAAAGATCAAATTCAATAACAACAATTAAAAATATTAATTTAAAAAGAGTGGAAGATTTAATTTTTATTGATGTTAAAGCTACTGGTTTTCTCTATGGAATGGTACGTTTGATTGTTGGACAACTGGTTTTAGTCGGAGAAAAAAAAATTTCACCAGAAATTTTTAGAGATAGATGGGTTAATAAAAAGAAGAATGATGTAAAAGAATCAGCACCTGCAAAAGGTTTATGTTTTGTAAACGTAGTTTACAAGGAAAATATTTTTCAGAAAATTAAGAATAATGATCTCTTTCCAGAATTCGTAATTAAGGGTTATTCATAGGATATGTTTAACCATAATTTATTTATAAGGAAATCTAATTATTTTTAAAAATTCATATCATAAGGTAGAATTTAAAATTAATAATATTCAATTCTGAAAATTCGATAAATGAATAAAACAATTACACCTTCTGAGGAAACTATTGATAGGAGTTGGTTTTTAGTTGATGCTAAAAATAAAACATTAGGGAGACTTGCAACAGAAATTGCAACAGTCTTAAGAGGAAAAAATAAACCAACATTCACGCCTCATTTAGATACAGGTGATTTTGTAATTGTGGTAAATGCTGAAAAAGTTGAAGTAACTGGTAAAAAAGCATCTCAAAAGTTATATAGAAGACATTCCGGAAGGCCTGGAGGTATGAAGGTTGAAAAATTTGAATCTCTTCAAGAAAGAATCCCTGAGAGAATTATTGAGCAGGCTGTCAAAGGTATGCTTCCTCACAACGCATTAGGAAGGCAACAATTTAAAAAATTAAAAGTATATAAAGGCGCAGATCATCCTCATGATGCACAAAATCCTGTATTATTAAATAATTAATATTAAAAAATGAATAGTCAAATAAAAAACAAAGCTGTTTATTGGGGTACTGGAAGAAGAAAAACTTCTGTAGCAAGAGTTCGTTTGATTCCTGGAAATGGACAAATTAAAATCAATGGCCGCTCGGGTGATGATTACTTGAACTTTAATCCTTTACACCTAAATTCTATAAAGGCACCCTTACAGACTTTAGGCTTAGAAAATTCGTATGATATTTTAGTTAATGTGTTTGGAGGTGGATTAACAGGTCAAGCTGATGCTATAAAGCAAGGTGCTGCGAGAGCTCTTTGTGAATTGTCTCCAGACAATAGAAAACCTCTCAAAACTGAAGGTCATCTCAGTAGAGATCCTCGAGCAAAAGAAAGAAGAAAATATGGCCTTAAAAAGGCTAGAAAAGCTCCACAATTCTCTAAACGTTAAAGTAATTTAAAATTATGCCAAAATCTGAAATTCACCCAAAATGGTATCCCGATGCAAAAGTTATTTGTAACGGAGAGGTTGTAATGACGACAGGTTCAACACAACCTGAATTACATGTTGATGTTTGGAGTGGTAATCATCCTTTTTTTACTGGTACACAAAAAATCCTTGATACAGAGGGTCGAGTTGATCGCTTTATGAAAAAATATGGGATGGGTTCTACTAATTCTGAGACAACTAAAGATAAAAAAAATAAAAGTGAAACAAAAGATTCTAAATAGATCTTTAAAAATTAGTAAACAATTTAATTGGAATATACAACACTAATTTCGAGGTTAAGAACTGCTTCAGAAAGTTTTCAAACTTTGGAATTACAGCTTGCTGATCCCGACGTTGCGAATGATCCCAAAAAATTAGAGTCGATAGCAAGAGAAAGAGCAAAATTAGAACCTCTAGTTATTGACTTTAAAAAATTACTTAATATTGATAAAGAAATTGAAGATTCAAAAATATTATTAAAAAATAATAAAAATGATAAGGAAATGGAGACGTTAATAAATGAGGAGTTAAGTAGCTTAGAGGAGCTAAAGATTCAACTTATTCAAAAAACTACAATTGCATTATTGCCCAAAGATCCTAGAGATGAAAGAAGTGTAATGCTGGAAATCCGAGCAGGTGCAGGGGGAAATGAAGCTTGCATCTGGGCGGGAGATCTAGCAAGAATGTATGAGAGATATGGACAGAAAACTGGTTGGTCTGTAAAACCAATTAGTGCTTCAGAGTCAGATATGGGAGGATTTAAAGAATTAGTTATCTCAGTAAAAGGAGAATCTGTATATAGTCAACTTAAATTTGAAGCAGGTGTTCATAGAGTTCAGAGAGTCCCAGCCACTGAATCACAAGGAAGGGTTCATACTTCGACAGCCACAGTAGCTGTTATGCCTGAAGCTGACCCAGTAGAAGTAAAAATTGACCCAAGTGATTTAGAGGTTGGCACTGCTAGATCCGGTGGAGCTGGTGGACAAAATGTAAATAAAGTTGAAACGGCAATTGATCTGCTTCATAAACCGACAGGCATAAGAGTTTTTTGTACACAAGAAAGATCTCAATTACAAAATAGAGAAAGAGCAATGGAAATTTTGAGAGCTAAATTATATGAAATTCAAATAAAAGAAGCGAATGCAAAAGAGAGATCACAGAGGCTTATGCAAGTTGGAACTGGAGATAGAAGTGAAAAGATTAGAACTTACAATTTCAAAGATAATAGGACCACTGATCATAGATTAGGTTCTAATTTTTCATTGGAACCTGTACTTGCTGGAAATCTAAATGAAGTTATTGATGCATGTATAGCCCAAGAACAAAGGAGAATGATGGAAGATTTCAATAATGAAGCAAATTAAGATTTATTAATTATTAAGCCTTCAAACCAATAACGTATTTACTCCACTCTTTGTGTTTACCAGAATCAATTTGCCTAGTAGCTTCAAAGTTTAGATTGCTTAACGGACGATATGGTTTTCTTTTTAAAGGCATATTTGCTTCTTCGGGAGTTCTATTACCTTTTTGCACATTACATCTTAGACAAGCTGTGGTTACATTTTCCCAATTATCAGTGCCCCCTCTGCTTCGTGGTAGAACGTGGTCTATTGATAAATCACTACCTCTATGGTTACAGTATTGACAAGAATTATTATCTCTTAAAAGGATGTTTTTTCTAGTTAAAGAGACTTCTCTAAAAGGTACTTTGACGTAGTAACGTAACCTAATTACAGTGGGTAGTTTTTGGCCGCAGTGAATTGCTAGTGATTGGTCCTCTTCCAAACTTTCAGCTTTACCTTTAATCATCAAAATTATCGCTCTTTTCCAAGAAGTGATATTCAAGGGTTCATAAGATGCGTTTAAAACTAAAGTCTGGCCCATGCCAAAAAACAATTTACATGTCATGCTAACTGTATATCTCAATAAGCGCATATAATCGCTCAAAATCAATGCAAAATCGTGAAAGAAATCAAGAAACTAATTTTGATAATTTTTCAAATTTTGAGAGAGATATAGATCCCAAACAAAGGGCTTGGATAGAAGTTAGAGGTGAATCAATACAGAGTAATGTAAGGAAACTAAAATCACTATTAAAAAAAAATTGTGAATTGATGGCAGTAGTAAAGGCTGATGGATATGGCCACGATGCTTTGGTAGTGTCCAAATATGCTATTAAAGGAGGTGCTTCTCAATTAGGCGTGGCAACTTTAAATGAAGGCATTAAGTTACGTTTATCTGGTTTAAAAACTCCAATCCTTGTTTTAGGTAATTTACATACGAAAAGGGATTTAATAACTTGTTTTAAAAATGATTTAATGCCAACTATAAGTAGTTTCAGAGAATGTTTAATTTGTAATAATATCGGTAAGCACTTTGGGATTAAATTTGCATTACATCTAAAAGTTGATACCGGGATGTCAAGATTAGGATTTGATTATGATCAATTCGCAGGACAATTTAAAAAAATAAAAGAATTTGAAAATATCTCTATAAGAGGATTATATAGTCATTTGTCATCAGCGGATGAGAAAAATGCATTGGAAGAAAATAGTATCACTCAATTGCAGAAAAGAAAATTTACTCACTTATTAAATCAGATTAGTATTGTTGATGATACTAATATTAAAATTCACCTCTCAAATTCTGCTGGAATGTTGCTAGCTAAGGATTTTCATTTTGATATGGTTCGTATTGGATTGTCTATTTATGGATATAACTATATAGAGAACAAAAATGAAAAACTATCTCTTCAACCTGCATTATTTTTAAAAGTTAAAGTTACTTTTATTAGATACATTGATAAAGGCGTAGGAGTAAGTTATGGCAGTAAATTTGTAAGTTGTAGAAAAACAAAGTTAGCTGTATTGAGTATTGGTTATGCAGATGGCATTAATAGAAATCTCTCGGGTAAGATAAATGTTTTGTACAAAAATAAGCTTTATCCTCAAGTTGGATCTATAACCATGGATCAAATGATGGTAGACATAACAAATTCAAATGATATTAAAGTTGGAAGCACTATGATATTGCTAGGTTCTGATGGAGATAAAACAATTTCTCCTCTTGATTGGGCAAGAGAATCTAATACTATTCCGTGGGAAATACTTTGTTCTTTTAAAAATAGATTACCGAGAGTTCAGGTTGATTAGACATTTCGATTAAATAAAAAATTTTGTATGTTTGCAAAGAAATTGATATTGTATAAGAATTGGAGAGGTGGCTGAGTGGTTGAAAGCGGCTCCCTGCTAAGGAGTTACAGGAGGTAACTTTTGTCGAGGGTTCGAATCCCTCCCTCTCCGTAGTTTTATTACAGCAAGGAAATCAATATAGTCCTAAAAGTCATTTATATCAATGAATTAGCAATACAGATAAAACCAGAGACAAAAAGACAGTAGCATTAAATATCTTTTTTGTAGGGAATAAAAAATTTAAATATGTTTATTTTCTCTTAGAATTGAAGGAACTTTGTTTGAAGAACAATTTAAAAATAAGAAGAAATGTGCATAAAGAATCCACTCCGCAAAAAAAGATTGAATAAATCAATTTAAATAATGAAGAAGATATTAGATTTTTCACTCATTAATGAGGCTTTTCATATCTAATTTTTTATCAATAAATATAAAATTACTAGTATTAAGACTATCATTACCCGTTTGAGAAATAGAAATTACTTCTTCTCTTTTGATTTCCCTACTATTTTTTTCGTTTGTATATGATGAATAACCAAGATTCCAAAAGATCTCAAAAGAATCTAATAGATCAGGATTTATTTCTACCCCACTAGGCTGATGCTCTTTCCTTATTATTTCTACTATCCATATAGGTTTAGGATTTAATTTAAGAATCAATTTAGAACCTAAAAGCATTTCTTTCTCATAACCTTCAATATCAGCGAGTATCAAGGATTGTTTTCCATCTAATTGGTGCAAAATTAATTCATCTAATTTTACAGATGGTACTAATTGAGAATATCTACTACTTGTTCCTGCCCAACCAGAGACAATAGAGGAACCTGTTGATCCTCCATACATTTTTACTATTCCAGAACTTGAGCCGGCTGCAATAGGATACAATTTTGAATTATTTTGCCAATTATTAATAAAAATATTATTCATCAAATATTTAAAATTTATCGGGTTTGCTTCTATAGCAATAACACTCTTTTTCTGGTTTAGGGCAAGACAACAATACATGCCTTGATTTGCCCCTATATTTACAAAGACATCAACATGTTTTAGCAATGAGTGGAAAATATCAACTTCTTCTTTTTCAAATATACCTTTTCTCATTGACTCACTACCACACCATAAAAAGCCATATATAGATTTTTTTGGTTTTTTGTAGAGTTGAAAATGTCTCTTATATATCTAAAAGAGCTTGCGAGAAAATCTGAATTCTCGATAATTCTTCTGAATTTACTTAACAAAATTCTTTTTTTTTTGATACATTATGCCAAACTAACAAAAAAATGTAATGCTTACTGCATATTTGGGAACATTATAAGAAAATTTTGTTGGGCTAAAATATTTGCTTATGAGGTCGATTAGTAATATTAACTTGTGCGGTAATAATTGTTGTGAATTAAGATTTTAAAGTAAGTCAAGATTAATAACTTTCAGGTCATTAATAGAATTTAAAATTAAGTCTGCGCCTGCTTTTCTAAGATTTGTTTCGTATGCATTACGTTCTTTTAATCTAGATTTCAAATGTAAATGAGGTGGAGCTAGCCCGATACTTATAAATTTCTGAGATGGTATTTCTTTTCTAGCATTTATAACTGTATTTATATCTGCTATAGTATCGCCCACATATGCAATGGGTATATTTGATGAGCCAAGCTTATTTCCAAGAAGCTTTTTTGATAAGTCAATAAAGCCTTTAGGATCAGGCTTATCTGGAGCATCTTCCATAGAAATTAATGGAGGCGATTTTAGTCCAAGTCTTATTTCCAAAACAAATTTTGCCGAAGCAGACTCTGCACCACTCACAAAACCCCACATTATTCCATTGCGATCTAATTTATCAAAAAACTTTTTATCAACTAATAGCTCCTCATTTTTTATAAATCCAGACCAATATTTACTATTTTTGTTTGGATTTCCCCCAAAATAGAATTTTTCAAAACATTTAATTATTTCCTCTCTTGAGGGTATTTCAAGTTTTAAGTTCTCTCTTTTTACATATCTTTTTATGAGCTCTAAACTTAAATCCCAATCATTATTCCAGATCCCTTCATTTTTCGCGCTATCAATATCTATATAACTCGGCTCCCAACCGGAAAATTTGAAGACTGTTTTTTTTAGTGAAAGCCTGTAACTATTTTCAACGCTGCGTATTACACCATCTATGTCAAATAAAATTAAACCAATATTTTTCAATGAATTTTTAACCCTTACACAAAAGATTAGTATTCTTATAAAGAAAAAGCAAAAAAAATTTTTAATGATTTTGTAATTTAATAATTAATTATCTAACCATTCCTTTGTAGATATCCTCTGGGTGTAAGGAATATTTCATCTTTTAAAGTGGTTTGAGAATTACCAATAATAATTATTGATAACATATCGATTTCACGAAAAGGAAAGGTTTTTAAAGTAAAAAATTTTTTGGATTGATTTTCTCTTCCTACTTGTCTTGCTATTAATACGGGAGTATCCTCTTTCCTGGATTTTAAACATTGATCAATAGCACTTTTTAACTGCCAATTTCTTTCACTTGATTGAGGATTAAACAAAGCTATTACAAAGTCACCTAAAAGAGCTCCTTCAATTCTTTTTTCTATTAAATACCAGGGTGTTAACTTATCACTTAAGCTTATTGAACAAAAGTCATTCATCAGAGGCGCTCCGCCAAGCGCAGCAGCTAGTTGAACACTGCTAATGCCTGGATGGACTTCAAAGGAAGGTCTATATTCTTTTTTGATTTTTTGAAGTAATTCTAAAAGTAAACCAGCCATTCCATAGAATCCAGATTCCCCAGACGAAATTAAAGCTACTTTTATTCCTTCTTCGGCTAATTTAATTGCTTTATTACATCTTTCTTTTTCCTCAGTAAGATTACTTTCTATAAAAATCTGGTCATTTCTTTTTAATGATTTAATTAAATCCAAATACATTTTGTATCCAATCCAAACAGTGCATTTTGAAAGTGCTTTTCTTGCATTATTTGTTAGAAATGAAATATCTCCAGGCCCACTTCCAATAATATGGATTTCACCATTATCTGGATAATATTGATTTTTTGATTCTGCAATGGCGATAGTTACTGCACCAGATTTATTTGATGAAAAATCTTTATTTTTAAAAATTCTTTTTTCTTTTAATAATTTTGATTCTTTTCCTGCTGCTAGTAAGCAAGAAGCTTCTGCTACAGAAGATGTGCCAATTTCTTTTTTTACGACATTTGATGGATTAGGAACAATTATTTTTTTTAGGTCTTCCTTAGCAAAAAACTTTATAGGCAAGTGATTTTCTTCAGCAAGTTCTAAAATTCCACTCTCATCTTTTTTAATGTCAATAGTTGCAAATCCCGCAATTGAATATGGTGATATATTAGTAGATTCCAAAAAAGTATTTAAAGAATTTGTTATTAACTCTTTGCTGGTATTTCTCTCGCATCCAATTCCTACCCATAACACACGCGGATGCCAGGTTTTTTCATTATTTTCGAATACACTTACATGAAATGTTGATTCTGGGTTTTCATTTTCTTCGGCAGAAATTTCATTGATACTCTTTCCTGATTCTGAAATTTTCCATAAACGATTACCAGATAATTGTTTGCAATAGATTTCTTCGTTCTTAGCTTGTTTTATTACTAGTTTTGACCAGTTCTTTCTTTTTCCAGATCTTTTCCAACCCCATTGATTCCCAAATGAATCAAGATTTAAGAAGTTTTGATCTTTTGAATTACTAGTTTCTATTATTTGACCCCCAAATAAATTAGAAATTTGAAATGCAATATTTTGAGTATTTGACTGATGTGAGCCAAGCAAAGGAATCACCTTAGAGCACTTGTTGTCTATTACGATTACCCCAGGATCTTTATCTTTAGAAGTTAAAAAAGAATTAATTAGACGTATTGATGCACCAATTGAACCTACAAAAATAATTAAATCTAGTTTCAGCCATTTTTGGAGTAAAATTTCTCTGGGCTTATTAACTTTTATGTGATCATTTTCTAATACATCATCTTTTAAAGAGCTTGTAATATAAATCTCTTTAACAAATTCTGTTTTTTTTAGTCTTTTTAAAATTTCTTTTGAATTATTAGATAGACCTATTGCTATTCCTTCCAAATTAATAACTATATATTTGTTATGTTGAAATTATATACTGCCACTGTATTCTAAAAATTTTTGTGTGAAATATAAAAAAAAATTTAAGAAATTTTTATAAATTTTGGGTAAAAATACCCATAACCCCGTCATAGACAAGAATTTAACAAAATATTCATATAGTAACAATCATTAGAACATTTGTTACGTTAATGCATAACGAAAGAATCTTTGCCTTATTATTTTTGAAAACGAATATCTAAAGTTTGATTTATTCTTTTTCTTGAACCTTATGATTAAAAATAAGTACAAGATTCAATCAATCAGCTTTAATGTCAATTATTTTCGAGGTGCTAGATGACCATCAGCCCACCAGAAAGTGGAGAAAAAAACAAAAAAGTTTTGGAAGATCCTGTAAAGGCTGATCCAAGACCTATTGATTTTGCCAAATTAGATAAGCCAGGTTTCTGGTCTAGTAAATTATCTAAGGGTCCAAAAACTACAACTTGGATCTGGAATTTGCATGCAGATGCACATGATTTTGATGTGCATACTGGAGATGCTGAAGAAGCAACAAGAAAAATCTTTTCAGCTCATTTTGGACATCTTGCAGTTATTTTCATATGGATGAGTGCTGCATTTTTCCATGGAGCTAGATTTTCTAACTACTCAGGTTGGTTAGCAGATCCAACTCATGTGAAACCAGGTGCTCAGCAAGTTTGGGCAATCGTTGGACAAGAAATGCTCAATGCTGATCTTGGTGCTAACTACAACGGTATTCAAATCAGTTCAGGAATATTCCACATGTGGCGAGCATGGGGAATAACCAACGAAAGTGAGCTAATGGCTTTAGCAATAGGTGCTGTAGTTATGGCCGCACTAATGCTTCATGCAGGAATATTTCATTATCACAAAGCAGCTCCAAAAATGGAGTGGTTTCAAGATATTGAATCTATGCTTAACCATCATATTGCTGGTTTAGTAGGATTAGGATCCTTAGCATGGGCAGGTCATTGTATTCATATTGGTGCTCCTACTGCAGCTCTGTTAGATGCAATTGATGCAGGTTCTCCTCTAGTTATTAATGGTAAAGAAATAGCTACCATCGCAGATATGCCAATGCCACATCAACTATGTGACCCCCAAATTATTGGTCAGATATTCCCTGGACTAGCAAGTGGTACTGGTAATTTCTTTAGTTTAAATTGGTTAGCTTTCTCAGACTTTCTTACTTTCAAAGGTGGACTTAACCCTGTGACAGGAAGCTTATGGATGACTGATGTTTCCCATCATCATTTAGCTTTTGGTGTTATAGCAATAATCGGTGGTCATATGTATAGAACCAATTACGGTATTGGTCATAGCATGAAAGAAATATTAGATTCACAACAAGGAGACCCAATATTATTCCCTGCTCCTAAAGGTCATCAAGGTCTTTTTGAGTTCATGGCAGAAAGTAGACATGCTCAATTAGCAGTAAACCTGGCAATGCTTGGATCAATAAGCATACTTGTATCCCATCACATGTATGCTATGCCCCCATATCCATACATAGCAACTGACTACATGACTGTTTTAGGATTATTTACTCATCACATGTGGATTGGTGGATTATTCATAGTTGGAGCAGGAGCTCATGCTGGAATTGCAATGGTTAGAGACTATGATCCAGCAAAACATATTGATAATGTATTAGACAGAAT
>Ga0310343_10001636_pt1 | contig 11574 bp, 21 predicted proteins | sample HC15DNA2025_MG_FD_203519 | JGI IMG/M metagenome (GOLD analysis project Ga0310343, IMG submission 203519) | Marine microbial communities from station ALOHA, North Pacific Subtropical Gyre - HC15-DNA-20-25_MG | ecosystem: Environmental > Aquatic > Marine > Oceanic | place: Pacific Ocean: North...
TAATGGTGGCAACGCTACTTTTGTGGGGTCAGTAACGGCAAGTGGAGGATTTAGTGGCTCTGGTGCGAGTTTAACAAATGTTAATGCAACAACTTTAGATTCAATAGATAGCGGAAGTTTCTTAAGATCAGATGCAAATGATAGTGCTAGTGGTGTTATAGATTTTTTAGGTGGCACTTCAACTATACCAGCAGTAAGAGTAAAATCAGGAGGTTCTAATTATTCTGAGGGGTTAGCTATACACCCATCTAGTGATAACGGCTATGCCATAACATTTTTTAGAACTAAAGCATCTTTGACAGATAGTTCTAATACTTGGGGTATGGGTAATATGGCTGAAAACGGTACTAATAATTTTTCATTAATCAAAAAAAGTTTAACTGGTAGTTCTTCCCTTAGAGGAGATTCAATTTTTGATGTAACTCAAGCAGGTATTTTTAGATTTGGATTTAATCCTACAGTTGGTTCAAATAGTATTTGGCATGCTGGTGTTGACGGTTCTGGCTCTGGCTTAGATAGTGATACTGTTGATGGGCTTAGTGCTAGTCAGTTTATAAGGTCGGATACTGACGACACAATTACAAAAGGAAGCACATGGTCGTTAACCCACAGCATTGCGGATTGGGGTTTTCGTTTTTCAAATGGTAATGGTACTAATGCTCATGTTTATATGATGCACGGTACTCATGGTATGCACATTAGAAATGACTCGTCTGGAACAAGTCAATATTTACTTGATGTATATGCCAATAATGGAAATAGATTTAGAGTTAGGGGTGGTGATGCTTACACAACTATCAATGGAAATGCAGTTTGGCATGCTGGAAATGATGGCTCTGGTTCTGGACTTGATAGTGATACTTTAGACGGTGTTCAAGGTAGTAGTTATTTAAGGTCTGATACATCAGATCAATTTAATGGGGAATTAAATGTACTACATAATGGTGGAATAACTGGTAGTTCAGCACCAACTTATTATCAGGCTAATATTGAATTAGAAACTTCAAGCAATCATGTCCCAGCCATAAGTTTTCATAGAGGTGGTTATAGTGCAACAACTTTATATGAATATAATGGTGAGTTATACATTAATGCTTGGGTATCAAGGAATCAAACTGGAAAACTTTTATCACTAAACGAATTAAAGGCTACTGATGGTAGCGGAAGTGGTGTTGATTCAGATACATTAGATGGTTTAAATTCATCTAGTTTTATGCGTACTGACGCTGATACAGAAACTACAGGTTATGTAACAATTAATAAAAATTTAGCTTCAACAAATTATTACAGCACTACTCAACTTGAGGTCAGAGCATCCTCTGGAATTGCAATTATTGGTTTACATAGGAATGGTTATTCGCATGTAGGGATAGGACACTCTGCTGGAAACCAACTTTTCTTTCACATGAACGCTGGTACTTCTTATCTAAATAGTAATGCAGGTACAATTTGGGGTTCTGGAAATGACGGGTCAGGTAGCGGATTAGATGCTGATGTTATAGATGGATTAGGTCTTACTGGTTATCAAAATAGATGGGGTGGTATTCCACAAGTTTATAGTGACGGGGTTTTTGAATGTGGTAAATATATTGATTTTCACGAAGCTGATGCTTCTACTGCTGACTTTAATTTTAGAATTTATGCTCAAGGCAATGCTTTGCATACAGGTGGTGGGACAGTTTATGGTTTTTCAGATATAAACCACAAGAAAAATATTACAAAAATTTTAAATCCATTAACAAAAATAAAAGAAATAAATGGTTATACATTTAATTGGAAGTCTAATAACAATAGTGGTGGTGGTTGTATTGCACAAGAAGTAGAAGCTGTATTACCAGAGTTAATTTCAACGGTATCAAATGGAGATTTACCTGATGGCACAAACAATGATGGTAAATATTTAAATTATGATGGTGTGATTGGTTTGTTAGTAGAGACTTGCAAAGAAATGCTTACAAAAATTACAAATTTAGAAACAGAAGTAAATAATTTAAAATCTAGTTAGATTTACTATTACTGTTATAATTTAAATATTATGTAAAAAAAAAAAAATGGCTACAACATTTACTTGGAGGGTTCAAAAAGTAAAATACGACCCAAATGATGATAAGTTTATAAAAGAAATTACAGTTGAAATTTACGGAACTGAGGGTTCAATAACAAAAATGGAAACACAAGGTTGTGTTTTTACAGGAGATAAATCATCTGTAGCTGATTTTAAAGCGTATTCAACTTTTATAGATGATAATAATGCTTTTACTTCTACAGGCGAAGCAACACTTGTTGACTGGGTAAAAACTAGGTTCATGGATTATAAAGTTGCAAAAATACAAAAACGTATTCAAAATCAAATTGATCTTCATAACAAAAAAACAATAGAAACTGATGTAGAGCCTACATCAACAGTTGCGAAACCAACCGTCACTCAACCTCCAGAGGAATAATGCCTATTATTTTTGCTAATGGTACGAGTTTATCTTCCACTCCAGCAGCATCAAAAATTGCTCAAGTACAAAGTTCTGTAAAACAAGGTGCTTGGGTTTATAGATATTACAATACATGGATTGATACTGGTTTAAATTTAAATATTTCTCCTACAGCAACAAATAGCAGTATATATATTAGTTTTCATGTATATTGCTCAACTCGTCATGCTAGTAATGATAGTTCATCAAATACAGTTGAAGCAAAATTACAATGTAATGGTGTAGATATATTCAATGGTAATCAAGCTAATAATACAACTGAAATTAAGCCAAGTGACACGACAAACTTAAATATGTTAGGAAGTAATACTTTTAACCCATCAACAGGTGGTTTAAACGGTAGAGATGACAATATTGGCGTTATTAGTAATTCCTATATTCATAATCCTAATACTACAGGAAATTGTAATTATAGAGTGATAATAAGGAGACCTAACGGTGGCGGTTATCAAAGTTGGTTATTTCATGGAAGAAGTTATAATGGTGGGACACAAGCACCGTCATCAATTGTTGCAATGGAGGTTAGAGCTTGATAAATGTTTATCAAATTAATAAAAAAAATAATTATAATTTAAAACATAAAAAAGAAGATTTTATTATTGAATATTTCAATGTTTTTTCAAGTAAACAATGCCAAGAAATAATTAATTACATTTTAGATTTAGAAAAAAATTCTTTATTAATTGATGAAAATAAAAAAACTAATATAAATGTAATTCATCATACATTTAATACTGCTGATAATTATATACACCCAATATCTACTTTTTCTTTAAATAATATTTACCCTAAAATACAAAATTGTATAAATCATTATGTTGAAGAATATAGTGTTCTTAAAAATAGTAAATTTTTAGTAAATTGCTTTAAATTTAAAAAAATTCCAGAACATGGCGGATTTTTTGATTGGCATTGCGAACAAAGTGATTCACAAAATATTTATAGAACTTTTGTTATTCAAATATATTTAAACGATAATTTTATTAATGGTGAAACTGAATTTAAGTATTATAATAAGAAAATTATTCCAGAAGTTGGTAAAGTATTGATATACCCTGCTGCCTATACACATACGCATAGGGGAAATCCTCCAATAGGAGGAATAAAATATTTAGTTTCTACTTGGGGTCTTATGCAATGAGTATTTATCAACCTCCTTATAATTTTCTTGCAGTTGTAGACGCATATCCAGAAGTTGTTTATGTAGATGACGAGAAGGGTGCATTTGATAAAGATATGAATGAAATAGAGTTAGATGACGAAAAAGTAAAAACATCAATAACTAAATTAAATAATGAGTTTGTTGCAACAGAATATAAATTTGAAAGGACTTCAAGTATAAATGAAGATAAGCCTCCTTACGCATCTATAGGAGATCAACTTGATATGCTTTGGCATGATATTGACTCTGGCAAACTTGGAGATACTGCTAAAACAGGTACTTGGTATTTAGCTGTAAAAAAAGTAAAAGATTATTTTCCTAAACCTTAATACTCAGGTAAAAAATAATTAATTATATAGAGCAATCACATTCTAAATATTTATTTCCAGCGCAAATAGCACTTGCTAACATTAAAAATTTTACTTCATATAAACAGGAGCTTATTGATTGGATATATAACTATCAAAAAGTTGACAATGGAACAATGATTTCAAATCGTGGCGGCTACCAAAGCGAATCAAAAGAGATTTTTTTAGAAAATAGTTTTACTCCTTTTAAAAAGAAAATTATGCCAGCTATAAATGAGCTAGTAAAAGAATTTAACATAATTAGACCAATTAAAATAGTTCAAATGTGGGTTAATGTAAATGGTCAATATTGTTATAACACTTCTCATAAACACGCAGGGGTAGATTTAAGTGGTGTTTTATGGATTAACCAAACTGAGGAAACAGGAGTTTTTGTTTTTGAAAACAATGAAGCTGGATTGCAAACTGCTGCTTTGAATGCTGCTACAAAATGGGAGCATATACAAAGTCAAAATATAAATTTTGAGTATGTGCCACAATATAAAGATGGAACTTTATGTATTTTTCCAGCTTATCTAAGTCACAGAGTAGAAATAAATCTAACAAATATAAATCGTATATCTATTTCGTTTAATATAAAAATTATTTAGATTTTATAGGTATATTTCTATCAATAATCCCATACATGACACGCAATGGCGCAAGTCCTATAATTAGAAAAAGTACCATCAAAGTAATTGGTACGCTTGCTTTCAATAACGCATCTTTTATCATGAGAAAAGCTCTAGACATTTTAACCATAATAACTACAATTTTAACTCTGGGCATTATTGGGACAGGATTCTTTACATATAAAACAGTTACAAGCGATAAGTTTCAACAGCAATTATTAGACAAAGTTTTAAAAAGTGTTGGAGATATGATGCCTAAAGTTCTTGACGAGAATCTTCCAGAAATGACAGGTGTTTCAATACCAAAAAAAATGAATTTTATTGATTAGTATGATATTTATTCTTGCTTGTAATTTTATAGCAATTTCAATTTATTTATTTTGTATGTATTTAATGTATAAATATTTTATGGATAGGAATGCCTGAGATTAATTTCCTACCAAATGTCTCAATACCTAGAGTGCCTAATGTTGTTATACCGAAAGCAACAATCCCTAATACAACTCATATAACTAGAACCTTACCTCCAGTGTTTGAGATGTCTTGCACGACTATCAGAAGAGATGGTACAAAAAATAGTCAATTATTTGTTGATGACCCTGTTGGAAATAGTTATATTTGCGCTTTACCTTTTTATGAACCTTTGGAATATAACGAAAAAGATTTAATTTTAATTGAAGATGCAAAACCTCCAACTAATACAGAACCAGAATTACCAGAAACAGAAACTACAAAAAACCCTGATTTACCAAAAGAAGAAACAAAATGTCCAGACCCCAAAAAAAATAATCCAAGAATTGGCGATTTAAATACTGCTGGTACTGAAAAAGTTGTTGGTTTTATGTATGTTGAAGAAACAAAAGAGTGTCTAGTCTTATATTCTCCTACAACAAAAGTCGAAAAGTATTTGCCATCATTGAATACTGTCTCTACTACTTTTGCTATAACAGTTGTTGCAACAATATCAGCTACAGTTGCAGCTCCTTTTCTTAATAGAGTTTTGAAGCCAGCTTTTAAACAATTAATTGCAAAAGTTAAAAAAAGGTTTGAGAAAAAAGATAAGCAAGTATAATAAATTTAAGCAAAGGAGACTAAGCGAACCTCTTGGCGTTGAGTCAATATCGGTTTAATTGCTTTATCTATTATCCCTTGCTTACTTAATTTTGTGAGTATGTTCTAAATTTGCGGGTTCTATTAACTCAATGTCGCTGCATATTTTTGCCATCTCACTGCCTTTGACGAAGCGAAAGCCATTTTTATAATTATCAGCACAAGTTTTTGCCCTGCTCATTTCGTAGTTCAAACGCTTTGCTGCAAGACTAGCTTCATATAATTCGTTTTGTTTTTTCATTGCTTTTCTACATTCTTTAATAGCAGTTCTATCAAGTGGTATAGACCAAGTAGCAGTAATACCTCCATTGATTGATGTAGTGCTAGACCTCATGCCTGTTCTTACATTTTCAAAATATAAAATCTCACCCCTGTAATCTACATCAACATCTCCATCTCCAATAGCGTTTCCGTCATCATCTAAATCGCCCTCTACATCTCTATTTGAATATACTGGTCTGTTGTAATAGGGTTCGTAAGGAGAGCCAAAACCATAGGTTGTGGAAACGAAAGGAGAAATATTAAGAGTAGCTCCTTGACAGCTAATAGTATTCATTTGGTATTGAAATTGCCTGCTAGGTACTACTTGTACAGCTTGATTGACAACACTTCCGGTACTATTTGAGGTCGTATTAATTGAGTTCGCTAAAACAGGATTACTAAATAAAAATAATAAGGTTAAGTATCTCTTCATTGACTAAATGTTGATGTACTATCAGTAATACTTTCAATAGTTGTTTCTCTAGTTATATGTGTGAAGTTAGAAATTCCGGGAGTTTCTAATGTCTCAAAGTAATTAAAACTAGCTCCTTGTTCTACTATGTGAAATGATGGCTTTGTTTCAAGATTAGGGCTAACATAAGTAGTTCCAACACCGTTTATAGTAGTGTTTACTGCTGTCCAACCATCAGAAGTTATATTTCCAGTACTGCTTTCAACATTTGTACCTCCCACAGTTAATTCGTATCCATTGCGTATGTCATAACTTTTGATGTCCTCTAAGATCGTACTTTTAGTCTCAACTCTTTGTTGCAAAACTCCTTGCTGGAAATTTGGAATGACTGGAATTGCGTATATAGGAGTTGGAAATAATAAAGAGAGCCAAAATAGCTTTCTCATTAAACTCAAAAAGTACTTAATGTTGAAACCACTTGTCCAACTGCTTCAGTGTTTGCACCGCCCGCAGTGATAGAAACAACGCCCGCAGATGTCACAGAACCAGCCAAGTCCCCTGCTGTACCGGAGGCAGTTGAAGTAATATCTGAAAAGTTTTGTACTTGACCAACTGTTGGTGCGCCTGTAGCAAGTGCGTCAGCTTGAGTATAACTTTGAGAAAAACTAAAACTCTCACCTGATGTGGCATTTTGAGTAGCAGCTATAGTTCCCGGACTATAAACACCCGAAGTGATAGTACCAGCAGATAGTGTGCCAGCAGTTGTACCATCAGTTACATCAACACCTGTGCCAGATATGGAGAAAGATGAGCCAATACGATCCGAACTCGTAACTGCTGCCCCTACTGTCAAGCTGACAGAATTTTGGATTGAATGAGTTACGCCACTAAGAACGGGAAAAGGTGTCGCAAGTGTAAGTAATAGAATTAATTTTTTCATTGGATTACTTTTGAGTTGTAGATTCGTTAGTAAGTTTAGGTGCTTTAGTGTTTTGGTTGTTGTTGCCTTTCTTACCAATACTTAATCCCAAAGATGCCGTTGATGCACTGAAGATGCTGGCTATAAAAGTTGGATCAAAGTCAACAATTTTTTTACCGTTTGGAGGTTCCCAATAGGAGAGAGTCAAAAGGGTTGCTGACCATAGCAAAATAGAAACTTTGACAATAGTTTCAACTCTGCTTTCTTTATCTTCTTCCATAATTAGTTTTATTAGTCATACTATACATAATTAAGTATTAACGCAATGCCTGAGATACAAGCAGCCATGATAGGCGCAGCAGCTTCAGCCTTTTTAATGGTGCTGTCAAATATGAGCAACCGAAGGGAACGAGATATTAGAGAAATATTTAATCGCATTAATCAAATCGAAAAAGCAGTTGCAAGATTAGAAGGAAATAGTCGTATAAATTGATTCTTGCTAAGATTGAAATAATATAAAAAAAAATGCTAAAAATTCTTAAACCAATCTTACTCAGATTTTTAACAACAACAGCCTGTAAAAGATTAGTTGTTGATCTTCTAAGATCTATTTGCAAACAAACTACAAACACCCTAGATGACAGGGCTGTAGATATGCTTGAACAACAATTGTTTCCTAAGTTAAACTGATGAAAAACATAGTAAAAGTAATAACTCAACCATTATCAATGGAAGACGAATTAGAGGTTGAGCTTGAAATAAGACGAATATTAGCTTTAGAAGACTTAAATGAATTAAGAGCTTTATCTGCTTTATTGATGAAACAAAATGCGTGTCAATCTCATGTAATAATGCAAAGTCTTACAAAAATAACCGAGTTAGAAAGAAGAATCAAAACATTACAAGCCAGAGTAACAACATTAATGAAACTTAAGTTTCGTTTTTTTCAACCTCTAAAATCAATCTTGAATCAAAATCCCTAATTTGCCAATTTTGCTGTCTTGATATTTCCCAATTGTGTTTTACAATTGTTGTTCTTATATATTCATTAACCCATCCTCCTCCATCTAATATTTCAGCACGAAAGTCTTTTGTAATATTTAGCCTATGCTCAACGCCTTTTAAATCTTCATCTAATAATTTTTTAAGGAGCTTTTGTATTCTCAGCTCCTTAAGTTTTTCAAGTTTAATATTGGATGGGTGGTCTTTTCTTTTAGTCATAAATTAGTCTTTATCAAAAATTATAATCATAAAACCGCCTCCAGCCCTTAGTTAAATAATTTGCTCCATATCTTTGACCGCTTGCATACCAATAGCCGTCTTTCCTAATACCAAACCGTCTAATATATCCTTTTTCATTTCTGGTAATAATATGCTTTTGGTCATGGTTGTTTACAGTGTGGGCAACAAAACCACCTACACGCATATCAGGTTTCCATTCTGGATCAACTTTATAGCTATCCATTTGTACCCAGACGAACTTTTCAGTTCGCCTTATAACGGTACAGGGTTCAATGTCAGAGTAGTGGCATACGGCTGCCTTATCTCCTACCTCAGGATTCCACTTGTTAGTCATTTTGTTCCTCCAATTTGGCTTGGTATTCGTCATTTGCATCTTCATATACATCTTCTATTTTTTTGTTGTTAATTCTTACATCAACATCCAATCCAAACTTTTGTGCAGTTTGGGTCAATTTATAGAAGATAACTATAAAGAAGGTGGGAACTGTATCAGTAAAATCCCACTCATAATCAGATCTCCTTGCACAATTGCCTATCAATCTAATTTGGTTATCTAATTGTTTCATTCTGGGCGGAAACATTCTTAGAAACCTGTCAACTTTTACTTGGTCAACTATTTGTGCTTTGCTCATTTTTTTGCCTCCTCAAGTCTTCTTTGTAGTTCAGCAATAATTAATTCTTGCGATTTAACCCTGCCTCTCAAACACCTCACAACTGTATCGTCATAGTAACCTTTAGACTCAATTATATCTGCGGGAGACATACCATCATTTGCTAAAGATACCCACTCTTCACAAGTAAAGTTTTTGCAAATAAATGTCACCCACTTTTTCCAAGGTCTTTGCCCATATTTAAAACGAGCTATAAAAGTATCTTGGTATCTACCCACGTTGCTAGGGTGTAGATTTTCAATGGGTGTATCTTCTTCAAACTTTCTAGAGAGGTCATGTTTGCCTCTATACATCAGATAACCGCCATGGTAATCAAATAGTTCTTTAATAAATGGGGTTGTCATTTACTTAACCTCCTTTCTTGTTGTTATCTGCTCAAGTGCTTCATATAAAGCAGTAGTGTCAAGATCCATTGCTTGGAACTCGTAAATAGCAGCATAGATTCCGTCCATTGCTTTTACTTCATACTGGTCGTATGGATTTTGGACTTGTGTTTGTGTGCCTAAGATCATTTTTCTTTGGGGTAGTGGAGGTCATCTCTGCCTCCTTATTTATAATATAGCATTAATACTTTGCATACGCAAGCTTAGTTACAAAAAGTCATATATTAAATATATTGCATATACTGAGGAGTGTGCTATTGTAACGTATAGGTTACTAATTTATTTTATGGCAACAGATAAAATGACTTTAGATAATTTGAGCAATGCGGACTACCACGCAAACCCTTTTGTTTCTAAAAGTCATTTAGACGAAATTAATAGAAGTCCTTTCCACTACTGGGATAGGTATATTAATCCTGACAGGGTTATTCCAGAACCAACTAAGGCTATGCTTTTGGGTTCTGCCTTTCATACTATGGTTTTAGAACCAGAACTATTTGAAAGGGATTACATAATTGAACCCGCAGATGCACCGAAAAGACCAACAACGGTACAACGTAATGCTAAAAAACCGTCAACGCAAACACTAGAAGCAATTGCTTTTTGGGATGAATTTGACAAAAAAGCAGATAAAAAAACTCTTGTTTCTGTAGAAGATTTTGAACGTCTTACTATTATGAAACAAAGAGTAAATGAACATCCAGCAGCCAGCACTATATTGAACCTAGAAGGTGTATGTGAAAGGTCTTACAAATGGACAGATAAAAATACTGGCGAAATTTGTAAAAGTAGACCTGACTTCCATACAAGTGACGGAACTCTTATAGCTGATCTAAAAACTACAGGAGATGCAAGTGAGCTAGGTTTCCAAAAATCTGTTCACAATTTTCGTTACCACGTTCAAGCTGGATGGTATCTCAGATCTTTTGCGGAAGCGCAACAGTTTGTTTTTATAGCTGTTGAAAGTAAGCCTCCACATTTGGTTGCAGTTTACAACGCATCTGAAGCAATGATCGCTGCTGGAAACAGAGTCGCTGACAAAAACCTAGCTTTACTTGCTGAATGTCGTAAGGCAAATAAATGGATAGGTTACAGCGAACAAATTACTGATTTAGATTTACCCCGATACAACAATGACTAAAGATTCTGAACTAACAAAATCGGATAATACAAGTTTTTTAACTGACAGTAAGTCTTTTGAACATACTTGGCGAGTCGCTACAGCTTTTGCAAGTAGCAGCATGATTCCAGCCCACTTTCAAAATAAGCCAGAAAACTGCATGGTTGCACTAATGATGGCGCAACAACTAGGAGTCAATCCTTTATTAGCCTTGCAAAACTTACAAGTTATTCATGGCAATGTAGGTTTCAATTCTAGCTTTGCAATAGCTCTTGCAAATGACAGAGGAGGCTTTAAGGAGCCTATAACTTGGACAAGTACAGGAAAAGGCGAAAGTTTAGCTGTCACAGCCCACACAATCCTCAAAACTGGAAAAGAAATTGCCGTCACAGTTGACATGGCTACAGCTAGAGCCGAAGGCTGGACTTCAAACAAGAAATACAAAACTATGCCTGAGCAGATGCTTAGATATAGAAGTGCTACTTGGTTGATTAGATTACATTGCCCCGAAGTATTGCTAGGGATGCAATCCAGCGAAGAAATACAGGATGTTCAAGTTAATGTACCTGTAGGAGGAAGTCCAGTTGATAAGATTAACCAGAAAGTAAAAGAAAAAATAAATATAACTGAAGAGGCGGATAAACTTGAAGAAACCAATACAAAATTAGAAAACGTAATTACTGAGTCTGTTGAAGAAACAGATGACGAACCACCATTTTAACCAAGGAGATTTAAACAATGGCATTTCAAGGAACACTTACTGGCAACATAGGCCAAGAGCCAGAATTAATAACTTTTGAGGACGGCAAAATGAAAGTCGAACTTAGAG
>Ga0310343_10001637_pt1 | contig 11571 bp, 15 predicted proteins | sample HC15DNA2025_MG_FD_203519 | JGI IMG/M metagenome (GOLD analysis project Ga0310343, IMG submission 203519) | Marine microbial communities from station ALOHA, North Pacific Subtropical Gyre - HC15-DNA-20-25_MG | ecosystem: Environmental > Aquatic > Marine > Oceanic | place: Pacific Ocean: North...
GATCGTCGGCGGCTGTTGCGCGATGATGCCGGGATGGAGAGGCGCGAGCCCGCCCGCCTCGAGCCAGTCGCTCAACCGCTTGGCGCCTTTGCGCCATTTGAACAGCTCGGCAGGCTTCGGCGGGATGGTCATTCGCTTGAACGGCAGCTTGTAGCGGTGGAGGAGCTCTCCGGTGGTTGAGTCGCGGACGCGCAGCGTGTCACCTCGCGAATGCATCGCTTCCAAGAAGAGGTAGAGGCTCGTAAACGACCAAAGGAGCCGTTGCTCGAGCGATTCGACTTCCCACTTGCCCGAGCGGCTCGCGAGCACATGCTGGACAAGCCAGCACGCCCACACCGTCGGATTCATGTCGTAGATGTCTCCGATGTGCTGCTCGCGCTCCGCCTGTGCGAGCGCCACGTCCAAACACAAGCGCACGAATTGAAGATCGTCGGCGCTGAGCAGCGTGCCAGTGTGCCAATTGACTTTGAACTCTCGAATCAGCAGCATCGTCTGCCTGAACCGCTCATTGAGCCATCGTGGCGTGACAACGCTGCCTAGGCGTGTGTTGGCAAGCGTCCCGTCGACTTTCCGCTTGGATGAGCCCTCGGTGGGATCGACCGTGTGGCGCAGGGACAGCGCGACCAGCGAGGGGAGCAGCGTGTCGACCATCGCCGTGGCTTCATCATCACTGTTGTTTGGACACGGCAGTGGTTATGGCTTCTCGCACGCGCCGTTCCTCGGCTTCCCCCAACGTGGCATCGGCCGGCACACGCTCGGCGCGCTTGTAGACCGCGAGCACGGCGCTGGCAAAGGCGGGATCGATGCAATCTGAACATCGTAGGAGCACAGTCCGCCGACCAGGCCGCACGAAGGCGCAGATCTCAACGCGCGTTGCGCCCTTGGGGATCAAATTGCGGCACTTTCGGCAGCAACCGCGAGCGGTGGGGGCTTTGCTCAGGCGATAGGTGCTCGGGCGCGCGGTGAACGTCATTTTAAGTCTATCGCACGCCGTACTCATCGCTTAACAGAGCTACTAAATCTCGCGACACCTCTTCGCCCGTGAATGCTGCTCCCACGCCGCACTTGTCCGCGTGGTACTTTTTACAGAGGAGCTTAATGCGCATCCGCAGCGTCAGGTCGGGACGCGTCGCCAATTCGGTCTCGAGCTCTGTGATCCGCAGCTTTAAACGCTCGGTCAGCTTGCACAGTCGCTTCACCTCCGTGTTCAAGTGCCGGTTCTCGGCCTCAGCCGCTGACGCCGCCGTGGAGTGTGCTTTTACGCTAACCTCTAGCTCGAGCTTTTCCGCCTTGTACTGCGCGTTGAGCTTCTGGAGCTTCTCGCGTTTCGAAAAACCAGCAAAAATGCTCTGCTCCTTGGTCCTCATTTCCTCCAAATGCTCGCTTCTGGCGCTGGCCAACTCGCTCGACAAGGCCTTCACCTGTCGGCGCAGTGATCCAACCTCTTCGTCATTCTGACCCGCAAAGCTGCTCATAACGTCTACGACGCTTGCTTCTACATAACCTCACGGGCGAGTGCTTATGGTAGTACACTACGTAGTTTGCTGGCACGCATGTCTGTCCGCCCACAGCCAAGCCGGATGGCGCAGCGCCGCAACCACGGTGGAGGAGGGCTCGCCGCAGTGATCGCAGCCCAGCACCGCCACCAGGCAGCCAAGACGGGGGTCAACCCGTCCGAGCCGCCGCCGCCGCCGCCGCCGCCGCACTCGCAGCCGCCGGGACCGAGCCCGGCAGAGCTGGCCGCGCAACTGAAGGCGGCCAAGGAGCGCCAGAAGGCCGAGCGGCAGGCGCAGCTCGGGGCCGCACGGCGGCTGGCCGAGCAGGCGAAGGCCGTGCGCGAGCAGGCCAAGGCCGCGCGCGACGCCGAGCGCGAGGCCGCAGCTCGCCTGGCAGCCGCGGCACGCGAGGCACGAGAGCGCGAGAAGCTCGAGAAGCAGGCCGAGGCCGAGCGCAAGCGGCTCGAAAAGGAGGCGCTGAAGGAGGCAAAGGAGGCGGCGGCGGCGCAGCTGGCAGCCGAGAAGGCAGCGATGCGCGAGGCAAAGGAGGCGGAGAAGGCCGCGCGCGAGCTCGCTGCCCAGGAGGCTCGAGAGGCGCGCGAGGCGGAGAAGGCGGCGCGGGAGGCGCGGCGACTCGAGGAGCAGCGCGAGCGTGAGCAGCGCGACGCTCTCCGCCGGCAGCAGCAGCAGGCGTTGGCGGCGGCGCGGGCGACAGAAGTCGCGCAGCGCGCGCAGAAGAGAAAGGCAGAGTCGGACGCCAAAGCCGCCAGGGCGGAGATCAAGCGGGCGCGCATCCGCCAAGAGGAGTGCGACGAGACGCTGCGCCAGATCCACCTCGTGCGCGACGAGCTCGAGACAGTTGGCGACCGCGCCCAGGAGCTGCTCGCCAAGCTGCTCTCGCTCGCCGGCTGCGGAGCCGACCCGGTCGATTTGCAGTGGATGCAGGCACTTGTCAACGAAGCCAGCGCAGCGCAGGAGCGGTTGGTCAAGCTGATCGAGAGCTCCACGCTCGACTGGCGCACGGAACAGCACGCCCGCGTCATTGACGACGAAGAAGACGACGAAGAAGACGACGAGGAAGGCAGCGGCGAAGAAGAGAGCGAGGACGAAGAGGGCGTGCGCGTGGGCAAGTTCGGCAAGCTCGAAGTGGTGGCGGACGAGGACGAGCCTGAAGAAGATGGCGCCGCTGCCTTCGACCAAGAGGAGTACCGCCGCGCGATGGCCGGGCTGCGCAAGGGGCGGATGCTGCCCTCCGACCTCGAAGGCATGGAATTCGATGCTCATGCGAGCTGAGCAAGAGCTCGTGTCACGAGCGAGTCTTGCGTTGTCGCTCGGAAGCCGGCGGATCGGAGGGCACGACGGCGCCGGGCGGCACCTGCCAGATGCCACTGGCGTACCAACCACCTTGGGCGGCGATAGCTAGCACCTCGTCGGTCGCAGTCATTGCGTGTGGTCCGTATTGTTGTTGCAGCAGCGTAGCGAGAATGTTGTACATGTCGAGCAGTCCGATTGCCCACGTGTCGAGCCCGACGGTGCTGAGACCGATGCGCCCGTGGCCCGAACTGCTGGCTATGAGCACGGCCGTGACGTTGGCGAGCGTGACCATGGCGCCCGCTTGCGCCGCGAATGTCTGCACGAGCAACGGGCACTCTGCCTCCGCACCCGCGGCAGCTGCATCGGCTGCCGCCCGCACCACCTCCAACAGGTCGTGCAGAAAGGCGAGGGCAGGGGCCGTGAAGTAGCTGCGTGTCGTGGCGCCCGTGAGCGGTGGCGCCGGCGGCGGGTCGCTCAGCGCATCTGCGAGAGCGCCCAAGAAGATGTCGATCAGCTGCGACGCCGTGTAGCTCTGAAGCCAGACGCGGTACGGGAAGCGCCGTGCGAGGCCGGAGTTGGCCGGCAGGAAGTCGTTGAGCATCTCCGCCTCGTACCCGGCGGCGATGAAGCATGTCGACCCGACCCGCTGCGAGAGGAAGGCGACGAGCTCGGTGGTCGCTTCGGCCGAGTAGGCGCTGAGCGAGCGCTCGCCGGCCCCCTCGCTCTCCCACGTTGTGAGCGAGTAGGCCTCGTCCAGAAAGATCACTTTCTCGAGGTTGCTCATCAGGAAGCTCCTAGCCTTGGTTGCTGTTTGGCCCTCGTACTCGGCCACGAAGCTGCTGCGCCCCGCCTCCACAAGCTGGTCGTACGCGAGCAGCCCGAGCTTGCCCACGACAGCCGCGAGCGTCGCCGCGAGTCGCGACTTGCCCACGCCCGCCACGCCCATGAGCACGAAATTGAGCATCGCCTGCGCGGATACGAGCGGCGCGTTAACAAAGGAATCGACCAAATCGGCGACCGTCTCGAGGAGCACATGCTGCATCCCGTAGTCGTTGACCAGCCGCTCGATGGCCGCCGCCAGCTCGACGCGGAGGCTCGCAAAGTCGGCCGAATTATTGACCAGGTCGTGCCGGCTGCGGGCGGTTAAGATGATGCGGTCGAGTGCCGCCAACTGCGCGACTAAAGCCTGCCATCGCTGGCTGACCTCCTTCGCGACCTCCCAGCTCGACGTCTGGTCGTCAGCCAGCGCGTCTGCGCCGCCGCTGCGAGCTTGCCGCACAAAGGTTGCAGCCTTCGCCTGCGCATCGTCCACCTCGGCCTGCAGCGACTGGCGCTCGCGCTCGTACCGCAGCACCTTGTGCGCCATCGATGTCCTGACCGCCGCCTGCCACCGGCGTGCAAACGAGCCCGCCGAAGAGGTTGGCCCGCGCAGCTCGGCCGCCACCGCCGCCAGACGCGTCGCGCCATTCTGGCTTGTGATGGAGACTGCTGCGGCACCTCCACCCGCTGCAGAGGATGCCGGGCGTCGGCGCGCCCCAGCCGCGTCTTCGGCGTTGGACGCTCGGCCACCACGGCGCACGATGCCGCGGAGCGGGGCGTCCGTGCTGACGACGGGCGGCGATGGCGCCGGAGAAGAAAGGGGCAAATGGAGCGGTGGCAGCATCGTGTGCGCGCCACCACCTTTATCCCCCCACCCTCGGACGTCAGGTTATCGAGCACTGGAGGTCCGTGCTGCTGTCGACGGCAGTGTGATTTGCTGCGATGCGCCGACCCTCGCGCCCGCCACGGCGCCTGCGCGCCTCGCACGACGAGCACGTGCCCAGCTTGGCCGTGCTGCAGCAGTGGAACTCCGCGTCGCAACTCCCCATCTGCGTGGTGGAGGTGGCGGGCAAGGGGCTCGGCGTCGCGGCGCGGCGAGGGCTGCCGGCGGGTGTGGTGGTTGCCGAGTACCGCTTCCGCATCGTCAAGCGGGCGGCGTGCTCGCCGGGCGACTACCGCGTGGAGGTGGCGGGCGTCGCACGCGGGCTGGTGGGCAAGATTGATGCGCGCACCTTTGGTCCGCCGAGCAACGGGGTGGCGCAGGTCGGTGCGCTGCTGAATGAGCCGTCGGTGGGCATGGTGCCCAACTGCGTGCGTCGCGCCGGCTGGGTCGATCCACCAGGCGGCAAGCATCGTCGCGGCTCGTTCTCGCTCGTCACCAGCCGTCCCGTGCGTGTCGGCGAAGAGCTCACGTGGGACTATGGCAAGACGTACGGCCGTCGCGAGTATGAGCACCACAGCCCTAACCAGCAGGCCTCGGCGGCCTACGACAAGGACAAGGCGGCGCGGCTGAGCGCGGCGGCGGTGGCGCAGGCGCATGCGGCGCGCTTCGCCTGAGCGCGCACGGGCGGCGCGAGCGGCGCGGCTGGGAGGGGCGGGTCGAGGGACATGGGTCTGTGTGCGGCGCAGTGAATGCAGGACAGAGCGGCGAGCCGCCGGGAACGTCCGCGCGCGCGAGGACGCGGCAACGCGCGGCGGGCTAACGGGAGGCCGAGCATGCGGGCGGGTACTCGCGCGGCCGCCTGCGGTCGCACTCGCGCGGAGACGAGCCATGCGAAGCGCTTCGGCCCCGCAAACCTGAGAAGTTCACACCTAGTGCGTGAAGTCGGAGTCTAAGAGCTACAAACTTGAGACGCGGCGAGGGGTGGAAGCAGCGTGAATGAACGTGCCGGTTGGCTCCCGACAAGGCCCCCCGCGTCTACGGTAGAGTGTCGGGCTCTGTGGTTTACGTGCGCTGATGTTCACCCCCCTCTCACAGATCAGGCACACGCTACGGCTAGCGCTACCACTACGATGTTCACCCCCGCCCCTATCTACTGCAGCAAATCGTTTGTTGACGTTCACGCCGGGAAGCAGCAAGAATGCGTTCAACAGGCATCTGCCGCAGCCTATACCGATACTTCTTGAACAATTTGTCAACCGCCAACGTCCCTGCCTTCTTCGGCTTCTTCACGGCCGCCGCCGCCGCCACGGCGCGCTGCAAATTCGGCTTCACGCCCGTGGGCTCGTCAAGGCTCAGCATCTGCAGGTTGGGAAGCGTCATCGCCGCCGCCGCCCCGCCTAAATGCCGATCGCATCCCGTTCCTGTGGGTTGAGGAAGGTGAGAAGGTCGTGCATGTGCATGAACCGAAGCAGCGTGGCCCTGTCCGCATGGGTCAGCTCGGCAAGACGGACCCTGGCGCCTGTGCCGTAGAGGTAGCTGGTCAGCAGCGTGTGCCCACACAAGCACGCTTGGTGGATGGGGCGAAGCCCGTTGTGCATCGCCACGTCGAGGGCGGCACCGAACTCTTCGTGGAGCACGAGCACGGTGTCGAGGTGGCCCAACTGGCAGGCGAAGTGCATGGGCTGAGAACCGCATTGTACTACACGGGCGTCGATGCGTGCTGCGTGGGTTGCGAGGAGGCGAACGACGTCAATCGAGTGGGCCGCCACCGCCAGGTGCAGCGGTGTGTTCCCCGCCGCGTCGGCCACGTTCACCTCGTCGGTGCCGACGGTCTGCGAGATGAGCCAGACGGCGACGTCCTCCGCCCCCACGCACGCCGCGAAGTGCAGCGGCCGTTGGCCGCCGGCTGCGGCCGCGTGCAGCGAGACCCCCCGTGCGTGGAGGTACTGCGTGACTTCGAGGTCGGCGCACAAGCATGCAAGGTGCACCGGCTCCAACCCCTCAACCGGGAACAGGTTGTCGGGAGCGCCAGCCTCCACGGCGGCGGCGGTGTTGAGATCGAGCACTGTCGGCAGCCACTGCGGTTCAAACCTCCGGCGGATGTCGGCACCGCGATTCGTGAGCACGTGGACCTCTTCAAGCTCACCCCGGCAAATGGCGGCGAAGAGGCGTATCGTGAGGACCGTCTCGTCCTCCATAAAAGTCGCGCACGAAACTTGATTCTTCAGGAGAGTTTCACTGTACATTCTCGTGCTACGGGGTGCTCAGATCGACGCGGTGACCAAACTCCTCCTCGACGATCGCGGTCGTCTTCCGCTTGGTCAGCGCTACACGCTCGCATGCTACGGGATACCAGGAGGCGGAGGAGCGACCCTCGCCATCCATGTGCGCGCGGGAGACGCTCGGCGGATGCGTCGGCGCCGGGACGTGGGCGCCCGGGCGGGGCAAACTTGGCGGCGTAGTACTAGTACTGTAAGTCTCCAAGGACCAACTTTTGCCGACCGTGCCGCTCCTCGCTCCGGACTCACTCGCTCGCTCGCTCGCTCCTCTTCTCCCGCCCCGGCCAGGCCGATGACGATCGCCGCCGCCGCCGCCGCCGCCGGTCGCGTCCACCCGCCGCCGCACAAGCCGCGTCGCAGGCAGTCGTTGGCCTCTGCGGCCTCTGCGTCGAGCAGCAGCGCCAAGAGGCTCTGCTTTCGGAAGCCCGACGTCGACCCGTCCAACGTCCTCACGACGAGCCGTCGTGGCCGCTCGACTGCCGTCTTGACCACCCCCCCCCCCGTCCCCCCTGCGCCCCGCAAGCACACGACCAAGTCGCCGATCGTCAAGAAGCCCGCAGGGCCAGCCAGGAAGATCAGCGCGCTGCCGCGCGTGAAGCCCGGTCCCGAGCTGCTGCACAAGGTGCTTGTGACGAGCAACGGTGTCCCCGTCGTCGTCACCGACGTGTCGAGTGTCGACGCCACGTCCTGCCTCGGCAGAGCCCTGCACTTCTCGCCCGAGTACGGCTTCGAACGCGCCGCGCGCGCCACCAGCTACGACCTCCGCCAGATGGCCAAGGCCGGTGCGGGGCTCCTTGACGACGCGCAGTTTGCCCACGAGCACGACAGGAACCACGTGCTTCCTAGCAAGGTCAGGCTGCTGCTCGGAGACTGCGAGTACATCGACGAAGCCCACGAATTCGCAATCGACCTCGCGCGCGCGGCGGCGGCATGAACGTTGCGCGGTTGGTCGTTGGAACGACGAGTAGCTACGCACATGGCACACACACACCCACACACACCCTTTTCTCCACACCGTACCGCGATCAACCGAATGGCTGGTCGCGGCATTGCCGCTTCGAAGACTGGTCCGGCTCACGCGACGGCCTCGTCGGCGCCACTGTCACGGCTTGGCACAGCACCTCCAGCACCTCGGGTGCCACTGGCGCATCATCTTTGACGTAGTGAATGAGGCATTTCGCCGGTGTGATTTCGCGCACCAGTGCCTTGGCACGTGTGTCGTAGTTCTGCACGCTCGCGGGCACACCAGGCACCATGAGTTGTATGTGCGGTGGTCACGAGTGCGCGCGCGCACTCGCGGGCACATCCAGGCATCATGAGTTGTATGTGCAGTGGGCACCTCGTCCACACACCAGATGTCGAGCCGCTTGATGAGCGAAGGATCGAATGCGCCGCCCTTCTTCGATGGCTGCTGGGCGCGCTTCTCGAGCACCAACTTCTTCTTGTTCGCAGCGAGCTCAGGCACGACACGCAGCTCCTTTGCTGGACCCTGGCGGTTCCAACCGCGTGGTGCCCTGTCCTCTTTCTTGGAGTCCACGACCTGCTCTTTCCGAGACGCCTTCGCCCACGAAGGGCGGCTGATGATGTAGATGGTGCCGGGCTCTACCATCGCGAATGGCAAAAAGGTCTGACGCGACGGCACGCCGAGTGTGGCAGAGTCGTCCGCGAGCAGCGCGTGCATGTAGTACACAGGGTCAAGCTCCCGCGGAAGTGCCAATCCCACAGGCTCGTCACACCTTCTCGGACACGAGCTGCTGTCGCGCCCCGTAAGCTGTGTCAGGGTCTCCACCGCCGCCTGCTGCAGCTCAGTGGAGTAAGAGGGAAAAGTCTGCAGCTCATCCTCAGCCGCAGCCGGTGCGCGCAACGTCGCTGCGACCGCCCTCGTCGTCATCGGGGGCGGCACGCGCGTGGCCGTGAGTTTCTCTGGAATCGCGAGCAAGCCTCTGGGCCACCGCGTCTCGCGCGTGAAGATCCTCTCGCCGCGTAATGCACAAAAAAAAGTTCTTGTTACAACAGCCGTTACCACTCCTGCACAAGTCTGCGGTCGAGAGGTTCTTACAGTACTCACTACCCCGCGAAGTTTGCCCCGTGGGGTTGCGTGCACGCCGGTCCCGCCGCGGCCGTCCAGTAGGACTCGCCATCTACGCACCCGCGTTCGCCGGATCCCCAACGCGCGAGTGAACCCCGATCATGGTTGCATGATTGCTCATCTGCATGGCCTTGAGCGCGAGCATGTTCACGTGAGCACGGTAGTGGGCCTGGTCGCCCCCGTGCTGATGCGTGGCGGCCGGCGGGCTCGGTCCTCCACCCGACCCGCCGTCAAGGCGCCAGCGCCCCCTCATGACGTTTGCCCTCTCCTTTTCGTACTTGCTCCAGAAGTGATCATGCATGCGTACGAGATGTTTCCGATGGTCCAGCACGAAGGGCTTGACCACGATGTCGTGTAGCTGAAACCCGGGCTTGCAGAGCTGGTTGGTGGTGTGCAGGAAGCGCAGCAGGGGCGTAGGGGTGGCGTGCAGGCGGACGAGCGACTCCATGACCAGCTTGAGGACGTTGTGCGGGAGGTCGAGCAGCGCCCCCTCGGCACGCTGCCGCTTGCGCAGGGACGACCGAGCGCGCAGACGAACGCGCACGCGCAGTCACGGGTGCCGCGAGCAGGCAAAAAGGCGCGGGGGCACGCCGGGCTTGTGGGCCCGTCGGAAGGGAGCACGCAGGGCGCGGGCGGGCACGAGTGGGGCACGAGCGACCCGTGACGGGCACGCGACGAGGCACGCGACTGGCACGTGAACGGCTGGGAGAGGCTGGAGGGATGTGCGCACGTGCGGCACGAGCGAGGCCGAAGCGTGCATGCGAGGCCCAAGTTTTGTGCTAGACCTTAGAGTTTCTTACCCACTAACTCCTGTTTTGGCCAGGCGACACCGGCAGTTCTTGACCCCGACGTGTCATCCGAGCACCGCTACGTCGTTGCCACGGCAGAGCAGCGTGTTCGGAGCCTTCTCGGCGTTCGCGTCGCCGGTTTCGGTCAGTTTTGACCGAGATCTCAAAGTGCCGCTCGCCGGTGAGACGTGCCCATACAACTAACTACGGGTTGCGTACGCACTATTGGATGCACACGCGTACGTGTTGGCCGAATGCCGCTGGGCGATGCCGATCGATGCCAAATGCGCGCCCAAGCTCGAGTCTAACGCAACGAGCTAGCATGAAAACCGCGGGCTCTAAAACGTGCGCCGTTTTGTCAAAGAGTGTCGGGCTCCTCGGTGTGCGGGAGGTCGAGCAGCGCCCCCTGTCGGGCTCCCCAACTGGCTGCGCCCCGACATGACCCGCCCCCCAGCCGCGTGGACTTGCCATACGGCGCACCCAGTGTGTTTTCGTATTACTAGTTCAGAAGGAAACAAAAGACCCACAAAAATGATACCCAAGCCACGCAGCACGAACAATTCGGAGATGGAGGCGGACGAGGGCATGCAGCAGCCTGTCGTGCTGCGGGGGCTCCTTCAATGCGTGGCCATTTCCCTCTTCTTCACTGTCAGATACATGCTAGACGTGCTCTTCACCCCTCGTCTTGTCCAAGCCCTGTTTTGGTGGTTGAGCAACTGCGCCCGCTGCATCTGGCGGTGGCTCTGGTGTGTGCCGGTCGCTTCTTTCCTGGCCCTTCACCTGTGGGGTTCTTTGACGTGCGACACTGTCGTCCGTGGGCTGCTTATGTGGTACACTCTGAGGGCCGGGCTGGTGGCTTTCATGGATGACCAGGTGGTCGTCGGGGGGCTGAAGAAGCATCACATTTGGTTGCCACTCTTATGGTGGGTGACGTTTACACGCGTCTCGAGTGGTCGCTGCGCCCCGTACGCAGAGTGGAAGGGTGGCCACCGACGCTTCCTCTGTTGCGTTGTGCCGTGGGTATTGCGACTCATTGCACTGACGGCGTGCTGGCCCACGCTTAGGACCAGCACTTGGGTCACGCGTGCATCCGAGCCTGCTCTCCAGGCCCCACGCTCCGGACCGGGGGAGTGTGCCTCGTTCACTGGCTTCCCCGTCCCATGTGATGAGCTGCGCCTCATCCGCGAGTTCAACACGGACGTGATGCCTCGGCTGCGCGAGGCTGGTTATCGGGCCATCCGCCGAGCGATGAACACCAACGGATTCCATGGGCACATCTGGCACGTCGGCCATGCTTGCCCAGATCCGTCCAAGGCAAGCACACGCGACCGTGAGGACTACGGCTGGAATCTATTCGCGCAGCATGCGGTCGATAACGCCAACCTGGGGCACTGTGTTGTGAGCTGCGCAGAGGCCAAACATGTCAGCGCGTTCCACGTTCACTGCACAAACAACGACGAATGTCTCCAGTCATGTCCGCATTTGGATATGTGAGCGGCGGGCGCGCATGTGCGCAGAACAAGAGCTCTGATACATGAGGAGCACACGCTGCCGGCACTGCTGCCACCAGGGAAATGAGTGGGCGGTGGGGTGGGTGGAAGGGTGAATGGGGTCAGGACCAGACGGGCACTAACGATGCCGTGTTCTAGAAAGGGCGGGTGGACGTGAGTTACGCAAGAAAACAAGCCGATTGTACCTTCTTTTGCATGAGTTTTACACCCTCGGTCGCATCCTCGCCAATCGTGCGCATCTTGTGGTGAGCGGCTGCCACTTCCCAGCCTGCCGCCCCCCACCACACCCGCCCAGACACACACACACACACCACCCCCTCACCCACCCACCCGCACACACCTGCAACGCCTTGCGGAGTGGGCGCCCCGCTCACATCCCATACTTCCTGGGC
>Ga0310343_10001639_pt1 | contig 11570 bp, 7 predicted proteins | sample HC15DNA2025_MG_FD_203519 | JGI IMG/M metagenome (GOLD analysis project Ga0310343, IMG submission 203519) | Marine microbial communities from station ALOHA, North Pacific Subtropical Gyre - HC15-DNA-20-25_MG | ecosystem: Environmental > Aquatic > Marine > Oceanic | place: Pacific Ocean: North...
TTTATGAAGAGAAGGGGCGTCGCATTCTCTCCCATACAGGGGAAAAGGTCATTATCGATGGCGATGGTCAACCATGGGTGGTGGAGATGATGCCGGTTAAGGAGTTCGCTCCGGAAGAATGGCATGATTATCGTGTGCTAGTACGAGGGAATCACCACCAGCACTGGATCGATGGGCATAAAACCGCTGATCTGATCGATTTCGATGCCAAAGGAAGAGCTTTGGAAGGCGTATTGGCTGTTCAAGTACATACCGGACCTGCCATGACTATCGAGTACAAGGATTTCAAAATCAAGCATCTGCCGGACGATCTGCCGCTGTTGAGACCCGAAGATCATCCGATTCCGGATACGGCTTACGGAGTGCGTCCGCAAGGGCGATTGCATCCGGACTGGAAGGCTCCTGTTTACGGTGAAGTTAACAAAGGATAATCTATTTTTGAACCACTGATGCACACAGATGAACACCGATAATTCAATACAGAGTTCTCGACGTGCCAGTGTATATCAGCGTTCATCATTGGTTAACGCAAACGACTAAGAGTGGAACGAGGAATCGCATATGAAACAGTCATTTAGAATTTGTCTTGCATGGAGTGTCGTCCTGGTCGGCCTAAACGCTTTTGTCACAGGGTCGGTGGACGATTGGCCGAAATTCCGGGGCCATACTGAGCAGGGGATCTCTACAGCCAAGAACGTCCCAACATTTTGGTCTACGGAGAAGAACATCGTATGGAAAAAGGAGATCCCCCATAGAGGTTGGTCGTCTCCTCTTTTGATTGACGGTAAGATCATCTTGACCACGGCAAAGGAGGAATTGGTGGATGGGATGCATGATTTGAAAGTCCTTCAAGTAGATGCGGAGACGGGTGAAATCCTCTGGATCAAGACGGTGTTGAAAGCGACCAAGGAAGAAGGCGAGGATCGCCATCCCAAGAATAGCTTAGCAAGTCCGACTCCCGCGATCGAGGACGGCGTGATCTACGCTCACTTTGGGCATATGGGAACGGTGGCCCTCGATTTCGACACAGGTGAAACCCTCTGGAAGCAAAAGATCTCTTATACCGCTAAAAATGGAGCGGGCGGTACGCCAATTATCGTGGATGACAAATTGGTATTTACCACGGATAGCGTAGAGGAACCGGTCGTGACCGCCTTGTACAAAAAAACAGGCGAGATTGCTTGGCGTACGACTCGCAGTCATCGGGTGCAAAACAATTTCTCCCATGGAACTCCACTGTTGATCGATAATCGCGGGCGTAAGGAAATCATTAGCCCGGGCAGCGGGATGGTAGGCGCCTATCGTCCGGAAGACGGTAAGGAGATATGGAAAGTGCGTTACCGTATGGGATTTTCCATGTCACCCCGGCCCATATTCGTGGACGATGTCATTTATATGAGCACTAGTTTCTCTCGGGCCAGCTTCCTAGCCATCAAAGTGGATGGAGCTACCGGTGATCTAACGGATACCCATGTCCTTTGGGCCAACCACAAAAGCATGCCCAAAACGCCCTCGCCGAATTTTGTCGACGGTAACATCATCACCTTGGAAGACGATGGGCGCTTGCAGAGCCTGAGTTCGGAAACGGGGGAGCGACAGTGGATGGAGCCCTTAAAAGGCAAGTTCTCCGCATCACCGGTTCAAGTGGGTAACCTGCTCTATATCGTCAGCGAGGAGGGTTTGTGCTATGTGCTTCGCGTTCGGGATGACGATTGCGAAATCATTTCTGAAATCCCAATGGAAGAGGAGACACTGGCCACGCCGGCAATCGTCGATAATACGATCTATCTACGCACTCGCCACCACCTCTGGAAGATCCAGGAAGGGTAAGAAGAGGTTGATCGTTTAGGTTGACGGGAGGGCTGTTTGTCCTCATGCAGCCCTACCTGAAGTGCAACATCCGCCTCACCGGTAGTATCGGAAAAAATCCCCTCGGATCCGCTGCCAGACTTGTTCGCAAGCATCGATTGTGTCGGGGCTGAGGGTGCTGTTCAAAGCAGCTAAGCTTTGCTCCATCTGGGTGGCATTGCTAGCTCCTAAGAGAATTGAGTCTACGAGGGGCCGGGACATCAACCACTGCAAAGAAAGCTCAATCAGGCTCAAGCCTGCCTCTTTGGCTATCGATTGGAGAGCGTCGACCGCTTCGAAGTTCGATTGGCTAAAGTAGCGGTCGAAATACATTTTGGAGTAATCGAAGCGGGAGCCTTCAACGGGCTTGTCGATTTGGTGCTTTCCAGTGAGTAATCCGCCAGCTAAGGCGTTGTAGACGACCAGGCCTACATCGTGAAATTGGCAATACTCTAGACACTCATCCTCTATACCACGTGTGATGAGATTGTAAGGAAGTTGGGCCACGCAGGGAGCGGAGTATCCCTTGTATTCGCTCTTCAGCGACAGTTCCATCATTTTCCAAGAAGAGTGATTGGAGCTGGCTAGATAATGGACCTTGCCTTGACGAACGAGTTGATCACAGGCGTCTAGCGTCTCGTCGATGGGCGTGTTCCGGTCCGGCCTATGAAGGTAGAGGATATCTAGGCAATCGGTCTGTAGCCGAGTAAGGCTCTCCTCGACACCTTTGATGATATGCCATTTGTGGAGGCCGCTTGTCCGTGGGTTTTCGTCTTCACTGGGACTCCCGACCTTGCTGGCTAGGATGATCTGCTCGCGTTTCCCTTTGAGAATGTTTCCTATTATTGTCTCCGAAGCTCCGTTGACGTAGACATCGGCAGTATCGATGAAATTTACGCCGGCGTCCATTGAGACACCCAGTATACGGTCAGCTTCGGCTTCATTGACCTGTTGGCCAAAGGTCATCGTCCCAAGACAGATCGGCGATACTTTCGCTCCGGTTCCTCGTAATGATCTCAGTTCCATAGGGGTAGAATCTTTTGATTGTGAGCCTATGGTGGCGAGAGGTTTTTTGGATGGCGGGCCCGGGATGGGATATTTGCTTGTTTTGCATCAGCGATGCGGGTAGATTATAGTTCATCGGTCTTCTTCCTTGTGAAACCGTCTGTTTTGTTATGAGGCGTCGTCCCTATCTCCGTTTTCATCTACTGTGTCTGAATGCGCTCGGCATTCTCTTCTTAGTAAGCGTTGCTAGGGCAGAGGATGGCTTGCCTGAGACGATCAGCTACTATGAGCACGTGAGGCCTATATTCCAGGCCAAGTGCCATGGTTGCCATCAGCCGGCTCGGTCCAAGGGTGAGTATATCATGACGGATGTTGCTCAGCTCATCCAGGGTGGCGAAGGGGGAGAGGCGGTGGTGGTAGCTCATGAGCCGACTGAAAGCTATTTGCTCGACATGGTGACGGTGCAGCCGGGAGACGATCGGCCGGAAATGCCCGAGGATGATGAGCCGCTGACGCCATACGAGGTTGCCCTGGTGGCGGCCTGGATCGACCAAGGCGCTCTAGACGACACACCTGATAATGCTCGTCAGCGATACGACCAAGACAATCCCCCTCAATATGCCGTTCCCCCTGTTCTGACATCGCTCGATTTTTCTCCTGATGGAAAGCTGTTAGCTGTGGCGGGCTTTCACGAAGTTCTGCTACACCGGGCAGATGGATCGGGTTTGGAAGCTCGATTGATTGGCCTTTCAGAACGGATCGAAAGCGCTCGATTCTCACCCGATGGCAAGAGGCTCGTCGTGGCGGGCGGTCTGCCAGGCCGCATGGGCGAGATTCAGATTTGGGATGTCGAGGAACGAAAACTCATTCTTTCCAAACCGGTGGGCTATGACACCGCTTACGGAGCCAACTGGTCGCCCGATGGAAAATTCGTTTCCTATGGTCTTCCTGACAATACGGCACGGGCCATCGATGCGGAGACCGGTGAGCAAGCCCTCTTTATGGGAGGTCACAATGACTGGGTATTAGATACGACTTGGTCGATTCAAGGAGACTACCTGGTTTCAGTGGGCAGGGATATGAGCGCCAAGCTAACTGAAGTGAAGACTGAGCGTTTCATCGACAACATTACTTCCATTACGCCAGGCGCTTTGAAAGGGGGGCTTAACGCGATCGATAGACATCCGCTCAAAGATCACATTCTTGTAGGGGGCGCTGACGGCGTACCTCAGATTTATCGCATGTATCGGGAAACGGATCGCAAGATCGGGGACAATGCCAATCTGATTCGAAAGTATCCATCGATGAAGGGCCGTATTTGGAGTGCGGCCTTTGCTCCAGACGGGAAGACTTTCGCGGCAGTATCCAGTTTCAACGGACTTGGGCAAATCAATCTATACCGATCCGAGTACGATGCCACGATTACAGAGGATCTTAAGAAACAGTTTGAAACCGCTCGGCGCAATCCAGATGGGAGCAAGAATATCGATCCAGTAATTGAAAAATTCCAAACTGAAGGGGCCAAGCTATTGCACTCGCTGGACTTGGATTCTCCGGTCTTCTCGGTAGCCTACTCTCCGGATGGCAAGACGATCGTTGCCGGTACATCAGACGGGCGTATACAATTTGTGGATGCAACGAATGGCGAGCGAGTTCGGGAGATCGTCCCTATTGAAGTTTCCGATTCCGAATCGCTGGCCTTGTCGAAGCCCTTAAAGCCCAAGGATCCCGTTAGCCACAAAAAGGGCGTATCTTTTTCGTTTGAGGAGCAGCTTCCCGAAGGGACTCGAGTAGCCTCGCTAGAGATTGTTCCAAAGTCGATTCAATTGGATTCCCCGCAGGCCTACAACCAGCTACTTGTGACGGGAAAATTGGATACGGGTGAAACAATAGACCTTACTCGCTTGGTAGACTGGAAGCTGAGCCAGCCGGTTGCGGAGGTAGATGAGCGGGGAATGATCCGTCCGGCATCGGAAGGTCGAGCTACTTTGACCGCTGTTCTAGGGCGAAAGAAAGCGACTGCAAGCGTCAGGGTCGGTGAGTTAGGGTTGGCCTACAATCCCGACTTTATCAAGGATGTGAATCCGATATTGACCCGTCTTGGCTGCAACGCGGGAGCCTGCCATGGCGCCCAGGATGGCAAGGCGGGTTTCAAGTTGAGCCTGCGAGGCTATGACATGATTCATGACGTTCGAGCGTTTAGCGACGACCACGCTGCTCGGCGCGTGAACTTCGCTTCGCCGGATGACTCTCTCATGCTGTTGAAGGCCACTGGAGCGGTGCCCCACGAGGGCAGCGCAGTCACTGATGTCGGGTCCGACTTCTATGAAGCCATCCGTCAATGGATCTCGGACGGAGCGACATTCGATAGAGAATCCCAGAAAGCGAGTCGCATCGAAATCGAGCCTCAGAACCCGGTGATTCGGGAAATCGGTGGCAACCAGCAGATTCGGGTGATCGCTCACTACCTGGATGGATCCAAGCGTGATGTAACTGGGGAGGCGATTGTGGAGAGTGGAAATACTGAAGTGGCATTAACTGATGATTTTGGCCTGCTTAATACGATCCGCCGGGGCGAGGCTCCGATACTGGTTCGCTACGAAGGGGCTTATGCAGCCACGACGCTTACGGTGATGGGCGATCGAACCGGTTTCGAATGGGAGGAACCAGAGAAGTGGAATGAAATTGATGCGTTGGTGGCCGCTAAATGGGAACGGATGAAGATACGCCCGTCCCGCTTGACGACTGATACCGGGTTCATTCGCCGTATCCACCTCGACTTGACGGGACTCCCGCCAACGCCGGAGCAAATTACCAATTTCGTCCAGGATCCTCGACCTTCGCAGGAGAAGCGGTCCGCTTCCATAGATGCTTTGATCGGATCGAAAGAGTTCATCGAAAACTGGAGCAACAAGTGGGCGGATTTATTGCAGGTGAACTCGAAGTTCCTCGGAAAAGAGGGAGCCTCCTTGTTTCGAGATTGGATTCGGGCACAAGTGGCGAGCAACAAGCCGTATGATGAATTTGTATACGACATTCTGACGGCCAAAGGATCGAACAAAGAGAACCCAGCCGCATCCTATTACAAGATCCTGCGTACGCCCGAAGAACTGGTCGAAAATACGACTCACTTGTTCTTGGGAACGCGGTTCAATTGCAACAAATGCCACGACCATCCTTTCGAGCGTTGGAATGTGGATAATTATTATCAGACTGCCGCCTATTTTTCGCAGATCGATCTCAGTCGGGATAAGGCAAACGCTCCCAAGGAGAACATTGGCGGAAGTGCGGTGGAGAACGCTAAACCGCTGTTCGAGGTAATCGAAGACAAGCTCGAAGGGGATATCGTGAATATAGTGACGGGAAAAGTCGCCGAACCGGAATTCCCTTATCCAGCAACAGCGAACGCCCTCATCGGTGGCGACTATACCCCATCGCGCCGAGAGGAAATAGCCGCTTGGTTGACGGCGGAGGATAATCAGTTTTTCGCCAAAAGCTACGCAAATCGTATTTGGGGATACCTTACGGGGACGGGTTTGATAGAGCCTATCGATGATATACGAGCGGGGAATCCCCCGACGAATACCGAACTGATGGATTACCTGACGGATTCCTTTATCAATTCTGGTTTCGATGTGCAGGCCTTGATTCGGGAAATCTGCAATTCCAGGACCTATCAGCTTTCCATCGAAACCAATCCCTTTAATGAGGACGATGCCATCAATTATTCTCATGCCAAGGCCCGCCGATTGCCAGCGGAAGCTCTTTATGATGCCGTTTACGCCGTTACTGGCTCGACTCCAAATATCCGTGGAGCGAGGCCTGGGATGCGAGCGGTAGAACTCGCGGATGCCGCTCTGGATACGGAAAGCGGTTTTCTCGCCAATCTCGGCCGGCCGGCCCGCGAGTCCGCTTGCGAATGTGACCGCCAAAATGATGTTCAACTGGGAGCGGTGATGTCTCTGCTTAGCGGTCCTTCGGTAGCGGAAGCTATTGGCGATCCCAAGAATCGGATTGCTGAACTAGCCCGGTCAGTTGGTGATGATCGGGCCCTAATCGAAAAGCTTTACCTTCGCGTCTTGAACCGATTACCGTCCGATCGAGAAAGTGCACTTGTATTGGATAATTGGAGCCAAATTGAAAGCGACCACCAGGTCCTGCTGGATCGGCTGGCCCAAGCGGAAAGCGACTGGGTTTATCGCAAAGCGGAATTAGAAGGGGACCGATTGGCGGCTATAGCTCAAGCCCAGAGGGCTATCGAAGGCTACGAGCCAGAGTATTTAAGAAAACGAAAGGCTGCGCAGGAAGAGCGAGCGGATCGTATCGCTATTGCAGAATCGGAATTGTTCGCCTTCGAGGATAGTACGCTTCCGTCCCTAAGGGATAAGGCTATCGAGTTTTTGGAACCTAAGCGTTTCAGAACGCTGTGGACCCCTCGCAGCCCAGAAAAGGCGGTGGCTGAGCGGGATAGATTGTCGTTGGTGATTCAGCAAAATGGTTCTGTGATAGCTTCAGGTGATGGACAGGCGAATGCGGTTTACACCGTAGAGATTCCTTTCGAGTCGGGAGGCGTTACTGGCGTGATGCTAGAAGCGTTAACCGACGAATCCTTGCCTGGATTTGGGCCGGGGTTACACAAAAGCGGCACATTTGTGATCACCGAATTCGAACTAGGTTTCCGATTGGGAGAGTCTTCTGAAAAAATGAAGGATCTCAAGCTCGTGGACGCCGTTGCGGACTTCACTGAGCCGGGTTACGATGTACTGAATGCCATCAATAAAGATAAGGATCGCGATGACAAAGGCTGGTCCATAGGCGATCGAGGCAGAGAGACGCATTGGGCGAGGTTCGCGTTGGATAAGCCCCTGAGCGTCGAAAGTGAAAAGGGAAAGCTCGTGGTTATCATAACCTGTCGATATTCGGACAACGAATTCCCGTTAGGAAAGTTTCGTATCTACACAACGGATGCAAAAGACCCGTTAGAGCGAGGTTTGCCCGGATCCATAGCGTCGATCTTGTCGAAGCCGGAGATTGAGTGGAGCCCAGCGGATATATCAAGTGTGACAGACTGGGTGAAATTGCAGGAGCCAGAATATCTCCAAAAGCGATACGCCTGGATTACTGCCAAGCGCCCATTGCCGACGGATTCAGCGATGGACGAATTAAAAGCCGCATTAGTCAAAGCTGAGCAGCAAGTACCTGTCGATCCAACGTTGATTCAACTTCGAAACGACGCTCGGTTTTCCGTCGAGCAAGCTGCCAATCGAAGGTTAACGGCCGCCCAAGATTTGACATGGGCGCTGATTAACAACGCAGCCTTTATTTTCAATCATTAACATTTCGATCACTTATACCCATGTTTAGAATACCCGGACCTAAAGGAAAAGATCTTTGCGATTCCCATTTGCCCTGTAGTCGACGCGATTTCCTCCGCGTAGGTGGAGCGGGAATGCTGGGAATGTCCCTTAACAATATTCTACGTGCCCAGTCGGCTTCAACAAGCAGCCAGTTCGCTCACCGGAAGGGCTGGGGCCAAGCGAGGTCTGTTATTATGGTATATTTGCAAGGGGGTCCGAGTCACCTCGACTTATGGGATCCCAAGGAACCTGATACGGTACCCGACAACGTGCGGTCGGAATTCAAGAACATCCCCACTAAAATCCCTGGCGTTAATTTCACAGATATCATCCCCCACTTGGCGAAGATCAACGACAAGTTCACAACCATTCGATCGATGAGCTACACGCCGAACGGGCTCTTCAACCATACCGCCGCAATCTATCAGATTATGACCGGCTACACGACAGATAAAGTGAGCCCATCCGGTCAGTTGGAACCGCCGAATCCCAAAGATTTCCCCAACTTCGGCTCGAACATCACGCGTCTAAAACCGACCGAAGAGCCGATGCTCCCTTTCGTCATGCTGCCAAGGCCACTTCAAGAGTCGAATGTGGTCAACAAGGGTGGAACAGCCGGATTTCTGGGCAAAGCCTACGATCCGTATTATCTGTTCCCGGAAGGGGATGATATGAATATGTCCAAGCTGGACAATATCAGGGTGGACGACCTTCAACTCCGCCCAGACGTATTCTCGGTACGACTACGAAGACGAGCAAGCCTGCGCGAATCGATCAATGCCCAGATGCCGACTATCGACAAGGCGGTAGAGGAATACAATATTGATGAGTTCTATGACCAAGCTCTTAACCTTCTGGTAAGCGGTAGGGCTCGGGAAGCTTTTGCCATCGAGAATGAGAAGGAGAAACTCAGAGATCGTTATGGGCGCAACACTTTCGGGCAAAGCTGCCTATTAGCCCGTAGGCTGGTTGAAGCCGGAACCCGGGTTGTGGAAGTCGTTTGGCCCAAGGTAGCTAATTCCGACAATCATAGTTGGGACCATCACGTCGGCTTGAGCAAACGTATGAAGAACCAGTCGGGGCCTATGCTGGATCAAGGTCTTAGTGCATTGTTCGAGGACCTAGACAATCGGGGCATGCTGGACGATACGTTGGTGGTGGCTATAGGAGAGTTCGGGCGCAGCCCAGAGAAAGGGGTTTCGACGTCCGGCAACTCCAATAGTGCGGACGGTCGAGATCACTGGCCGTATTGCTACACCAGCGTCATTGGTGGTGCCGGTATCAAACGCGGCTACGTGCATGGCAAGTCGGACAAAACAGGCTCGGCCCCCACCGAAGATCCAGTTCATCCAACCGAGATTCTGGCGACGGTGTATCACGCTATGGGAATCGATCCCCAGACTATCGTACATAATCACCTCAATCAGCCTAGGGAGTTAGTGAAGGCTGAAGCGGTGGAGCGGTTGTTTGCTTAGTTGGGGCTTAGTTTCGGGGATACTCTCGCTTAAGTGTACCGATTGTCGCAGAAAACAAGCTCGCTTTTGGTCGCGATTTCCGTGACCGCCGTCTCGCAGCTGAACTTCGCGAGAGGGCCGGAGCCAAACGTACTTTTCGTTTTCGCTGATGATCTAAGAATGAATCTTGGGTGTTGATCCACTGGAAGTGCAAAACCTGAACGGTGTTCCTGAATTCGAAGTGATTTTGGAGTGGATACGAAAACTTATGGATGTCGAACGCCAAGGCAAGGAAAGTAGCATGGCAGTTGATGGTTGATAGGACTACCGAAATGGGAATCAGGATAGGGATTCTGGTGAGGTTAACGTGCGCGAGCTCGGAGGGCTGAAACCTGCTGACCGGCGTTGATGTTGCTGGAATCGCCAAGCTAGCTGGCCTTATTGCGTTTAGCCATGGATTCGATCGTTTCCGTGGCATGAAAGGGGATCGGAGGAGAATTGCAATTCCGCTCCAAAAGAGTTTTTTGGTTTGTTGAAAATGGATTTAGTGAAGGGAATTGCGATTTTGTGGCTGGGTTTCGGGGTTGGGCTAATTCTGTCCGCGACAGGGTATCATGCCCAAAAGGATGCAGGTTATTTCGAAGGTTCACTGCGATATGTGGTGTCGCGCTATTCTCTGAGATCAGGGAAGGCTATCGAACGTGAGCAAGTAAATATCTTAGCGACCGCAAATCGGCTTAGCATTCCCTCGCTTGATATGGCCGACGTCTTCGCGAACAACGCCCCGGCAGGGGTGAATTCGGTGCTCTTTCGTCACGACAGCGACGATTTCATAATCTATGGCGACGATATCGATGCGTACCAGTTTAAAGGATACGACCGGATTTTGCTGGGGATGGCCTTTCGAGCCCTGGCTCTTTCCGGAGCCCCAGTGGATTTAGAAAAGCCAGTCGTCGATGGTCCTTTCGCGTTGCGGAATTTTCGGGCCATGCGTAGCCGTTATTACGGCGAGGAAGGAATGCGGTACGATATGTATTTTAGCAAGGACTACCGAGTGAATTGGGGAGCTTTGGGCGAGTCTTGGCTCTTTGGCTCCGGGGGATTACGTGTTTCTGAACTCGATAGCGCTCTTAAGCGAGGTGAAGTGCCTGTCAGGGTTGAAGTATTTAGGGGCGAGTCGAAGTTGCTGTCCGTAAACTTAATGGCAGCGGATGAATATCGAATTTCGGAATCCATGGTGGATCTGCCGGCTCAAAAAATTTTACGCTCTTCGACTACACTGCTGAAGCAGTTGGCTGCGGAAGCGATGGGACTGGAATAGGGCGCATTTTTGGATTCGAATCTCGGAGGATCGAGCCGATCTTCCCTGCCTGTAGGATCACCGCCCTACAATTCCTTTATAGTGCAGGCCCGGGTTCATCCCGCGGTCGCTTCAATGCTCACTGTGTCGAATTGGCTTTCTCGATGGGCGTGAACCGCTCTCACTAGAATTTCAATTTCATATTCTCTCGTTTGCAGGATTGGCGGGAAGAGGATGACCGGTTTAGTCGTGGAATCGAAGACCCTATGGCTCGCATTACCCCGAGAATGCGGTCTTGTAGCCGAGGCCCTGGCCCTGAAAAAGGAACACTTTTCTTTGCCCTTATTGTGCAGTGAACTCTACTGGCTCTGACGATATTCTTAATAAGCGAGTGAAAACCGATGTAGCGTACAAGTATCCGGAAATTCCTTACTAAGTTTCAACTAGATCAATCGATCGCAGCTTTCGCCGATTGGGAGCAAGAACGCGAAGTCACAATATAGGCTTCTAGCTCAAAGACAAGTATCGGCGTGGGCAAGAGCGATTGAAACGAAGGTTTAGAAAAATGGTAAGGGAGTTCTGAAGAGTAAGGGTAGAGTTTGAGTT
>Ga0310343_10001640_pt1 | contig 11561 bp, 9 predicted proteins | sample HC15DNA2025_MG_FD_203519 | JGI IMG/M metagenome (GOLD analysis project Ga0310343, IMG submission 203519) | Marine microbial communities from station ALOHA, North Pacific Subtropical Gyre - HC15-DNA-20-25_MG | ecosystem: Environmental > Aquatic > Marine > Oceanic | place: Pacific Ocean: North...
GCTCGACGAAATGGAGCAGGTAGAAGCGATTGAGAAGCACCTCGTGAACTTCTACGCAGATGACACTGTGAATCCATACGTTTCGATGGCAGCGCGAGGGCCGTGGATAATCACTACAAAGGGTGCGGTTCTTCATGACAATGGCGGCTATGGCATGCTTGGCTTCGGGCACGTTCCCGAACCAATCATTGCTGCGATGACGAAGCCACAGGTGATGGCGAACGTTATGACGCCGAGCTTCGCTCAGCTCAAGCTCTCTAATGCGCTCGCTCGAGAAATCGGCCAGACCCATGAAGGCGGGTGCCCGTTCTCCCACTTCGTCGCAATGAACTCTGGCTCAGAGTCGGTTTCAGTTGCTACACGGATTGCGGACGTCAACGCCAAGATTCTGACCGACGAAGGCGGGCGACACGCCGGGAAGCCAGTCAAGAAGATGTCCCTCTCCGGTGGGTTCCACGGACGCACGGGGAGACCCGCCATGTTCTCCGACTCCTGTCGTGGCTCCTATGACAAGTACCTAGCGTCATTCCGGACAGAAGAACTGTTAACCGTGGAGCCGAACGACATCGGAGATCTCGAAACCCACTTCACCAAAGCAGATGAAGACGGTTACTTCATTGAGGCCCTCTTTATAGAGCCTGTTATGGGGGAGGGGAATCCAGGTGTAGCGATCACCCCTGAGTTCTACATAGCCGCCAGGGAGTTGACTAAAAAACATGGGTCAGTGCTCCTAGTCGACTCCATCCAAGCTGGCCTGCGCTCAACGGGCTACCTGTCAGTTATCGACTACCCGGGATTTCAAAACCTCGAGGCTCCGGACATGGAGACCTACTCCAAGGCCCTAAATGCCGGTCAGTATCCCTTGTCGATTCTTGCGATGACTCCCGGTGCTTCCGAGCTATACCGAAAAGGCATATACGGGAACACCATGACCGCTAACCCTAGGGCTATGGACATCGGCACAGCAGTCCTAGATATGGTGACGCCAGAAATCAGGAAGAACATCGTTGAGCGTGGTAAAGAGTTCGTCGAGAAGCTCAAGGCGCTTTCAGTAGAACTCGAAGGTGCGATCACCAACGTTGAAGGTACCGGGCTGCTGTTTTCCTGCGAGCTAGACCCTCACTTTAAGGCATACGGAACGGACAGCCTCGAAGAATTCATGCGGATGAAGGGCATAGGAGTCGTCCATGGAGGTGAAAATTCGTTGCGATTTACACCTCACTTTCAAGTAACCTCGGAAGAAGTCGACCTAATTATTAACCAGGTACGAAACGCAGTTCTGACAGGACCTCAAGCCGGCTAAGGTCGAACCTTGGTAAAGGGTGCCTTCGCCGACACGCCACCCTTTCGGTTTCACCTCATCGCCACACGGCAACTACCTTGCCACTAAACGGTTAGCTCCCAGCCTCACTGGGAGCTAACCGCCGACGAATTCTACTGACCAGGAAATCTCCACAGAGTCTTTGATCGATTGAGCCGTCGGACACTTGCTCACATGAGTTTCCAAAGCCCGAGACACTCTGTCCTCCGGAGCTTCTGGGGGTAACTGGAGCGTGTAGTGGACATGGATCTTTGTTAGGATGATGATCCGATCCACGACTTCGTTCGTCCCCTCAACCGTGCAACTGATATCGCCGCCCGCAACTGCTATCCCGCGCACCTCCAGTGCGCCATTTAGTGTTCCAAGTAGTCAGCCAGCAGCTGCGGCTACTAAATAATCGACGGGCAGCGGCAAATTGGGCTGGGACTCAAGTCCGTAGTGCGCCTTAATGGGGCCGTGCACTCCAAACTCAAGCACTGTTCCATCCTCCAGAACTCCTCGACGATGCAGTCCGTCGATTTTGTCGACGGTGGCCCGTGTTACGTATAGCGGCGTTTCACTCATGAGATTCGTTCTCTCTCCCCTGATTATTGGATTGTACATCTAACTCGAAGCCCTCGCACCGAAGGACGGGCAAACTCGGATACTTTCGTAAACGAGGGTCAGTCATGGCGAGGCCGCAAAGATAAAACTGCGATCCACGACGGTTAGTGGTGATACGATTGTGTGCACACCGAGCGCAAAGACCCACCCTTTTTGAATCCAGCATCAGTCCAGCACCCCGATGTATCCAACCTGGCGTTCCCCATGCCCTTTTCGGTGGGAAAACAAGCCTGACTCAGTGCATACTGTGCAGTGTGCCGAGATCGTGACAGCGGCACTGCTCACCCCGAGCCGCACCGCGCGCGCTGCCAACACATGTCGGAGATCGATGGGCGTAGGGCAATCCGGGACTGGTTCCTGCAGAGCTGCAAACACCTCAGGACCAACCTCATAGCACGTCCCGCAAATAGCAGGACCCATATGCAGCCTAAGATCCTCTGCCCGGCTCGCAAAAACCGAAGTCATTTTCTCCACACCAGACTCAATCACACCGGCAGCCGCACCGCGCCATCCTGCGTGAAGAACTCCCACCGCCCTTCGCTCCGGATCGATCACGAAAACAGGCACACAATCGGCTGAAGTTACGGCAAGTAGAAGTCCCGATGTCGACGTGACATGACCATCGCAAGGATCTACAAGATCTAAGCCACTAATTCCGCTCGAGTGCTCTTCGTACTCGCAAACAACCGCCCCATGAACCTGTTGCGAATGAACAACTCCTCGAGCACCGAGCCTCTGTTGGAGCTTGCTCCATCGAGCTCGCACCTCCTCCAGGCTAGTACTCCCTCCGAAAAGACCGAAGTCGAGTGGCGCGGCGCCAGCCAAGCCTCGCGTAGTCGTGCCTTGCAAGAGCCATGGAAACGCCTCAAACCATTCGGGGTGCACAAGCGCAGAGATTTCTGCTTCATTGAACTCTGTGACAATCCGGAAACAATCCATGCGCGTAGAATGGTGATACATATGGATTGGGCATAGAGAAAAGATCGAACCGTCTCCATACTACTAGGAAAATACGGTAGCTTATCAGTTGCCGATGACGAATGCGTTCCTCATCAATCAGGGCCCGGCAAAACGTGCAGGACAACACCCTTTTCGATAGCCAAAACGCCGCCTACGCTCAGGCGATGTTCGAGCAATACGCTCGAAATCCCGACGCTGTACCCAAAGAATGGCGTCAACTATTTGAGAGAGGCGGCGACGTAGCTATACCAGAGGGTCTCCTAGCTCCGGAGCAACTCACCAACTCAAATGCGCAAACGGCGGCGGATAAAGGCCCAGAAACAGAGCCGGCCTCTGCACCTTTTAAGGCCCAGGATACACTTTCTGCCGCCGCAACGCCGTCAGATCCCGCCGCACAGAGTCTAGACGAAAACGCACGAGCGCTCGTTGAACTCTTACCTGCTGTCTCTGGGGCGACCGCACTTGTGCAAGCATTTCGCGATCACGGACATCGTTTAGCAACGATCGACCCTCTCGGGTCTGAACCTCCGGGCCATCCGCAGCTTTCTCCGGCATTCTTTGGGACGTCGGCAGAGGAGCTCGGTAAGCTACCCGCTTCATTGATCCTTCCAGATGAAAACGGAGATCGATCCGTCGCGGATGCGATCAACAATCTAGGTGAGATCTATGCCGGATCGATCGGCTATGAGTTCGAACACCTAGATGACCACGTGAAAGTCAACTGGTTATGGCAACACGTCGAAGATGGCGCTCACATGCCCGAACCAAGTGCAGAAGAGAGGAAGAAGCTGCTCCGCAGAATCTGCGACACAGAGGGACTTGAGCAATTTCTTCACAAGACATACTTGGGGCAAAAACGATTTAGTCTTGAGGGCAACGACACCCTAGTCCCCATGCTCGACCTGGTCATTGAAGAAACTGCTCGGGGAGGTGGTTCGGAAGTAGTTCTTGGCATGGCTCACAGGGGACGCCTCAATGTACTAACCCACACGGTGGGCGTCTCATATGGAGAACTCCTCGCTGAATTTGAGGGGCCGTCATTCAAGGGAGGACAACTGGATGTCGCGGGGACGGGTGATGTGAAATACCATCATGGCGCCCGCGGTACTAGAGATGTAGATGGCGCCGGAACAGTGCAGGTCACGCTTGCTCCAAACCCGAGTCACTTAGAGTTCGTGAACCCGGTTGTAATTGGCATGACCAGAGCTAAGCAGTGCAGTAAGGTGGCCAGTGCGTCGACCCCCGACTACGATGCGGTCGTTCCCATCTTGATGCATGGCGACGCTGCATTCGCCGCAGAAGGTGTAGTTGCTGAAACCCTCAACATGGCTCGTCTGAAGGGTTATGGAGTGGGAGGAACAGTCCATATCATCGTTAACAACCAGATTGGCTTTACAACGGATCCGATAGAAGGACGCTCCACTCTCTATTCGAGCGACCTGGCAAAGGGCTATGGCATCCCAATAATTCACGTTAATGCGGACGATCCCGAGGCCTGTCTCGCCGCAGTGAGGCTCGGTATGGCTTACCGTCGCGAGTTCCACGAGGACTTTGTAATCGACCTCGTTGGTTATCGACGCCACGGACACAATGAAGGCGACGAACCTGCCTACACTCAGCCAATGAAGTACAAATCCATCAGTGCACACCCGACAGTAAGGCAAATCTATTCTGAGCGACTGATCGCGGATGGTGTGATCACCTCGGACGACATCGAAGCGATGCAAAAGGAGATCACGCAAAACCTGCGGGATGTACAGGACCATGTGCGTGACTACAAACCAGTAGAGGACGACTCACCCGATGCGGAGCGAGAGATCCCAGTCATCCCTGAAACAACGGGAGTGGCTCTCAAGGTCCTGGAAGAAATCAATGCGGCGACTGTAGATCTGCCGGCAGGCTTCACACCTCACCCAAAACTCTGGCGCCAGCTAGGAAAACGTGAGGAAACCTTTTCGATTGACCAATCTCTGGATTGGGGTCACGCTGAAGCGCTGGCATTCGGTAGCCTGCTAAAGGAAGGGATCCCGGTTCGGCTGACTGGCCAAGATGCAGAGCGTGGGACATTCAGCCACCGCCACGTGGTGCTGCACGACGCGGAAACCGGTCACGAGTTCGTACCGCTCGACAAGCTATCAGAAGCTCGGTTTGAGACGCATAACTCACCCCTGACTGAAACGGCCGTCATTGGCTTCGAATACGGCTACTCCGTAGCAGCCCAGACTGACGTGGTGCTCTGGGAAGCTCAGTTCGGTGATTTCGTGAATGTCGCCCAAGTGATGATCGACCAGTTCATATCATCCGGACTGACCAAATGGGGTCAATACTCTCGCCTCTCGCTACTCCTGCCTCACGGGCAGGAAGGCCAAGGGCCAGAGCATTCAAGCGCCCGCCTCGAGCGATTTCTCCAGCTGTGTGCTGAAGGCAATATGCGGGTCACGTACCCTACGACACCCGCACAGTATTTTCACATGCTTCGACGACAAGCATTACGACGTCCGGAACGTCCAATGATCGTGATGACCCCGAAAAGCCTGCTGCGCCATCCAATGGCGACCTCCGAGGTCTCCGAGCTGACTGAAGGTGGGTTTAGGCATGTGATCGCCGATCCAAATGTGGAAGACACAGCTGCCGTTACCCGCCTCGTGCTCTGCACGGGCAAGGTATACTACGACATACAGGGGCACCCTCTTCGGAAAAAGTCTGATCAAGTAGCTGTAGGCCGGGTCGAGTTGCTATACCCATTCCCAGCTCCGGCGATTGCAGCCCTACTTGAACTATATCCCAACTTGGCCGAGGTCGTATGGACTCAGGAAGAACCCCGAAACATGGGGGCACTCACCTTCATCGGGCCGCGGCTGAGGGCCATAGTGCCACGCAAAGTGCCGCTCTCGTACGCAGCCCGTCCCGAACGTGCCAGCCCAGCTGAAGGAAAAACATCGAGCCACGCTGAATCACAGAACGCAGTCATAATCGAAGCGCTCGGCGGAGAAGCCCAGACAACAGCATAGAAAGGGTCGTCCGTAACTGACGGTCCCTAGAAAAACGAAAGGCACCAAAGCAGGGCATGCGGGACTCGCAATAACGTTTAACGAACGTTTGCGGCTAGTATTTCAGTAGTTCAATCGGCGAGCGCCAGCTACCTTCGACGACACATGAGACTTCCCCTCCAGCTAGACCGGCCCCTGGTCTTCTTCGACCTCGAAACCACCGGTGTCGACGTGAAGAAAGACCGTATCGTTGAGATCGCGTTCATAAAGTGCACGCCGCGGGGAGATGTTCTAGAGAAAGAGAGGAGGTTCAACCCAGGAATCCCTATTCCTGCGGCTGCAACGGCTGTCCACAAAATCACAGATCAAGACGTCGAGAACGAAGTTAAGTTCTGTCAAATAGCCCGCTCCCTAGAAGAAACCCTATCCGGGTGCGATTTAGCTGGGTTCAATGTCCGCAAGTTCGACATACCAATGCTTGTCGAGGAATTCAAGCGCTGTGACGTGACCTTCTCAATGGAGGGACGCCGTGTAGTCGACGTGATGAACATCTTCCACAAGGAAGAACCAAGAAGAGACCTCTCAGCCGCAGCTCGTTTCTATCTGGGCCGTGAGCACGAGGACGCGCACGAAGCGTTGAGTGACATTAGGCTATCGGCGGAGGTACTAGGGGCGCAGTTCGAACTCTATTCGCATCTACCCCGTAGCATGGATGGTTTGCACTCATACTGCGCAAGCACCGAGGTAGACCGCTGGTTCAGCCCTGAAGAAGAAGGGCGTGTCTTCAGGAGAGGGAAATACCAAGGCCGTCCTCTTCAGGAGGTTGCAGCAGAAGCACCGGACTACCTGCATTGGATGATTGGGGCCAAAGACATGGACCAAGGCGTTATCAAGGTCGTTCGAGAAGCTTTAGAGCCAAGCTAGCCCGTAAACCAACATGTTTTAACCGATAATAGGCACTCCCGTGACGAAAACTTCAGCGATGCCCACACCTAAAAGAAACAAGTACCGGCGACACGCTGGCACCATCTTCTTGTTTTCATGGACGTTCCTGTCGCCGTTAACTTCTGCATCCTTAAGCGGCCAAGCTGCGATTACGACAGAAGTGATGTCATCCATGTATCCGCGATCGATAGGGCCCGCGGTCACAGGAGGTCGGATCCACGACGTCGAGGCGCTCCCTGCCGATCCCTCTACCGTCTTCGTAGGTACGGCTTCCGGAGGGCTATGGAAGTCCACCAATCGAGGGCAGACATGGGTAAACGTATTTGCTGACAAACCTGTCAGTACCTTTGGGGACATAGCCATCTCACGCTCGGATCCCAAGATCATGTACGCTGGGACTGGTGAACAACAAAACCGGCAGTCGTCCTCATACGGGAACGGTATATACCGCTCCAATGATGGAGGTGACACCTGGACACACCTGGGGCTAGAGCAAACCAGGCACACCGGACGAATCGTGATTCATCCTACAGACCCTGACATCGTGTACTTCGGCGCAGTCGGGAATCTTTGGGCAGGATCAGAGCATCGTGGGGTCTTCAAGAGCACCGACGGTGGCCAAAACTGGGACAAGGTTCTCTTCGTAGATCAGTTCTCTGGTGTGATCGATATGGCCATCGACCCTCATAATCCCAACACCATTTACGCCGCGACCTACCAAAGGCTCCGGCGCGCCTGGGGCTTCAACGGAGGCGGCCCAGGCAGTGGCATATGGAAATCGACAGACGGCGGTCAAAACTGGACCCGCCTTGGTTCAGGGCTTCCCGAGGGTGACCTAGGACGGATAGGAGTTGCTGTTGCTGAATCGAACCCTGACGTCGTCATGGCTATCGTCGAGGCCGAAGACAATCAATCAGGAGTCTACCGGTCCGAAGACGCAGGTCTATCGTGGAAACGGGTCAATCAGCAGAATATTAGGCCGATGTACTACTCGCACATCTTCATCGACCCGAACGATGACAAGCGCGTGTACACACTCGCGACCCGATCGTACTTCAGTGACGACGGCGGTGAAACGTTTAGCCAAATCGCTCTGGCCCCGACCTACGACGTAGGAATCCACGCTGATCACCACTCACTATGGATCAACCCTTCCGATCCAGAGCACCTCTTCCTCGCAGGCGACGCGGGGCTTCATGAGAGCTACGATCGCGGAATCAACTTCCGAAAGCTCAATAATTTTCCAATCTCGCAATTCTATGCGATCGGTGTGGACATGCGTGACCCTTACTGGGTCTATGGAGGACTCCAGGACAACCACTCCTTTTTCGGCCCCTCAGAAACGCGTCGATGGGCAGGTATCCTCAACGACGACTGGATGCAGAACGGATTCGGTGACGGCATGTTTTGGCAGGCCGATCCAGACGATGCCCGCTACAGCTACGGTAGCTCAAACGGCGGGAACTACTTCCGGTACGACACACAGACTGGCGACATGCTAGACATCTCACCGGAGCCTCCTGTTGGCCAAAGATACCGTTTCGACTGGACATCACCGATGATGCTTTCTCAGCATGACTCGGATCGGCTCTACGTCGCCGGCAACAGCCTCTTCGTTTCAGAAGACCGAGGAGGCTCCTGGTCAACAAGCGAGGACATGAGTCGACAAGTAGACCGGGACACTCTTCAGATCATGGATGTGCTAGGTGCAGACATAACGATCTCACGAAACGACGGAACCAGTTCCTTCGGAGAGGCAGTCACACTCGACGAATCACCGCTCGATATTGACGTGCTCTGGGTTGGCTTCGATGACGGCAACCTACAAGTGAGTCGCAATGGAGGGACCACGTGGGCCGAGGTATCTAGCAACGTGCCGGGGCTTGCCGACGGTACGTACGTCAGTCGGATCGTAGCGTCATTCACTAGTGCAGGGACCGCATACGCTACCTTTGACGCACACCGTGACGGTGATTTCCGACCGTACGTGTACAGGACGCATGACTTCGGTTCATCTTGGGAACCGCTGCACGCGAACCTGCCCGAGATGGGTTCCGTCAATGTGCTCGTGGAGCACCCAGACAACCCCAGTACCCTCTTCGTAGGCACCGAACACCACGTCCTAGTCAGCACGGACGCAGGAGAGAATTGGGCTCGAGTGCCCAACCTGCCAACAACGAACTACGACGACATGGTGATCCACCCTCGCGAGAAAGACCTTGTGATTGGGTCGCACGGTCAAGGTGTGTGGATCCTAGACGATACGCGCGCTATAGCTGAGTGGAGTGACGCTACCAATCCAGTGACAGTCTTCTCGATCCCCAATGGGACGATCAAGCTCTGGAAAAAGGACACGTCTTACAGAGGGCAAGACAAATACGCTGGGACAAATCCAGTCGATGGAGTTGAGGTAACCTACAGACTTATAAACGCGACAAATGGGGCGACAATGAGGGTCCACGCAGCGGACGGAACCCTGGTGCGAGAACTGACCGTCCCGGGAAGCTCTGGCACTCACCGGGTACACTGGGATCTCAGGCATGGCGGGCCTGATGTCGCAGGCCAATGGAGTAGGCACAACAGTCCTGTTCTAGCCCGCTCAATCGAGCCATGGGGTCCCTGGGTATCACCAGGGACGTATACAGTCTCTATTCAGGCAGGCGACCAAAATGCAAAAAACGTTGTCGAAGTCCGTGGTGATCCGGAGATGCCAATGCTGACGCAGCAAATGTACGAGGACCGCGAGCGCTTCATGCTCGATGCAATCGCTCTTACGACTCGGATCTCTCGAACGATGAGAGACTTCGACTTAAACTCGACAAGAGGTCAAGCCGGCTTTCGTAACCCAACAGGCTCACCGCGTACCCCTAGCGAGATGCTACGCACGGCACGTCGCCTCGCGCAGCAGGTATACGGAGCACTAAATGGTGGCGGAGTCCGTCCGGGCAGCCTCTATCCTCCAACTCAGACTCAGCGAGAGCAGCTCCTGGGCGCACAGGAATTGCTCAGCCAAGCGATTGGTGAGCTGCGAGAAGACCCAAGATAAAGAGACACCATGCGACCTCAGCAACGCCCCCAACTCACGCTGATCGTCCCGAGCATATTTTTGATGCTAACCGCCTGCGATTTCGAAACGCCACCCTCAGGGGCCCCTACCTCTGGGGACGCCACCGAGGCACTCCCTATGCAAGGGGTACACGGTCAAAGTCCGGCTGCATCAGGTGGTGTACCCAGCGTAATCATGCTTTCTCCAGCAGGAGCCTCGCCGGAGATCGAAAAAACAGCTTCGCCATTCACTGTTGACCAATTAGGTCTAACCTTTTCGCCTAGGTATCTGCTAGCAGACAAAGGTGATCCTATCACCTTCACGAACAGTGAGTCCGCTCTTTCCCACAATGTGCGTCTTCGTGCTTTCGGTGACACAATCGACGTCATTGATGCGGATGCCAATCCGGGCGAAAAACTAGTGGTTCAACTCTTGGCTGCGGGGGGCTACGACGTAATCTGTGACATGCATCCCGGCATGACGGCTTTCATCTTCGTATCCGAGGCAACGCACTCGGTCTTCGCCCAGACGGACGGGAGCTTCGCTCTCGACTCGGTGCCCGTAGGCACATACACACTGAAACTTTGGACGGCCGCAAGCGGTTTCCAGGCACCGCGCTCCGTCGAGATCGGTCCCGGTCTCAACAGTATCAATCTTGAGATTTCAGGGTAGATGTTCTCAAAACCATTAGCGCACAACCTAAGTGATTAAGTGTTTCCCCAACTAACCAATTGACTATGCTTCTACACGCCCATTCCGGCTTCCGATATCTAGTCCTCTTAACAGGCATCATTGTTATTGCGTATGCCGCTTACGGGCTAGCAACCAAGAGTCAGTATGGGAAACGCATGCGTATACTCTCTGGGATCTTCACTGGGGTCGTCGATCTAACCGCCCTATTAGGGATATTGGTGGTGATCTTCACTGACAATTTCTATCCTCAGCTCACCGGACACATCATGATGATGGTCCTTGCTGTGGTGACAGCCCATGTGGTGCACGGGGTAATGAAGCGGCGCCCTCCGGAAGCCCAAAGCTTCACTCCGCATCTCATCGGGACTCTTGTTGTGCTGGCATGTCTCGCGGCTGGTATCATGGCGATAGGTCGCACCATCATCGGCTGATCCTACGGACACTCGATGAAGAACCTACATTCTCGCAAGGGAACGACTGACGCACACTCTAGGCATGCCCATAGCGACTTAGGGGTAGTGATGGGTGGTGGCGGTGCCAGAGCAGCTTACCAAGTCGGCTTTCTACGTCATGTCGCTCAGCATTCTCCAGATCTCCAGATCCCGTTCATCCACGGGGTCTCGGCAGGTGCGATCAACGCAGCCGTTCTGGCCTCCCACCACGGGACCTTTGCTCAAGCAGTCGACGAGCTCTCGACCCTGTGGAGAGATCTCACTGTTGACGAAGTATTTCGTATAGACACCCGCTCTCTGTTGCTTAACAGTATCCGATGGCTCGGCAGACTCGGCGGTGGCGGCGTCCGAAGTGACCTCTTGAACGTCCGCAGCCTAGTCGACACATCACCACTCGACGCATACCTGTCCGAAGCGCTTCATGCCGTGGACCGCGAATTGACCGGGGTTCAGTACAACCTCGACCACCGTGGGCTCGAAGCCTTCGCCGTTACCACAACAAGCTACTCGACCGGGTCTTCCGTTACATGGCTGCAGGGTCATGCGATTGA
>Ga0310343_10001641_pt1 | contig 11560 bp, 7 predicted proteins | sample HC15DNA2025_MG_FD_203519 | JGI IMG/M metagenome (GOLD analysis project Ga0310343, IMG submission 203519) | Marine microbial communities from station ALOHA, North Pacific Subtropical Gyre - HC15-DNA-20-25_MG | ecosystem: Environmental > Aquatic > Marine > Oceanic | place: Pacific Ocean: North...
AATGATATTCGCGTAATTCTTTTTGTTGTAATGAAAAAAAAATTTAAATTATCGGAAAAACTTAAGAAAGAGATTAAAATTAAAATTCGAAAACTCGCATCACCTAGACATGTTCCAAGTAAAATAATTCAGGTGAGTGATATACCTAGAACAAAAAATGGAAAAATAGTTGAGTTAGCTGTTAAGAGTATTATAAATGGTAAAAAACTAAAAAATATACAGGCAATTGCAAACCCGAATATTCTTGAGGAATTTAAAAATATTGCTGAATTAAATTAGGCTGATTCCGTTTTTATAAAAATACACTGACATAACGAATATTATAAAAACGTATATTAAAGCATAAAAGATATATTTCGTTTTTTTTTTCATTAGCGAATAAAAGATCTTCTAGTTTTTTTCCAAACACCAGTTCCAATTGCTATTAGGTTTTTATTAGAGGATAGTTTACACCTCATAAATATAAGCGAATTTGTAACTTTTTGTATTTCTACGTCACCTATTATCGTTTCACCAATACCGCTTGAACCAATGAATTTAATATCTAAAGATATCGTAACACATACTTGTTTATTTCCAGCTGCTCTATGAACTGCTGTTCCTGATCCTGCATCTATTATCCCTGCTAGAAATCCCCCATGGGTGATGCCTGCTCTGTTTAAGTGAATTTTTTTTATTTTAGTCTTAAATTGATATTTTTTTTTCGAAATAACACGGAATACCAAACCACCATTGTGTTTCATAAATCCAGGTTTAGTACTAATGTTTTCAAATTTTTTCATCAAATAAGTAAAGTTATAAAAAATAATATTATTGCAATAATTACAAAAAAGTAAATTACTGATTTTTGTAAAGATATTTTCATAGATCCTTTCTTGGCGCGCCTGCTAGGAGTCGAACCCAGAACCTCCTGGTCCGTAGCCAAGCGCTCTATCCAGTTGAGCTACAGGCGCTAATTATATAATATAATTTATTATATTTTTAATGTAATTTATAAATTTAGCAATTATTGTATTTTAAATGACAAAAAAATCAGATGATATTGTAATTACATGCGCCTTAAGAACTCCCATAGGTAAATACAATGGTAATTTAGGATCATACAAATCTTATGATTTAGGTTCTATTGTTATCAAAAATTTATTATTGAAATCCAAAATTCCAGCAAGCGATATCGACGAAGTTGTACTAGGACAAGTATTGACTGGGAATACAGGACAAAATCCTGCAAGACAGGCAGCAATAAATGGAGGTATACCAATAAATAAGACAGCTTATATAATAAACCAAGTATGTGGATCAGGTCTTAGGAGCATAGCATCTGCATATCAATCTCTAAAAGCTAAAGATGCGAATATAATTATTGCAGGAGGTCAAGAGAGCATGACAAATTGCGATAAAAACGTAATGCTTAAAGATGGTTTAATTGATGTTTACAACAAATATCATATGGGTGTAACAGCAGAAAATGTTGCCGATAAGTGGAATATAACGAGAGAAGAACAAGATAAATTTGCCATTAAATCACAAAATAAAGCCGCTGAGGCTATGAAACAAAATAAATTTAACGATGAAATAATATCAGGACTAATTGAGAAAGATGAACATCCCAGGTCAGATGTAACTATAGAAAATTTATCTTCATTAAAAACAATTTTTAAAGAAAATGGAACTGTAACAGCTGGAAATTCATCAGGAATAAACGATGGAGCTGCAGGCGTTATAATGATGAGAAGAGACGAAGCTGAAAAAAGAGATTTAGATGTTTTAGCCAAAATAGTTTCATGGGCTACATGCGGAGTGGATCCATCTCTAATGGGGTCAGGTCCAATACCATCCTCAAAAAAAGCTTTGAAAAAAGCAAGTTGGGAGGTGTCCGATATAGATCTTATTGAGTCAAATGAGGCTTTTGCAGCTCAAAGTCTTGCAGTAATTAAAGAGCTAAGACTACCTTATGAGAAAGTAAATGTAAATGGAGGAGCAATTGCATTAGGTCATCCAATAGGTGCATCAGGATGCAGGATTATAGTTACACTTATTCACGAAATGATAAGACGTAATGTTAAAAGAGGTTTAGGAACGTTATGTATAGGTGGGGGAATGGGCATAGCTATGTGTATCGAAAGAGACTAATTTTTAAAATGGGATAAATTTTCTTTTAATAAAGATAATTGTATCCAAACTTGACCATCTAAATTATTTTTTATTTTTTTTCTTAATAGTTTTTTTATTAATAATTTTATCATATCGACAATATTTCTTGAAAATTTGACTAAAAAAAGATCTAAATATGTTAAAAATGTAATATAATTATATTAAATGATTAAAAATATTAAGATCTTGCCAGATAAAATAAATATTCTATTTTCAAATAACAAAGAGGATAATTTTTTAAATATATGGTTAAGAGATCACGCAAAAGACGAGGACAGTTGGGATCACAGGAGCAATCAAAGAAAAATTTTTACGGCCAAACTTGACCCTAAACTTCACATAAAAAAAGCAATTTTAAAGGATAATGGTAAATCAGTTGATATATTATGGTCTGATTTAAAAAAACCAATTAATTATTCATCAAATTTTTTTTTGGAAAATTCAAATAAATCACAAAAAATAAACAATAATATTAAAATTTGGGATAAAAAAGATATTGGAGAAGAGATATATACAGATTTTCAAAATACAATCACTAAAGATGGATTTAAAGAATTTTTAGAAAAATTATATAAATTTGGTTTTGTTGTAATTCAAAATTGCAAAACAGAAATGAGCTCAGTAGAAAAGATTGCAAATAAGATAGGCTATGTAAGAGAGTCTATTTTTGGAGGATTGTGGAGCTTTGAATCAAATAATGATATGGCGGATAGTGCCTATACACAAGACGAATTAAGACCACATACTGACTCAACATACAGTAATGACGCTCCAGGTTTACAATTGTTGCTATGTTGTCACTATGAAGCAACCGGAGGAGAATCCATTATGGTTGATGGATTTAAAATTGCAGAAAAAATTTATAAAGAAAACAAAGATCTTTATACATTGTTAAGCGAGATCGAGGTAACAGGACAATATATTGGCGATGGAGTTTTTCTAGAGGCAAAAAGACCAATCTTTAAACTCAATTCTAATAAAGAATTAGTTCAGGTTAGTTTTAATAATTATGATCGAGCAGCTTTTAGGATGGACGACGAAAAAACATTAAAATTTTATGATGCAATAAGAGAATTTGATTTAATAGCTAATAACAGGGAATATCAATGGAGACATATATTAAAACCAGGTGAATTATTAATTTTTAATAATTGGAGAATTTTACACGGAAGGGGATCTTTTAAAGGAGATCGAAAAATGTCAGGTTGTTATATAAACAAAGAAGATTTTGACAGCTCCTGTAGAATGAATAAAGTCATTTAAAATCATTAAATGTCAAAAACTACATCATTAATTTGCGCTTTAATTACAACATTTATATGGGGTACAGCATTTATTGCTCAGGACACTGGTATGGATAATATTGGACCTTTGTCTTTTAACGCTGCAAGGTTTTTTGTTGGTTTCATTACCATATTACCAATTGCACTAATATTTGAACAAAAAAAAATAATTTCTGGAATTCAATCAAACAAAAATCTTTTTTTTAAATATCTCTTTTTGATGAGTATCTCCCTTTTTTTAGGGACATATCTTCAACAAACTTCTTTACTCTACACTAATATAGCAAACGCTGCCTTTTTTACCGTTTTTTATGTACCATTAGTGCCTTTAATATTATTTATTTTATATAAAAAAAAAGTGCATTGGAGTATTTGGCCTTCAATTTTTTTATGTTTGATCGGCGTATACTTTCTAAGTAATTTCTCAAATGCTGAAATATTATTAGGCGATGGTCTTGTTATAATTTGCTCTTTTTTTTGGGCGTTGCATATTATTTTTGCAGGTAAATTTATGGAAAAATTTAATATACCATTAATTTTTGCTTCGCTGCAGGCAATATTGGTCGGAACTTATTCAATTTTTTTTGCATTTATTTTCGAAGAGGTAAATCTTTCTAAAATTATATTAGAACAATATTCGATTATCTATGCGGGAGTTTTTTCAGGAGGAATAGCGTTCACATTGCAAATGTATGCGCAAAAAAATATTGATGAGGCACCAGCTGCAATAATATATTCTTTAGAGGGCGTATTTGCAGCAGTTGCAGGTTGGATAATATTAAATCAGATATTAGATTTAAATAATATTTTAGGATGTTTTCTTATTTTGTTCGCAGTTTTATTATCTCAGCTTGCACCATCTTTGAGGAGATCATCTGTAAGCAACTAAAAATAATAATATAGACAAAATGATTCTATAATAAACAAATAAATTTAGTGAAAATTTTTTTAAGTAAAATAGCAAAAATTTAATTGTTAAAAAAGAAAATATAAATGACAAGAAAATCGAGATAAATATAAATAAATTTAGTTCAAATGATTTTTCTGATAAGTTTTTAAAGCTCAATATACTTGCACCAGCTAAGGCTGGTATAGATAAATAGAAAGAAATTTTTAGTGAATCAACTCTATTGAATTTAAAAAAACGACATGTCGTTATAACTATACCTGATCTGCTAACTCCTGGTATTAGTGCTAGTACCTGGCATAAACCTATAATAAATATATTTTTAATATTTAAATTATTATCTATGTTCTTATGTTCTAATTTTCTATCAGAATAATACATTAATATTCCGAATATAAGAGTGGTCCATGCTATCAATCTTAGATCTCTCAACAAGTAAATGATTTCAAAATTAAATAAAATAAAACCAATTATAGTTATTGGAATTGATCCAAAAAAAATTAGGCTAAGTATTTTTTTATTCTCAAGAATATTTATTAAATCCCTCCAAAAATAAGTTAAAATCGCAATCAAAGATCCTAAATGTAGGCTTATATCAATTTCAATAGATTTGTAATCAAACTGAGTTAAGCTTGATATTAGGACTAAATGTGCTGATGAACTTACTGGGATGAATTCAGAAATTCCTTGGATTAAAGCAAGAATTACAACTTGAAAATAGTAAGAAATCATTTTGGTTTTTAACAGTTAAACTAATTAGATGATAATTAAAGCAATTACTTGAATGCATATTAGGTATGCAAATATTAAAAAAAACGCTATAAATACTAATTTTTTGAATATATAGGTAAAATATACTGTCCTTTTTAAACTTTTATACAACTCAATTTTAGTATAGGAAATCTCAATTATGTCAGAGAAAATGTTAAAATTTGTCAATATAGGTCAACAAACTCCACCTAAAAGAGAAATAACTGATCGTAAGGAGGATTTTAACGAGATATATAAAGAATTTATTAACAATAAAGCCAAAGAGCAATCAAGCAGATGTTCGCAATGTGGAGTACCTTTTTGCCAAGTTCATTGTCCATTAAGTAATAATATTCCAGACTGGTTAAAACTTACTGCTGAGGGAAGGTTGGAAGAGGCTTATCTTTTATCACAGAGCACTAATAATATGCCTGAGGTTTGCGGTAGAATTTGTCCTCAAGATAGACTTTGTGAGGGAAACTGCGTTATTGAACAATCTGGTCATGGAACAGTCACTATAGGATCTGTTGAAAAATTTATCACAGAAAATGCATGGGAAAAAGGTTGGGTAAAACCAATTGTGGTTAAGAATGAGAGAAAAGAGAGTGTAGGAATAATTGGAGCTGGTCCAGCGGGTCTTGCTTGTGCAGAAGAATTAAGAAAAGAAGGTGTTCAGGTAACTATTTATGACAGATACGATAGATCGGGAGGATTACTTATATATGGAATACCAAATTTTAAACTTGAGAAACATGTTGTGACTAGAAGAACAGAACTTTTAGAAAAAAGTGGTATTAAATTTGTACATAATTTTGAAGTTGGCAAGGACGCATCTTTAAAAGAATTAAGGAAAAAACACAATGCAATTTTGATTGCAACGGGAGTTTATAAAGCAAGAGAGATTGATTTGCCTGGCAGTGATTTGGCAAATATATTTCCTGCAATGGAATTTCTAACAGCATCAAACAAAAAAGGATTAGGAGATAAAGTTCAATTATTTGATGATGGTACTTTAAATGCAAAAGGTAAGGATGTTGTAGTTATAGGTGGTGGCGACACAGCAATGGACTGTGTAAGAACTGCAATAAGACAGGATGCAAAATCAGTTAAATGTATTTACAGAAGAGATAAAAAAAACATGCCAGGATCTTCAAGAGAGGTACAAAATGCTGAAGAGGAAGGTATAGAATTTGTTTGGTTGACGACCCCATCTAAATTTAACGGAAAAAATAAAGTAGAGAGTGTAGAAGTTAATAAAATTAAATTGGGTGAACCAGATGATAGTGGCAGAAGAAGGCCAGAAATAATTGAAGGATCAAATTATAATGTTAAGGCTGATTTGGTTATAAAATCTCTTGGATTTGATCCCGAGGATTTACCAAAGTTATTTGGAGAGGATAATCTCAATTTGACAAAATGGGGAACTATAAAAATTGATTTTGATACTATGGAAACTTCTGTTCCAGGAGTATTTGCAGCTGGAGATATTGTAAGAGGAGCTTCTCTTGTAGTTTGGGCAATTAAAGATGGCAGAGACGTATCAGGACAAATTCTTAAATTTATAAATTCAAATAAAAAACTTAAAGTTGCATAATGAAAATCCGAAATAAAAACCTAAAACTGCTTAAGCAAAGTCATATTTATTCAGAAGATATGGAGCACGATGCATGCGGTGTAGGATTAGTAGCTTCAACTGAGGGAAAAAAAACTCGAAAAGTGGTTGAATATGGAATTCAAGCACTCAAGGCAGTTTGGCACAGAGGAGCAGTGGATGCAGACGGAAAAACAGGAGATGGTGCTGGCATTCATATTGAAATACCATCTGATTTTTTTATAGAAAAAATTGAGGCCACAGGACACAAACACAATGACGATAGCAATGTTTGTGTAGGAATGATTTTTTTACCAAGAAATGATTATTCTGCGCAAGAAAAATGTAGAACAATAGTTGAAAGCGAACTTACTAAAAGTGATTTTTATATTTATGGTTGGAGGCAAGTACCTGTTGACCCAAAAGTTTTGGGAGAAAAAGCCGAATTAACAAGACCAGAGATTACTCAAGTACTTTTTAAATCAAATCAGAAAAATTTAAATATTAAAAACCTTGAAATAAAACTATACGAGACAAGACGAAAAATAGAAAAGAAATGTAGAGAAAAACACTTAAATAATTTTTATATATGCTCTTTTAGCTCCAAATCTATTATTTACAAGGGAATGTTTCTAGCAGAAGCATTGTCAGACTTTTATTTAGATTTAAAAGATGAAAGATTTATTTCCAGGTTTGCAATATTCCATCAAAGATTTTCAACCAATACAGCACCAAGCTGGGATCTTGCTCAACCATTCAGATCAATTGCTCATAACGGAGAAATAAACACTCTTAAAGGAAATATAAACTGGATGAAAGTTCATGAACAAGAAATGTTTAGCTCTAAATATGAGGACATGGAGAACTTAAAACCAGTAATACCAGAAGGTAATTCAGACTCTGCGTCACTTGATAATGTTTTCGAACTGTTAACAATGTCAGGTCACTCTGCGCCTTTAACAAAATTAATGTTAATTCCAGATGCATGGTCAAAAAAAAGTAAAATTTTACCAAGCAATCAACTAAAATTATTTAATTTTCTAAATAGTACAATGGAACCTTGGGACGGCCCAGCAGCAATCGCTGGTACTGATAATGAATGGGTAATTGCAGCATCTGACAGAAATGGTTTAAGACCTTTGAGATATACGATTACAAGAGATAAACTATTATTCGCTGGCTCAGAAACTGGAATGGTACATTTGGACGAGAGAAAAATAGTTACAAAAGGTAGATTAGGGCCAGGAGAAATAATTGGTGTAAGAATTGAAAAAGGCAAAGTTTATACCAATAGTCAAATCAAAGATTTTTTATCAAAAGAGTACAAACATTTTAATAATCAAATAATAGATCTTGATAAAAAATTTGTAATTGAAAAAGAGAAAAACATTTATAAAGATATAGATCTTAAAAGAAGACAACATACTTTTGGATATAGTCTTGAAGATTTAGAATTAATATTACATCCTATGGCTGAAGATGCTAAAGAAGCAACTGGCTCAATGGGAGATGATACACCTTTAGCCGTATTATCAGATAAATACAGACCTCTATACCATTACTTTAGACAAAATTTTAGCCAAGTTACAAATCCACCAATAGACTCCTTAAGAGAAAATAAAGTAATGAGTTTAAAAACTAGATTTGGAAATTTAGGAAATATATTAGACTTTGACAATTTAACAGAAGAGAATATTTACGTTTTAGACACCCCTATTTTATCAAATACTCAATTTAATAAATTTGTATCGTATTTTGGTGAAAATAATCAGGTATTTGATTGCACGTTTAATGATGAGAAAACATTGGAAGATGCTCTTAACAACTTAAAAAAAGACACCGAAATTGCTGTCAGAAAGGGTATTACTCAAATTGTTTTATCAGACAAAAATATTTCAGAAAAAAATTATCCTATACCAACATTATTGAGCGTTGGCGCTGTTCACACAAATTTAGTAAGACTTGGTTTAAGAGGATATGTATCAATTAATGTCCAGTCGGGTGAGTGTTTAGATACCCATTCTTTTGCGACAGTAATTGGAGTTGGAGCAACAACAGTTAATCCTTATTTAGCATTCGATAGTTTATATGAAAGATTTCAAAAAAAACTATTTGGAAATTTGAGCTTTGACGATTGTGTAATTCGATACATAAAATCAGTTAATTTAGGATTATTAAAAATAATGTCTAAAATGGGAATATCAGTTTTAAGTTCTTATAGAGGTGGATGCAACTTTGAAACAGTTGGTTTAAGTAGAACAATTGTAGATGAATATTTTCCAGGTGTAACATCAAAAATTTCAGGCATAGGATTAACGGGAATAGAAAAAAAAATACGTAATATTCATAAAGATGCGTTCAAAACAAGTTCAAATATACTGCCTATAGGTGGAATATATCGATATAGAAAAAATGGAGAAAAACATCAATATCAAGGTAAACTTATTCATCTATTACAAAGCGCTGTTGCAAGTGGATCATATGATACATATAAAAAATACACAAAAGGGATTTATGATTTACCACCAATTAGTTTAAGAGACCTTGTTGATTTTAAAAAAAAAACTCCTGTAGATATAAGTGAAGTTGAGCCAATAGAAAATATTTTAACTAGATTTGGAAGTGGGAGCATGTCACATGGAGCCTTATCAAAAGAGGCACACGAGACTTTAGCAGTTGCTATGAATAGGATAAAGGGAGCATCATGTAGTGGCGAAGGTGGAGAAGACGCAGCAAGGTTTAAAACATTGTCTAATGGAGATAGCGCTAATTCTAGAGTTAAACAAATAGCTTCAGCAAGATTTGGAGTTACAATTGATTATCTAAACAATTGTAATGAGATTGAAATAAAGATTGCTCAAGGTGCTAAACCTGGTGAGGGTGGGCAGTTGCCTGGTTTTAAAGTTACAGATGAAATCGCAAGATTAAGACATTCGACTCCTGGAGTTACTTTAATATCTCCACCGCCTCATCATGATATTTATTCTATTGAAGATTTAGCCCAACTTATCTATGATTTAAAGCAAATAAACCCTAAAGCAAGAGTAAGTGTTAAGTTAGTGGCTTCGTCTGGAGTTGGAACGATAGCTGCTGGAGTAGCAAAAGCAAAAGCGGATATAATTTTAATTTCTGGTCACAATGGAGGAACTGGAGCATCTCCCCAAACAAGTGTAAAATATGTAGGTATTCCATGGGAAATGGGTCTAACGGAGGCAAACCAAGTTTTAACGCTCAACAATTTAAGACACACAGTGACACTTAAAACTGACGGAGGGATTAAAACTGGACGAGATGTTGTGATTGCTGCAATGATGGGTGCAGAGGAATATGGTGTTGCTACTACATCATTAGTTGCTATGGGATGTATAATGGTAAGACAATGTCATTCAAATACATGTCCAGTTGGAGTATGTACTCAAGACGAGAAATTAAGAGAAAAATTTTCAGGAACCCCTGATAAAGTTGTAAATTTGTTCAAATTTATAGCACAAGAGGTTCGAGAAATTATCGCAAATCTCGGGTTTAAAAGTTTAAAAGATATAATAGGAAGAACCGATCTTTTAAAACAGATTAGTAAAGGATCGCCTAATCTAGATGATCTTGACTTAAATCCATTATTTGTCCAAGCCGATCCAGGCAAAAATAAAAGATATTGTGAAAAACCAATAATTAATAAAGTGCCTGATACATTGGATCAAAAAATTTGGCCTGAAATCGAGAACCTCATTGACCAAAATAAGGATAGTGAGAAGGTTTATGATATACAAAACACAGATAGAGCAGTTGGTACTAGAATTTCATATAATCTTTATAAAAAATTTGGAAATAACAATTTAGAAAAAGATACAGTAGCAATTAATTTTACCGGTTCAGCTGGTCAATCTTTTGGAGCATTTGGAATAAAAGGACTTAAATTGAATTTAACTGGAGATGCTAATGATTATGTTGCAAAGGGATTATCTGGTGCAACTATTTCTATTAAATTAAAAGAGGAAAGTAACCTAATATCAAATCAAAACACAATTATTGGAAATACTGTGCTGTACGGAGCTACATCTGGAAAACTTTTTGCATCTGGACAAGCTGGAGAGAGGTTTGCTGTAAGAAATTCTGGAGCAACTTCTGTTATTGAAGGATGTGATTCAAATGGTTGTGAGTATATGACAGGTGGAAATGTAGTAATACTAGGAGATGTTGGAGACAATTTTGGAGCTGGTATGACCGGTGGAATGGCATTTATTTATGACGAAAATGGAAAGTTTGAGACAAAAGTAAATCCCGAGTCAGTAGTTTGGCAACGTTTAGAGACGAAATATTGGAAAACATTTTTAAAAGATTTAATCAATGAGCACTTCAGAGAGACTAACTCAAACACTTCCAAAAATATAATTAAAAATTTTGAAAATGAATTAGCAAAATTTTATCAAGTATGTCCAAAAGAAATGCTTGATAAACTACCCAATCCTATATCAGAAAAGAAATTACAGAATTTCGCTAGCTAAAATTTTTTATAAAATTTTTTAATTCTTTTAAAATCATTTTTCTGTATTTAAATGCAAACAAACTATGGTCACCATTCTTTACAACGACTAATTTCTTATTTTTGCTACTAAATATCTTTATAAGGTTTCTTGAAAATTTTACTGGTATTGCTTCATCTCTTGTTCCATGAAAAAGTGTAATTGGTATGTTTGTATTAATTTTTTGATTTAATACCTTATTTTTTCTACCATCTTTAATAAGTTGGTAAGTGATTGGATATTCGTATCCTCCATGTTTTAGATTGTAAATTCCGTCTTTAATTGTTTTATTTTTCATTTTTTTACTAAATTTTTTCCACATTACTTCCTGAAGAAATTCTGGGGCAGAACCAAT
>Ga0310343_10001643_pt1 | contig 11557 bp, 7 predicted proteins | sample HC15DNA2025_MG_FD_203519 | JGI IMG/M metagenome (GOLD analysis project Ga0310343, IMG submission 203519) | Marine microbial communities from station ALOHA, North Pacific Subtropical Gyre - HC15-DNA-20-25_MG | ecosystem: Environmental > Aquatic > Marine > Oceanic | place: Pacific Ocean: North...
TGACCCTAAACTTGAGACCTTTATTGAAAGCTTAAAAAATGATAAAGAATTAAAAGATAAAAAGATTGTCTTATTTACAGAGTCAAAAGAAACGGGTGATTATCTATTTGAAAATATTAACAATAGTTTCCCTGATAAGGTTTTATTCTTTTCTAGTCATGGTGGCTTAATCGGTAATGAAAGAAATAGCAATGCTGAGGCTAGACTTAAAATTAAAGAAAACTTTGACCCTAATTATAGAGCACCTGAAGATAACTTTAATATTTTAATTACAACAGATATATTGGCTGAAGGTATCAATCTTCATCTTTCTAATATAATTATTAATTATGACCTGCCTTGGAATCCAACACGAGTTCTACAGCGAGTTGGTAGGGTAAATAGGGTTGGAACATCTCATAAGTTTGTTCATATCTATAATTTTTTCCCAACAGATGAATCCGAAAGTGAGATTAACCTAGAGGCGAATATTAAAAATAAAATTCAGGCTTTCCATGATACTCTAGGTGAAGATTCTAGATATTTAACAGAAGATGAAGTCGTATCTACTCATGAACTATTTGGTAGTGATTTATATAAAAAATTAAACAGTAAAGAAACTTATGATGTGGAGTCAAAAGATGATATTAAGTCTGAGTTTCATTATCTTAAGATACTAAGAGATATTAGAGATAACGATTCTAAATTATTTGAAAAAATTAAAAGGTTACCTAAGAAATCAAGGTCTGCAATGAAGTCTTCTGGAAATAATGAGCTGATTACATTTTTTAGAAAAGGAAAACTAAAGAAGTTTATTGTATCAAGTACTGATGATAAAAGAGAATTGAGCTTTTTAGAAGCTGTTGAGCTCTTTAATAGTGATGAAAAAGAACGAAAGGTCTCTATTAATAAAGATTACTATGACTTGTTAAAAATTAATAAAGAGCATTTTGATTATTTAACTACAGAAGAATTAGTTGAAAATACCTCTAGAGGTGGTAGATCAAATGAGAGTACTGTTATTGCAAAATTAAAAGCTTTTAAAAAATCACCTGAATATACTGATGAAGATGAAGAATATATTAAAATTCTTTTAGAGAAATACACTCTAGGTGAGATACCTCAAAATATTACTAAAAGAATTAAAAAAGCATTAGACTATGAAGTCAATCCATTGAAAGCAATTTTAATACTCAAGCGAGAAATACCAGATGAGTTATTAATTGATAGGAGACAAACATATAAACCAAGTTTGGTTACTAATGAGGTCATTTTATCTGAATATTTTGTAGGTGATAAAGAATGAATACAGAGCAAGCAAAACAACTAATTCACAATACTTTTGATTATCCTTTTGAAGAACATAAGTTTACAAATTTTATTGATGACCTATTAACTGATGTAGATTTCAATGAATCATTTGGGTATATTCCACCTTCACAAAATCAATTTAAAACTCATGTAAAAGAGTATTCTAAAGTTGGTCAATATACTGACCCTGAAGGTGAAGTTATTGATATTTTAACGGCTAAATTGCACAACTCTTATAGTTTAGAGAAATCTAGGACAACACTTAGGAATTTTGTTGCAGAGTATTTGAAAAACTCCATTGAATCAGATGGATGCTTAATTGCTTTTAATGTAGATGGTTATGAGGATTGGAGATTCTCATATATAAAGCTTCAGTATGATTTAGAAGCAGATAGTGAAACTGGAAAAACTAAAGCAGTTCAAAAGCTAACTCCTGCAAAAAGATATTCTTTTTTAGTAGGAAAAAATGAGCCAAATCATACAGCACAAGCTCAAATGCTTCCATTATTGGCTAAGCCTGAAAAACCAACTTTAAAAGATATAGAAGAATCATTTAGTGTAGATAAGGTTACCAAGCAATTTTATGAAGATTATCGCAAACTATTTGAAGATTTATCAAAAGAACTTAACAGAATTGTTGAATCTGATAGTGCCATAAAATCTGATTTTGATAAGCATTCTATTGAAGTAGATAATTTTTCAAAAAAACTACTTGGTCAAATTGTATTCCTATATTTTCTACAGAAAAAAGGATGGCTTGGTATTACAAGAAATTCTGATGGTAAATATGGTGACTGGGGTTCTGGTAAGAAAAATTTTATGCGAAGACTCTACAATAAAGAGTATTGTGAGTATGATAATTTTTTCAATGATGTCCTAGAGCATTTATTCTATAATGGGCTTGGTAGTGAAAATTCTGGGGATGTATACTCTAAGTTAAATTCCAAAATTCCGTTCCTTAATGGTGGCTTGTTTTCACCCATTAATGATTATAACTGGCAAGAAACCGACATAGTTATTGAAAATAAATTCATTGAGAATATACTAGATACTTTTGATAAATATAATTTCACAGTCCGTGAGGATAATCCCTTAGATAAAGAAGTTGCCATTGACCCTGAGATGTTGGGTCGAGTATTTGAAAACCTTTTGCCTGAGAATATTAGAAAAGGTAAAGGAGCATTTTATACACCAAGAACAATAGTTCATTACATGTGCCAGGAAAGTTTAATTAATTACCTAGATACTGAATGTGAAAATATTGATATAGATAAAATTCGAGATTTAATATCAAATAATTCTAAAGAATATACACTATCTGATTCAGAGCTTAAGGAAATAGATTCTAAACTACATGATGTAAAAATATGTGACCCTGCAATTGGTTCAGGAGCATTTCCTGTAGGGATGATGAATGAAATCATAAAGACTAGAGTATATGCTAATGAAAAGCTTAATAAAGAGTATACAATTTATGATTTAAAGAGGCATTGCATATCAGAATCTATTTATGGTGTTGATTTAGATTCAGGTGCTATTGAAATAGCCAAACTAAGGCTATGGCTATCATTGATTGTTGATGAGGATGATTATCATAATATACAATCGCTTCCAAATCTTGATTTTAAAATAATGCAGGGCAATAGCTTGATAGAAGATTTCCATGGGATATCACTTGATATAGAGAAAAAAGAAGGTGAACAAACTGGAATTTTTGAAGGTGGTCAAGAATTAGATAGACTAATTGATGATTTACATGTTAAGCAGTTAGCATTCTTAGAATCAAATCACCCAAACGAAAAGAAAAAATTAAGAGAAAAGGTTGAGGAATCAATATATAATATTTTTGATTCTGAAATAAAAAAAGTCACAGGTTTATCTAAAGAAGAAAAGCAGAAAATGAGGGATGACTTAACCCTAATGACTCATGGAAATAAAATAAGAAATTTCTTTCCATGGAAACTTTATTTTGCAGATTTATTTAGAGCAAAAGGTGGTTTTGATATTATGATTGCAAATCCACCATATATTCAGCTTCAAAAAAATGATTCAATATTAGCAGACATGTATGAATCTAAAAATTACTATACTTTTTCAAGAAACGGTGATATATATAGTTTGTTTATTGAGCAGGGTATTAACAAAATAAATAAAAATGGTATTATTGTCTATATAACTTCAAATAAATGGTTAAGAGCTAATTATGGCAAAAGTTTAAGGGAGTTTTTATATAAAAATACTAATCCTAAAACATTGATTGACTTTGGTCAAGCTTTAATTTTCAAAAGTGCAATTGTGCACTCAAATATTTTAATTTCACAAAAATCTGAAAATCAAGGTGATACTTCAGCTATTTCTATTTCAAATATTGATGGGATGAATTTATCGCAATATGTGAAAAATAATTCCTTTCAAATATGTTTTGATTCAAGTTCAATTTGGAATGTTTTGAATAATAGACAACAGATTCTAAAAGAAAAATTTGATAAAGTTGGTACAAGTTTGAAAGAATGGGGAGTAGAAATTAGTTATGGCATAAAAACTGGGTGTAATAAAGTATTTATAATTGATGAATTAAAAAGAAAAGAATTAATTAAAGAACATTATTCAAGCGAAGAAATAATTAAACCTATTCTGCAGGGGCGTAATGTCAGAAAATACAGGTCTGAATTTAGTGGAAAATACATGATTGTTGTATATTATGGACAATATAAAACAATTGAAAATGAATATCCTGCAATATATAGATATTTATCTAATCATAAAGAAGATTTACAAAAAAGAGGACAATGTAGATATGGTAGTGGTAAGAAGATTAATATTCACCGAGATTTTCCTGGTCAGCATCATTGGTTAGAATTAGATAATAATCCTTCTAAAAGTTTTTTTGATAAATTCTCTACTGAAAAAATTGTTTATTCAGAAATTGTGAGTAAACCACAATTTTATTATGATAGAGATGGTTTTTTCCCTGAATCCACAGTCTTTTTTATTTCAGGTAAAGACTTATTATACTTAACAGGATTATTAAATTCAAAATTTATAACTTTTTGTTTTAAGAATTTTTATGCTGGCGGTGAACTTGTTGGTAAGTATAGGTATAAAAAAACATATATACAGAATCTACCTTTACCATTACATAAAAATAATTTAAATTTTTCTAAAAGAATTGAAAATTTAGTTAATGAAATTGTAAAAAAAATAAATATTAATAAAGACACTAGTACTAAAGTTCTAGAACAAAAAATTGATGAATCAATATATGAATTATATAATTTAACAGAAGAAGAAATACAAATAGTAGAATCTAGTATTGATTAATGGACAACTCTGTTTTATTTGATATAATTAATCAATTGATTAGAGTTTCCTTACCTGAAAATAAAATTTACCGAAAAGAACATATTGAAATGCTAGCACCTATCTGCCAAGTATCAGATGGTGAAAGTGCACCTTATGAACCAGATGGAACATTCCTTGTAGGGAAAGTAACTCCTAAAGGTAAAAAGTTTATATTTGAAGATATGATCTTCCCTATTAATTCTATAGAATTACATCAAACTACATTGAATTACACTAATATACATAAATCCCTAGTCACTAAAATAAAAAAACAGATTCTCAAATTTTCAACCTACTAAATTTGTAAAAACTGACGTTACAAAAATGTGACGTGAAAAAATAAGTTCACTACTATAAGGACTTACAAGGCAACAACCCGAGTTCAAATCCCTGTCTCTCCGCATCTTTTCACTCCCACATTCTGACACAATCTATCGTCAAAAAATCAAGCTTAAAAATAATGTTTTAAATATTTTATACACTTTGTTACGTGTTGTCTAATAATACCATAAGTAAGATCAAGAAGTGAATATTTCTTTTAATTTTATATTATAATTTTGTTGGATCAAATAAAATTAAGTATTAAACTTATGTATTAAAATAATAAAAAAACTTTATTTTATACTTTGAAAACATACAGAACCTAAGAGTCATTTGTTAAAAAGTTTGAATAGAGTGAAAGGAAATTCTAATGAAAATAAAGAAAAAAGCCATTCATTTAAAACAAAATGGTTCAAAAATAACAGTACTTTCCCTTACAGCTAATGAATTAATAACAAATACAAGAGTTGATAGATTTAATTCGAATCTAGAACTTTTGGATGAAAACAATGGATATCAAAGACCTGCAACACCATCAAGAGTAAAAAAATTGGGTAATCTCTTACATAGAAATCAAGTTGAGGAAAAAAATTTTCCAATGCCAACAGCAGTTTTATTTTCTGATAGAGGCGTAAATATTAATTATGGTGATGATTATATTGAATTTGATTCTAATGATTGTTTTCCAATTATAGATGGTCAACATAGAATAAGTGGATTGAGATATGCAATTGAAGAAAAAAATAATGAGATATTAGGGTATTGGGAATATCCAGTTGTAATAATTCATGAATTAGAAAAAATAAAAGAAATGCAACAATTTAGTGTAGTTAACAGTACAGCTAAATCAGTAAATACAGCATTGGTTAATTATCAGTTATCTCAAATTCAAGAAGCTATGGGAGATGAATCTCTTAAAGAAAATGAAAAATGGAGAGTTATTGGAGCAAAAATTCTAAAAAATTTAAATTCAAACAAAAACTCTATATGGTTTGAAAGAATTTTGATGCCTGATCAACATAAATATTCACAAAAAGAAATTAATGATGACCCAACAAAAGCAAAAAAAAGAATCACTACAGCAACTAGCTTTATAGTTTCATTAAGACCCATAATATCTAATTCAGAAAAAAATATTCTTAGAGGTAAAAATATTAATGAAAAGGTTGAAGTCCTTACAAGAGTTGTGGAAGCTTGGTGGAGTGCACTCTCAGAATTAATGCCTGATGCTTTTGAAAATCCATCAAATTATGTTATTCAAAAAACTGCTGGAATATTTTCAATGCATTTAGTACTTAGAGATAAATTGTATGCTGCTAATATAGCTGCTCTTGATATCTATTCAAAAAAGACATATTTAGATATGTTTAAAGGTGACTATGAATGTTTAAAATCTATATATTGGAGCACAGATAAAGAAGAAAGTGCGGCAGAAGCTCAAAAATATGGAAGTATGGCAGGTTTTAAAGAGCTATATATAAATATTGACGATGAGTTAATGTCAGTTTAGAGATTTTTAATTAAAATTCTAAAAAAATAAAAACTTTTAAATTTAAATATAGAAATTAATAAACGTTTTTCTTATTTTGTCAAAATTAATTTTTTATGTTGAAATGAAATAAAATGAATGATATAAAAAAACAAAAAGGATGGTTTTTCCCAAAAATCGGTGGAGGTACGGAAGAGGGATTTAATCATGCTGGAATTCAGACTTTTGGTGCTGAACCTGACCATTACTTACCAAGAGAAACAATACAAAATTCGCTCGATGCAAAAGATCCTTCAAAAAAAAATGAACCTGTTGTTGTTGAATTTAAAAGATTTAAAGTGCCAATTGAACATGCAATTCCAAATTTGCCAGAATATATAGAAATCTTAAAAAAATGTAAAGAATCATGTGCAGAGCAAACTGATAAAAAGGGTAAAATTTTTTTTACTAATGCTTTGGCAGTTTGTAAAAATAAGAATATTACAGTTTTAAAAATTAGTGATTATGGAACAACTGGAATTGAAAAAATAAATAAAAATGTAGGTCGTTGGCACAACTTAATAAAAATGAAAGGCACTTCAGTTGCAGAGGGTAAAAGTGGAGGTACCTATGGAATTGGTAAATCTGCTCCATATATAACATCTGGACTCAGAACATTATTTTACTATACTAAAAATAAAGATGGTAATTGTGGTTTTATTTGGAAATCAATTTTCACAGCTCATGATAACAATCCAAAAAGAGGAAATGAGGGATTTTACTGTCACTCGTTTGAACATGAAGAGGAGATAATAACTGAAGGTTTTACTGATAATAATCAACAAAATTTAATTGAAAGAACTGTCAATGGTACAGATATTATTATTTTAGATCATCAGTTTGAACAGAAAAAGGGAGATCAACCCTGGAATATTTTTTATGAAAGAAAAATTATGGAAAATTATTTTGCTTCAATTTATGATAATGAACTTAGGGTTAGATTTATTGATGAATCAAAAGAAATAGATTATGAAATCACTCAAGGAAATATTGTAGATAAGTTTAATACTTATTATAAAAAACTTGATGATCGACAAAAAACAAAATCGAATTTTCCATTATTAGTGGCTTATCAGGAAAAGCCTATTTTAAAAGATATTCCTGACCTTGGAAATTGTAAGCTTTATATCAGGCTAGATAACCAATATTCAAAAAAAGTGGGTTATATGCGCTCACCTAAATTACTGGTGCAAAAAAAATTAAATCAAAACTATTCTGGAGGCTTTGCCGCATTGTTTTTATGTGATGATAAAAAAGGTAATACTGCTCTATCTAAAATGGAGGGACCAACTCATGATAACTGGAGTAAAGAGTGGTTTACCACAGATCCAGATCTTGCAGAAAAAATAAAAAGAAATATTAGTTCATTTATAAACGACGAATTAAGAAAAATTGAAAAAAAAGATGATAATGTTAATTTCGTTCTAGATGATTTTTATCATTTAAGATATAATGATGAAAATGAAAATGAAAATGAAAATGAAAATGAAAATAATGATGGATTTGAATTAGATAGTTTAGATCAAACATTTAAAGATGTTGAACCATATCTTCCTCCAAAGAAATCTTTTAATTCATCAAAGAAAAAAATTAAAGATGATAATGCTTTTAAATCAGGGGATGACTTTGACAATGGTGGATCTGGTGGTAAAACTGATAAGCCAATTGTTAATCCTCAACCTAATCCAGATTATATTCTTTCAGGTCCAGATATTTTACCTGGTGGAGAAAAAGGTAAAGGTGTTAAGCTGAAAAAATTAAATGAAAATCAGTATGATTATAAATGTTTCTTCAATGCTAACAATGATCAATATAATTTAATTATCAAAACTAACAGCGAAAGAACATGCGATATTGATGTATATGCAAAAGGACTTGAATCTACCAGAAATGATATCGTTTTACTTAAAAAAGCAAATAGTTTAAATGGAGAAATTTATGAAGTTGAAAAGAATAAAATTAAAAATATAAAATTAACTAAAGAACCCATTAGATTAAATATCGAAAGTCAAACCCTCAGAAGATATGTAATTCACATAGAGGTTTTTGCAAAATGAATGTAAACAATAATTATCCTCATCCTGTTCTTGGTAATTCTAAAGATTTTGAATTTAATGAATTCACACTAAATATAAGGTATGGTGGTAAGAATTCAATGCATCAATTTCGATCTGTTTTTGATATGGGTGTCGCTCATGATGATATTGAAAAATTAATTCAAGAAAATAAAGCAGAATATATTGTACAAGTTTATTGCCAAAAAACTTTTTATAGAGAAATTTTTAGAGGTAATGAAAAAACTCTGCAATTTGATATTAAAAATGAATATTTAAGTGGTAGAATTGAATATGAAGGATTTTTAATCTCTAAAGTTACCATGGAAAATTATGATCCATATGGATTAGATGAATATTTTACAAATGCTAAATATCAGATTTTTCCTGGTGATATATTAGGAGTATCCAACAAAACTGTTCATTATATTGAGCCCAATTTTAAGAAACCACTTAGTAATAGATCAAAAGCAATAATAACTTTTAAGGAGACTGACGAATTTAAGAATTATTATCAAGTTTCAAAATGGAATGCTAATCAGATTGAAGTTAAAGTACCTAAAAAAATGTACTCATTGATCCAAAAAAAAGATTTATTTCAAAGTATTAACGAGTTTTCAATTCTTGTAACAATTGTTACAGAAGCCTTGTATAAAATCGATCATAATCCAGATGATTTTGAAGACCTAAAGTGGTTTACAGTAATCAAAAGAGAAGTTGAAAAATTAGAAATTAACAATGATGAGGATTATTATTATAAAGCTCAAATGTTATTAAAAAAACCATTGAAAAAATATACTGAGAAACTTGAGTTTTTTGATAGATTGATTGAAAATGATGAATAATTTTATTCTAACTGAAGATGGATATGAAACTTTTTTTGATTATTCAGAAAATAGTGAAATAGAAAGGTATTTTAATGAATCATTTCCCATTGAAGAAAAACATCTTCAAAAAGTAAACATTTATTCTAATGATGATTTTCCTGAATTAAAGTATAATAAATCTTTTTTGGGAATTTCAATGGATTCTACAAAATATGATTATGAAAATGCAGTTAAGTTATTTGAATTTTTAAAAATTAATTGTGTTCAAGCATCAGATCCAAGAATTTGGGCTTATTTAACTCATGGTCCCTTTTATCAATATGTTAAAAATAGATATGTCCCCAACAAAGATAAAAAAACATTTCAGATTGCTTCTTTTTATACATACGATAAGGAAACTCAAAAGACTATAAGAAATTATATTAAAGGAAGATTTTTTACTACAGATGATAATAGATCTTTTATGAGAAATGCGATTGCATCATTATGGTGGATAACTTATTTAACTTATGCACCATGGAAAAGAGAAAATCAAATCCCTGAAAAAGATGATCCATATTATTATACTAGATTAATTTTACAATCTGGTTACAGAGATCTTTCTTCCTCACTTTTTGAGAGAACATTAGCAAAAGAACCTAAAATATTATTTACTCTAATTGATGTAATTATAAAACATGAACTTAATCGAAAAAAATATAGGGAATTAATAATAAAAGTTAACTCTGAGTTAGCGTTTAGAAATTTATCTTTTTTAAACATTAATGATTTAAGATCTGAAATTGATAAAATTCATTCTGAAATTTATCATCTTTAACTTAGGTATATTTGAATGATAAATTCTGAATCTTCTTTAAATACTAATACTATATATAGATATTATAGTGCAAATGATCCAAGTCAAAGATATGTAGATGGCTTTGATAATTATCTTTTTTACACTAAAACAAAAAATGAAAATAAGGCTCTTTTGGAAAGTGGTATTAATCCTATTGCCGGTAAATTTAATGACAATCGGGTACCTGCCATTTTGTTACATTCCAATCCAATTAAAGCTGGTACAGAGGATACACCCTGGCAAGATATTATTGATGCTGATAATGGGTATGTAAAGTATTTTGGTGATAATAAATCTAACTCATTTGATTCTAATACTCCTCGTAATAAAAAATTAATAGAACAATATAATATTCAAAATCAATTTGATGTTAATAAAAGAAAATTAGCATCTCCAATTATTATTTTTGAAAATATTACAGTAAATGGAGTTAGCAAAGGATATAAAAAATTCATTGGTTATGGTATAATTTCAAAAGTTCAATATATTACTCAGTTTGATAGTGAAACTAACAAATATTTTCCAAACTATGTTTTTGATATCATTTTATTAAATCTTGATAATGAACAGTTTGATTGGAAATGGATATCAGATAGAAGAAATAATACATTAAATATTGATCAAACATTAAATAATGCACCAAATTCATGGAAAAAATGGTTAAAAAAATCAAATTATTCATTTACAGATATTCAAAGAAAGGTGTATAAATCATCAATAATTTTACCAAAAAATCAAAAAACTAAATATGATAAGACTATTAAAGATATTTATGATTATTATTTAGAACCTAGTGCAAAATATAATTTTCAATTTTTAGCTGCTTTTGTAACTGAAAAAATAATAAATGATAATGGAGGAAATTATAAATTTGAATGGATCACACCGAAGGGATTAGATAGTGGAGTTGGTTTTGTAGGAAAAATTTCTATCGGTAAAGGTTTTTCTTTAACAAACATAGTTGTAATTGGGCAGGCTAAACATATCAAAATTGAAAATAATATTTCTGCTATAGATTTGGCTAGAACTGTAGCAAGATTAAAAAGAGGATGGATTGGATCATTTGTAACAACAGGCACTTTTTCCGAATCAGCACAAAAAGAGATGATTGGTGATAAATATCCAATATTATTAATTAATGGCGAAACAATATCTGAAATTGTTAAAAATTATATGTTTACAGAAGGATTTAAAAAAACCTCAGAATTTTTGAATAATTTAGATAATGAATACAAAGAAAAAATTTCTAGTAATAGGCCTGAACAATTGTTCATATAAAATATGAATAAAAATAAAAAATATAGGGTTGGAGGTCTATTTTCTGGTGTTGGTGGAATAGAGTTGGGTTTTCAAAGAA
>Ga0310343_10001645_pt1 | contig 11552 bp, 9 predicted proteins | sample HC15DNA2025_MG_FD_203519 | JGI IMG/M metagenome (GOLD analysis project Ga0310343, IMG submission 203519) | Marine microbial communities from station ALOHA, North Pacific Subtropical Gyre - HC15-DNA-20-25_MG | ecosystem: Environmental > Aquatic > Marine > Oceanic | place: Pacific Ocean: North...
GGGCGAGCCAGCCATTTTCTTCACTATTCGTTTGTCAGAGAATCTAGCAAAAGAAAGTGCAATACGAGTGAGGAAAAGCGGTCTTCTAGGCCGACCCCTAACATCAAGATGAAGCACATCCTCGTGTAAACCACGATCGGGCTCAAGATAATGAACATGCATGGGTTTACTCGAACCAACAAGACGTAGTATACCCAGCGAACCATCGCCGCTAACAAGGTGAATTCCATCTACCTCGGATATCTTTTCTTTTATCCCGGGGATTGAGGCCCATTGCTGAAATGATCCTCTTTGCTTCTTGTGCAGGATCTCGCTAAACAATCCTTTGGGCACTACCCATGGCTTTTCCGGTTGAAGAAGGTCGATACTGAAATCAGAACAAACCTCCTCAAGTTCATCCGAAGGCCTTAGCGTCGCGACTGAAACAATAAATCGCTCACACAGGGCTGGAATGACTCTGATGAGATCACGCTCGGCACCACCCATTGGCTCGAAACATCCCTTGGCCACTAGTAGGCTTGGTCTGCTTCCTGCCCCGATTGCCAGTCGGGTCTGCATGTAACTCCCTCAGGCGGATACTTATTGTCGCTTCCGGAGAAAACCCACTCAACATCCAAACGAAAATCACTTGCTTAACGCATCATTGTATGCTGCTTCAATCTTACCAGCCACTTCGGGCCACAGGTACATCTTTGCAAAATTCTGGCCTTGTTCTGACCATGAATTCTTCTGATTTTCTTGAGCCACGGCTAGGCTTGACAATGCCTGTTTACATCGAATAACACTATTAGATTCAAATCCGATTCCGAAACCCCCTTCCTGGACAAAATCTCCTAGCCCATTAACATCCGCCATCGCAACTGGAAGTCCAGACCATGCAGCCTCCAGCAATACTGCAGGCAGCCCCTCAAATCGTGAAGGAAGCACAAGACCCGATGCATTATTCAACAGCCATGATTTTTCTGCCTCGTCAACGAGTCCAAGGTGATGGAGTTCTGATTCAGAGTGTAAATTTGAGGCATCAATTACATCCTGCTCCATGGGCCCAGTTCCTGCAACTACCATAGAATGCCCATTACGTTCGTTTTGACTCATGGAACTCCAGGCATCAATCAGAATGTCAACTCCCTTCTGTTTAGTCAGTCGTGAAAGATAGAGCAAGAATGGCCCATCAGGAACCTTTTCTGGACGTCTACCTGAATCACTAGGAGGCTCAAATCCAGTTGGGATTACCCTAATATCCCCTTTTGCCCCTCTAGATCTAAGTAGATCTCTAAAATAGGGTCTGAGTGCAATAATAATTGCAGAAGAAGAAAGCGTTCTGTTACCTTGTAAAGACCACCTTATTCTTTTTATCAACCTCCCAATATATGTGGATTTCACGTAGTCATTGTGGTATGTGGTGATCACAGGAATTCCCATTTTAGAAGCCTTCAGAGCCGTTTTTCTGATCAATATAGGTAGCGTATCGTGGAGATGCACGATATCAAATCCTGAGATGTCGAGATTTCTAATTGAAACAACTGGATCAACTCCCCCGAGCACCATGGTTGCGGGGATACGCACAACAGAAATCCCGTGCCTGGAGAACTCTTTCTCATTGTGCTCAGGAACATCCGCACACCAAACTGTAACTCTGTGTCCTTTTGCTACAAGTTCTCTGCCAAGTAACTCCACATGCCTGTCTCCTCCTCCAACATGTGGCCAGAACCAGACATGGACCAGGAGTATGTTGAGTCGACGAGGCACATCCTAAGGACATCGTTCTAAGTCTTCAATCGTATCCATGATAGTTCAGGAATATACGCTTAATCAATCAGCGCCTCATCAGACGAAGAATGATAATGGTTCTCTGTCCGCAGAGGAAGCGTGGTCCTGAAAATATCAAGTCTGAAGAAGGGCTTCGGCACGGGCTCTAGAAGACTAGAGGTGTTGAAAGGCGTAGATCTTTCAATGGAAAAAGGGGAGTTAGTCGCTTTAATGGGCCCTTCGGGATGTGGCAAGTCAACACTGCTCAACATCATCGGCGGTCTCTTGAAGGCTGATTCAGGAACTATCAGGATAGATGCCGATCCTCCGATGAGCTATGGTACAAAGCTCCCGAATCAAGTCATTGATGTCAGAAGAAAGGGCGTTGGTTGGATTTTCCAAGATTTCCATCTCCTTGATCACATTACGGCTCTTGAGAATGTCATACTCTCGTTAGAACTCGCTGGCATCAACTCTCAGATTGCTGAAAAAAGAGCTATCTCGGCTATTGATCGAGTTGATCTCACAGACAGGATGAATTTCATGCCTAACGAACTCTCTGGTGGCCAACAGCAGCGCGTTGCCGTAGCACGGGCTATTGCAGGATCGAGACCAATCCTACTTGCCGATGAACCAACGGGCAACCTCGATGTGAAAGCAGGGGAATCGATAATCGCGTTGTTCAAGGAATTATGTTCCGATTCCGATGATCCAATTTCTGTGCTGATGGTGACCCATGACCCGCTTCTTGCATCAAAAGCAGATCGAATGCTTCTGATGAGGGACGGTGTTACTGCAAGCTCCGACATAAGATCAGCATGGGGAGAAGATGCGGGGGCCCAATCATGAGTATCAAGAAGTCCTCTGACCAACCCATCATGGATGTATTCTCCAACACTACAGCCAATCTTTCAACCGCAATCCGCAGCGCATGGAGGGGAAGAGAAAGGGGACTTGCCGTATTCGCAGGCGTATTCCTAGCCTCCCTTGTCATAACCACAGTATTTGCCTACGGGGTCGGCCTGTCACAGAGTGCTCTCCAGCGGGGACTTTCAGATGAAGTCTACGATGCGAAGGTAGACTTCAACAGCGAAACAGATTGGGGATCTAGGACAAACGATTCGGCAGAGTGGTCCGCTGTGTGCGACGAACTTTTACAGAGGGACGAGATTATCGATTGTGGCTTGGTTTTTGGCCGACAAGGGATACGCCTCAGTGGCTTCTTCGATGAGGCTTTCGCAATACCTCAGCCCCTGAATGCCGTTGGTGCTAATGGTCCTACTGGAAATTGGGACGGAGTTTCCTGGGACTATCCAGAGGCATTAGAGAATGGACCATCAATAAACGGAGACCGGATTTTGAGAATCGTTGACTCATCACACTTTGACGGGGAGTTGGCCAACAGGTATTCCGATCGGATACTGTACGGCTCATGGCCTGAATCAACACAACCTGGGCTAAATCCAGTCATTCTTCCGAGCAGAATAGCTAGCCAAGCAGAGGTAATGGTCAATGATACCATAACACAACTCAATCTGACATATGTGACTGATTCACAACCGGTTGGAAGTGAACTCACGGATTGTGAGGGAGAAGTAGTCATACGAGTGATAGATTCTGGAGGCTATCAGTTCTGTACCGTGACAATGACTCTCAGTAATCTAACGATTGTAGCAGTCTATGAGGAATGGCCGTTCACAAACCCGACATTGCTTTTCAACCCGATTATCGTTGGCGATATGGCACTTTCAGAATCAGACAAGACCGCATTGATGACCAGCGATCACGGATACCTTGGAGTCGCCATAGACCGAAGCCTGCTCCCCACATCTTCCACAGATGATGCAGCCGATTGGTTAGAAGACACCAAGGAAGAATTGGAGGCACAAGGATATGGCCCAGATGGAGAGATCGAAATCAGATATAACGATCTAATTGCCGGAACGCTTGTATTTTTCAGGATATTCCTAGGACTCGTCCAAGTTTTCGACTACATCTTGATGATTCCCATTGTGATACTCTCTTTCGCCGTACTAATCTACGGACTTGTCTTGTCTCTAGAACAGCGCAAGAGGGAGATATCTATTCACAGAGTGATAGGTGGAACTGAGCGCGGTTTGAGGGGAATGGTACTAAGGGAAATGACCGCTATTTCAATCGCAGGCTGGCTTCTAGGATACATTGTTGCGTTACTCTCAGTCCCCCTGATTCTTGATGCAGTCGGATTCATGTCCTTTGAGAAGGGAGAAATAGATCTCAACCCCACTCTAGGCATTGGCAATACCCTAGCAGTATTCCTTCTCACAGTGGGAATAGCATACCTAGTAGCAAGATCTCGAACCAAGGACTTCTTGGAGATGGAAATCGATGAAGGCGTTCGTAAGGTAAAGAGTGTTAGGAAACCTAGGACTTGGTTACACTTGCTGGCGTTTACAATCGGGGTACTCGCCTCTGTTGAGAGTTATATTGAGACTGCTGGAGGTTGGGGCCCGTTCGGCGAAGATGGAATCATATCCGGATTTTTCATCAATGCGCTAGTTGCTCTCTTTGGACCATTTGCTTTGTGGATTGGAGGTGCTTTGCTTCTTGGACGAATAGGTGGCGCAGCACCGCGCATAGTGCTGAGAATCGTGGGATGGTCACCCGCTTTGGCAGATATCCGGAGAGGTCTCAGATCATCAGGGTCGAATGAATCTGTTGACCGCCTTGCTGTTATCTTACTCTTGACTCTATCAATAGTGACCTTAGCTGCGGTTCAAGGATACACGGGAACCCTCGTGGATGAGAGAACAGCCTCTGCGCAAGTAGGGGCTGATGTACAGGTGCAATTCGAGGGGCCTGTCTCTGAGGATGTCGCTCGCCAGCGAGTAGAATCTGCAATTGCCAATCTAAATCTTGTTGTGATTGATGATATCGATTCAATGACATCTGTAGGGTCGACCTTCGTTGCTGCAAGAGAGGGCGGGGGGCTGGTACCCGCTCTTGTTTTGTTCGACGGTCATCAGGACACTCTAATTTGGGACGATCAGGCTGCTCCATGGGGAAGCTATGGAGGTAACACGGTCACGATAGGAGACAGCGCACGCGACTTCTTTGAGGTAGATGGCGGATACGTGGAGATATTCCTTCCAACATTCAACCCTGTGTTCACAGACAGTGGATTCGAAATTTCGACTACATACACGTCTGAAAACCTCCAATACCTGGGGTCTCATGAGTGGGTGCCGGGGATGACCGGGGCAGAATCTACGCAGGCCGTTCTGATGGGGGAATCGACATATCGGGCACTTGCAGGGGATGCAGCAGCCGATGGCCACACCTCATCCCGCTGGTTCTTCGAAGTGTGTGACCAGTCGGATGCCGATTGTAAAGATGCACTCGGGCGACTCAGTGCTGAGTTGGTCAATATTCCGGGGGTCTCCGTTGCCTCTGATTGGAACACCGCGCATTCCGATGTTGAGAGAAATGGAGGCCTTATATTCGGCACACAGGGACTTCTAAGCCTCCAATTCGTGGTTGCTTCTATGGCCTCTGTGGCCTCAGCATTTGTATTCCTCTCACTAGTCCTTACTCAGAGGAAGAAGGAGTTAGCCATCCTCCAAGCGATAGGTGCAAGCCCTTCACAGATTATCAAACTCGTTCTATTCGAGATACTGGCTATTGTGGGAATGAGCATGGGCCTAGGCATTCTCCTCGGTCTCGGCATTGCACAATCATTCAACGGATTCTTCGGGATATTTGGTTTCATATTCCAGATTTTCCTTGGATCCCAAGCGGTCGTGGATAGAACACTTGTGTGGCCTTGGATGGAACTTGCAGTTGTCAATGCTATCGTGTTAGTAAGCGTTGTGACAGCTCTTCTGCTGGTCACTCGTCGTGCTTTAAACTCAGATCTCGCTGTGGTTCTGAAGGGTGAGTGATATGATGGGCCCACAAGACGGAGTTCAAGATCCGAATTACATTCTCGAAGCCGATGGACTTTACCATGTGTATGAATCAAGTGCTCTAGACGGAAACGTCGTTGCACTCCGAGGACTTCACGTCAAGGTCCGTTCAGGTGAAGCAGTAGCAGTAGTGGGGCCTTCCGGCTCCGGGAAGTCAACCCTTCTCAAATGCCTTGGTGGCCTAATGAAACCCAGTGCTGGCGACGTTTCATTCCAAGGTCGACAAATCAATCGCTTAACAGGCCAAGAATTGGTCTATCTTCGCCAAGAAACTGTTTCTTTCATATTTCAAGATGCCAATCTGTTACCCGATCTAAACGCCTTGGACAATGTAGCACAGCCCCTCAGGCATCGCGGGGCCAGTGCGGCAGCTTCCAGAAGAAAGGCGCAAAAATTGCTCGATAGACTTGGAATGGGTGACAGATCGAAGGGAATGCCTGCCCAACTTTCGGGAGGCGAGCAACAAAGGGTCGCCATCGCCCGGGCACTCATTACCGATCCAAAACTCATACTCGCTGATGAGCCAACAGGAGCGTTAGACCCTGTCACCAGCAGAGAGGTCCTATCACTGTTCTCCAAATTACATGAGGAAGAGGATGTTGCATTCTTACTCGTAACCCATAGTCGAGAAGTTGCATCATTTGCAGACCGATCGCTTGAACTCAGAGAGGGGAGATTCATAGCTCAACACGGTAATGATGTGGATATCGCGAATCTGAGTAGTACTCGAACGCTGATAATAGATGAGACCGGGACATTGACGTTACCTCCTGAAATCCTCACCGAACTCGGCGGACCAGGTAGATTCGATATCGATCCCGATGGTGGTAAGTTGACAATAGCAAGGACTGATGAAGAGGGCCGGGATGATGATATCGTCCCTGTCAATCTCACCTTAGCAGCAGAGTGCCCTGCTTGCAAGCATGTCTATACAGACAAAGCACAAGAATGTCCATCATGCGGTTCTTCAAGGCCAATGGTCCCAGTTTAGCCCCCATGTTCGCTCTTAGTGTGTTGGAAGAGACAAATTCTGGGGTTTAGCGATACCAAGATCCTTGGGCAGATCACGTGTCTTTTCTGGCAGTCTTATCGGAATCATCTCCTTCCCGATAAGTGCCACACGGCTTTCCCTTCTCTCAGAGAGGACCTCACGATTTACTAGTGGCGCGAGTGTGCGAGAGAACTCCATCACTTCGTCATGGCTCGGCATGTTCTCAATACTCAAATTATTCCTGCTATTACCGACATACACGTAACCCTTGGCTTCAATGAAGTCCGGATCTGCCAATTTATCGAGCCTTGCATAATCCTCATGATAGCCCATTGACTCGCCTTTGATGAGGGTGTGCCTGCACACTGTCCTTGTATCAAGCGATGGAAGAATCTCGAGGGTCTGCTCAAGTTTGTTGAAGGCAGATTGATCGAACTTAGGTTTACAGAGCCGGTCAAATATCTCTTTGTTGGGAGCATCTACACTGACATAAAGCTGAGTAGGTAGAGGATCAAGATTCTCAATCACCTTCGGAAGACTGCCATTTGTCACAAGAAAAGTACTGGTCCCATGTTGGTGACATATGTCGAGAAACTCTCCTAGTCTAGAGTAGAGAGTGGGCTCCCCATTAAGTGAGATTGCGACATGCTTGGGATTCTGGGCTTCTATCCATTTCTCCCGATCTGCCTTAGGATTTCCACCATATCCTGTCAGAAGCCTTCTGTGAGCTCTAACGCTCTGAAGATAGAGGTCATAAGGATCATCATCAATTTTGTTCAGAGTATCTGAGTGAGGCTCTCTCCAGCAATAGGTGCAGCCTAGATTGCAAGTATCTACATTGGGCGCCATTTGCATGCATCCATGGCTTTCTATGCCGTAGAATGTTCCCTTGTAGCATGATCTGTCCGCAATCAGGGATTGTTTCGTCCAATGACAGACTTTGACGCCACCATGCTCACCCACCAGATGGTAGCGTTGCTTGGCGAGCTTAGCTGCAATGTGCGGCTCAATCTTTGTCACAGGATTCTGGACCATGCCCTCATTCACATCTGTAACAGCCAATCGTCTTGAATGATTCCTTAATTTTGGTAGTAATTTATTGTTCATGACTGCCCATTCGCCTCGCCCCAAGAAAAATCATCAAGTTTCACTCCCGTACCGTACGCAAATATCTCGATTCCCTTGGAGCCCTGGTTTTTTCCCCTGTGCGTTCCGATCATACTGGTATCCAGCCTGACTCCGATTACGGCATCGTATCCTTGGTCAGTAGCCATTTCTCTCAGGCGCTGGAAAACTTCAGACCTTCCCAGTGCTATTAATTCGTGATAAACGTCAATCGAACCTCCAAAAAGCATGTATACGAATGCAACTAGTTGTTGCCAGTGGCTAGGCCCAATCACGATACTGGTCCATATTATGCCTGATTCAGATGCATTTTCTGGGACTCTTACTTTATCCATGGAAAGCACATCACGACCTGTTTTGGAGAGTGTCCGATGCTCCCTCATGACCAAGTTTTCTTGCCATCTTTTCTTTTTATCCGAGCCGGTTACTGCACCATACACGAACATAAACGGGTAAGCTACTGAGTATAAGATTCCAAATACCGACCACAACATGCCCCATAGAACCAGAAGCAGAAGTGGAATTCCACATACTGCGTAGAATAATATCTCGCTAATTTCCAGAGGCTGACCCCCTAATCACTCAACCATTACGGCAGTACCGTAGCAGAATAGTTCAGCCGCACCAGGGGACACCGCAGAAGTGGCGAATCTGAGATTAACAATCGCATTAGCACCCCTAGCCTTCGCATCAGCTATCATCCGGACGAAGGCTTCATTTCGAGATTCAACTAGTAAATCCGTGTACTGAGGAAGCTCCCCGCCAATGATGTTTCTCAACATCTGGCTGATATCGCGGACCACATTTTTGGCCCTGACCGTTGAACCGGAAACCACTCCAAGTTGATCCTTGATTTCGACACCGGGAATTGTTTCTGTGCTCACGACGTGGATTCCATCAATCAATGCAGGCATGAGCGGTGCTGAAACTCCATGGTATACTAATTGTCGGATACATGGAAACCGGATTCAAGATCGTAATCTTTGTCGGGAATCTTTGATCTCGCAGCGACTACAATCAGGAATGCTGCAAGGCAAGAGTTGCAAATCACAATCTGAACCATTGACAAAGTTAAGCTGAAGGTTTCTGATATATCAAGCCAAAATTGCACTCCAGAGTCACCTACTTCGGAGTATTCGGGCATGAAACCTATACGGTAGAACATCAATGTAGTAACAACTTGGCTAATCATAAAGGTTAGGACCCAGCCAGAAGCCAACTTTAGTCCAAGATCTCTATCACCATTCCAGAGAACTGGAATCGATCCAATGGAAAGCAGAATCAATACCATGCTGAACACTGCTGAAACCTCAAATATTCCAGACTCACTAATTGATTCCCAGTAATCCATTGATTCATTCCAGAAGACCTCCCCCTCACGCCATTCATCCTGTTCTCGCTCATTACCATCGCTAGGATACTCTCCAGCTATATCTTCCCATTCTGTTGAACTAAGTCTTTCCATGCCTAGTGGCATAAGAAGGGAACTCGCAACTTGTCCCACAGATAACAGGAACATAAGCCCCATCACAATGGCGGTTCCCCGCAGCCACCAAGGGTTCGGCTCTTCAGGCACCTCGCTCATAACAACAATTGCTGCATATCGGCATTTGAAACCACTGTAGAAACTCCAGTTAATACCCCTTCTTCGTTAATCTGAAACGGACTAACTCGCGAATGATTGATGTATGACCGGCTTGGGACATCCCCAATGGCAGCCCCCAACATATCCGAAGCATTGACCTTTGACGACGTACTTCTACTGCCAGCTGCAAGCTCAGTTCTCCCAGCTGAAGTGAAACTCTCGACTAGGCTCACACGCACAATAAATCTCAACATTCCTATAATTTCAGCTGCAATGGACACTGTGACTGAATCTGAAATGGCAATAGCATTGGCGCAGGCCGGAGGAATTGGGGTCATTCATAGAAATATGGTAATTGAACAACAAGCTGAACATGTCAGAAGAGTCAAGAGATTCGAAGCTGGTATGGTTATCGATCCAGTGACAACAACCCCTGAGACATCCATAGGAGATTTGCGGAATTTGAAAGGAAAATATGGATTTTCAGGTCTCCCTGTGATCGATGATGGTAGACTCGTCGGCATAATCACAAATCGAGACATACGGTTCGTCAAGGATAGCACGGAGAAGGTCGGCTCATTGATGACCAGAGATCTTGTCACAGTTCCAATGGATGTCGATCCAGAGGAGGCCAAGCGCCTGATGCACCACCATAGGATAGAGAAACTGTTAGTCGTAGACGGACATAAATGCCTGGGATTGATGACAGTTCGCGATATTGAAAGAGACTTAAACCATCCAGATTCATGCAAGGACGACAGAGGCAGACTCAGAGTAGCTGCGGCCACAGGGACAGGAAAAAAGGGACTTGATCGTGCAGCGGCCCTACACGATGCAGGCGCAGATGCGATTGTAGTAGATACCGCCCATGGTCATTCAGAGGGGGTGATCAACACCGTGAGGAAGGTAAGAGACATCATTGGAAAAGAAACTCAAATAATCGCAGGAAACGTAGCCACCGATTCCGCCGCTATAGCCCTCATAGATGCCGGAGCGGATGCAATCAAAGTGGGAATAGGACCAGGATCGATATGCACAACAAGGATTGTGTCGGGCGTGGGAGTACCTCAGATGACAGCTGTCATGAGTGCGGTCTCTGCTTGCTCCGAAAGAGGAATACCCGTCATCGCCGATGGTGGAATAAAGTTCAGCGGCGATATTGCTAAGGCAATAGCCGCGGGTGCCAATTCAGTGATGATTGGCTCCCTTCTCGCAGGAACAAATGAGGCTCCTGGTGAGACTATTTTGTATCAAGGAAGGTCATACAAAGTCTACAGAGGAATGGGTTCTGTAGGAGCTATGGTGGATGGTGCTCACGACCGATACTTCCAGTCTGAGCAGGGTGACACCAGGAAGTATGTTCCTGAAGGAATCGAAGGAAGAGTTCCTGCCAGAGGGCCTGTCGACAATGTACTGTATCAACTGCTTGGTGGATTAAGATCTGCCATGGGTTACACTGGAAATGGGTCCATAGATGCAATGCGTGAGGATTGCTCATTTGTGAAAATAACAAATGCAGGTCTCTCAGAATCACACGTTCATGATGTGGAAATCACGAGGGAAGCCCCGAATTATCGCAGATAGAAACAGCCATCTGAATACCTCAGTGTTATGACGCATATTGATACATTAGAAGATCTTGTAGCCATTATGGATGAGATAGTGCTCGGAGGCGGTTGTTTCTGGTGCATCGAGGGAGGCATGAAAGGGCTGAAAGGCATTGTGGAATTAGAATCTGGATATTCAGGAGGAAATACTCCTAATCCGACCTACGAACAAATATGCGGTAAGAAAACTGGCCATGCAGAAGTGGTTAGAATAGCATTTAATCCAGATGAAGTGAAACTTCAGGATATTTTCGAGGTATTCTTCACCCTTCATGACCCGACACAACTCAATAGGCAGGGAAATGATATCGGCCCCCAATACAGGAGCTGCATATTCTACGATGATGAGAACCATAGGCAGATTGCAAAAGAAGCGATCGAGAAAGCAAGTGAACTCTATGACAAGGAGATAGTTACTGAGTTAGAAAAAATCGATGTCTTTTGGCCTGCTGAAGAATATCATCAAGATTATTTCAAGCGAAATCCAAATCAGCCATATTGCATGTTTTCTGTGGCTCCTAAGGTGGCTAAAGCTAGAAAAAAGCATTCCG
>Ga0310343_10001646_pt1 | contig 11551 bp, 16 predicted proteins | sample HC15DNA2025_MG_FD_203519 | JGI IMG/M metagenome (GOLD analysis project Ga0310343, IMG submission 203519) | Marine microbial communities from station ALOHA, North Pacific Subtropical Gyre - HC15-DNA-20-25_MG | ecosystem: Environmental > Aquatic > Marine > Oceanic | place: Pacific Ocean: North...
TTAAGACTCCTAATAGTATTACTATGAAAGATATCAAGGATTTCATTAAGGATAACGGAGATAGTAATAATAATGAAGATGTAGATGAAGATAAAATGTTTACAACAAAGAAGATGAAAGCAAGAATTGATGAGTTAGGTCCAAGATCTAAAGGGATTGCAATGGAATATTTAAGAAACAATCATGGTACTTATAAATCAAAGAAATGGTGGGGAAAGAAAGAAATCGATGCAGCAATAAAAGAAATTAATAAACAATAATTTAATAAAAAATAAAAAATAGAAAAGAAAATACAAAAGCGAAACTGGAGAAAAGACGTAGGATATGAGAAAGTAGTATTGTATCCGACCAAACACGATATTAGAAAAAAAAATACAAAAAATACAAAAAATACAAAAATACAAAATGACAGAATTAGTTAACGAACCAATGGATAACTGGGAGGACTTTGATTCTGATGATGAAGTAGAAACTTTAGTAGCGAAGGAAGAAGTTTCTAAAGAAGTTGTTAATCCAAATAAAGAAAAAAGAGAAGCTTTACAAAAAGAAGTTAGACATATAAATGCACTTATTTTTACAAATAACGATAAACTAGAAGACCTTAAGAAATCTAGTAAAGAGTTACTTTTGAATAGGAAAAAGACATGGTTTGAAAACAATAGGCCGATACAAGGACACTGGTTGTATTGGTTGTTTTACAAAAACTATCTTGTTAAATTTCCAGAAAAAGATACCATAATAGTTAATGGAAGGAGTGTTTTTAATAGGAGAGGTAAGTATATGATTCCAGAATGGAAAAAGAAAATGATTAAGAAAGTTTATAGTTGGGGTAAGTCAACTAATGCCAAGTCTTACACTATGGAAGACTTACAAAATTATTACCCTACTTGTATGCCAGCTGAAAACTTCCCTAGGAAAGATATGGTAAAGTTATTAACAACTACTGGAGCTCCAGCAGAACAAGTCAAAGAATACATTCTTTTCAAATGGGAAGAAATCAAAGAAACAGTAGCGGTTAGAGAAAAAGAAATTAAAGAAGAAATTGAAACTTTACAAAAAAAAGTTAAATGTCTAAAAGAAGAATTAGAAAAATTAAAATAAAAAATAAAAAATATAAAAAAAAAATACAAAAGCGAAACTGGAGAAAAGACGTACCTTGGAAGACCTTCAAGGTGTTCTTTTTAAGAATAATGGACTGAGGCCGTCTAAAAATATGTCATTAATCTTCGTTCGGTATGTGTAAACAAAATTCTAAGTAAATGGTATTAATGTTAACTCTTTAACTCTAAGTAAATGGTAAATTGTGAAGTACTATATTGTATGATATATATTTTGTAGTACTTATAAGAGGATATTTTTAGACGTAAAATGAGAAGTCTTTTACATAAATTAACATTAGGATTAGTTGAAGCATTTTTTGAAGAAATTCTTCCTTTTCTACTTCCTTTTATAGCCTACGAAGTATTGTTGGTAATAAGTTTTTTATTAGAATGTTATTTTATAGTAGATATAATAAAATCATTAAACAAATGTAAATATATAATCCCTAGATTGATTGGATATTATTTTTTAATTTTTTTTTCTATACCTACTGATTGGCTAAAACAAAATCAATTTTCGACCTGACCCGGGGATCGGGGATCGGGGATCGGGGGTCGGGATCGGGGATCGGGATCGGGGATCGGGGATTTTCAAATTTTTGATCCCATAGATTGGACGTACCACTATAGTTTAATAAATAGTAAATTTTATATAATTTTTTTAATTTTTTCTAAAAAAATAATTAGACGTAGGATATGAGAAAGTAGTATTATATCCGACCCCAAAAACAAAAAACAAGATAAAAAAAATAAATACAAAAAACATAAAAATGAAGAAGCAATTACAGACAAGAATCGAACAGGATTCGAAAAGAAAAATTTACAATACTCTTGATGCAAGAGTTTATAGAATATGCACAAGACCAACACTTTTAGAAGATTTCAAAAAAGGTGTAGGCTCATTTGTATCAACACCACTTGGTGAATATGTTCCAATTGTAGTGAAATTCTCAGAAAGAGAAATAACAATGTCATTTAGACATAATGATAACAATGTAACTGAAAAGATTACATTACCTAGTGATAACTATGGAATATTTTACGGATTAGGTAGAAGTTCATGTGGAAAATTTTCATGGTGTGTTCGAAAATATAATGCAAGGGGAAATCCTCAATTAATAATACAAAAAAAATATTACATAGACAATGAGCCTGTCAAGAAAAAAAGTAAAAAGAAAAAAAAGAAAAGAAAAATACAAGAAATCAATAAAGACTTAATAGGAATTACACGAAAAAGGTCTTCTAAAAAACCTAAAAGTTTCACTCCTAATTTTGAAAAACCATCATCATCAAGTTATTACTAATCTAAAAAAAGAAAAAGAAAAAAGAAAAAGAAAAAAGCGAAACTGGAGAAAAGACGTGTATATGGTTAGAAAAAGAAAGAATACTATATGCACTTCGTTAATTTATAACGATTTTACAAAGCGAACAATTTACGAACAAACAAACAATTTACGAACAAACAAACAATTTACAAAATGACATCAATGTTTTTTAATTACTTTTCATCTTCAGAAGAAGATTCAGAGACTGAACAACAATACAAAAAAGAAGACCCAATGATTTTATGGAACGAAAAATATGGTCAATTTATAACAAATGACAAATTTGTATTCACGAAATCATGTGGAATCAAACAAAAAATGGAAATCTGTATCGAAAATTTTATACCATTTTATAAATTATCTCAAAATATACTATCATGGGGAGACTACCAAATGGATAGCGAAGAAACACCTGGTACAGATGAGTACGAAATATATCAAACAAATATAAAGCAAACATTAAAAAAAGAAAAAATAAGAAAAGAAAAAGAAGAAAAAGAAAGAAAAATACAACAAAAAAAATTACAAGAATTAAAAGAAAAATTAGAAAAAGAAAGAAAAAGAAAAGAAAAAGAAGGTCTTAAATTTGCAGACAAGTATTATATGTCCTTGACTGATGTAGTAAAAGAAAGAGATAGTATATGCAAAAGAAATAAACCATTCTTTTTCCAACACAAAGCAGAAAAAAATTATTTTACTTTACCTCAAAAAGATCAAGAATTTTTTTGGGATTTATTAAAATATCATCCAAAACACAATACAAAAAAAGAACTCATACAAGAATATGTTTATGGAGAATGTGTATTTCCTAAAAAAGGAGGACTTGTTAGTGGTTTATTAGTCCTTCAAAAGGATGGTTCTCTAGATACATTTTCACAAAAAAAATGTTTTGAAAATATTGGAAGAGCATTCAAAAAAAAGCAAAATAAAAATTTTAACAATAATTATCAAAATAAAGAATGGTCTTATAATACAAATAAAAGATTCAGCAAAAGATTTTAAAAAAATAAAAAAATAAAAAAAAAATAAAAGAGATTAGGAGAATAGACGTAAGGTGTGAAAGGCAGGCTAACCTGAAAGGTACCCGGAAATAAGAATATTATATTAACTTCATTATTATTTTCGGAGATCTAAAAAATGTCTCCAGGGAATTATAATATAGAAATGTTATTTCTAAAAAGACGAACTTAGTATATAAGGATTAAGAATTAAAACCCGGTCTATAAGAGAGCCTAGATATAGACGTATGGAAGGTGTGAAAGGCAGGCTAACCTGAAAGGTATTTTGAAAATAATCACTTCAATATTATTTTCAAAATACCTATAAAATGTCTCCAGGGAATTATTGCATAGAAAAGTTATAAATTAACACCAGCTTTTATAAGGATTAAGAATTAAAACCCGGTTTATAAAGTGAGCCTAGATATATAGACGTAGACAACAGTTAAAAAAATAAAGAATACAGTTGTCCTAAAAACATAAAAACATAAAAAACATAAAAAACAAATAAAAATGAAACTACACTTATCAGAAGATGTGCAAAAAATTATAGTAGATTTTATAGGAATTAATTATTGCACCTGCACACATTGTGGAAGAGGTTGTCTTGCTTTTACTAAAAAAGGTAAAGAGTGTAAAACAAAACCAACTGGTGGTTTTATCTTTTGTACACAACATAGAAAATTAATACGAAAATTAGCGAATGATAACGATATAAAAGATATAGCAATATCTTATCTCTTAATGGTTTACAAAGGGCCTAATAGGAAAAAAATAACTTCAAATGGTATTACTACTAAGAAAGTACAAGAAGTTCCTATATGGGTAGGAGGAAATAGTTGTAGTGAGGATTTTTTTTACAACAAACGACAGCTCCGAGCTTATAATGATGAACTAGAGAGTAGAACTAAAAAGAGAGGATATTGTATATGCCCTTGGTGTATAGAACAATATTTTAAATTTTTTAATAGGTATTCAGATAGAATAATAAAAATAAGAAAAATGATACATTTGAATAGTTATCCATACAATAGTACAATTGATTTATTTAACAACAATGTTGTAAGAATTAATGAAACTATTCAAAAAAAAAATAAAGACAAATCAGTAGGTTTTTGGAGACATAAAATGATACCAAAAAAAAGACTACTTAATCAATTTAATTCTTGGAATGACTGTAATGATGGTACACCAAACATGTTTTATTGTGAAGAATTTCCACTTAAGTATATAGTATCAAAAAGTTATACTGAGTGTGCAAATAATACAAAATTCGAAACACAATATATGAAGGGGGGAGGTTCGAAATGGTCAGGAAATTACCACAGGCTTCAAAATACTAGTCCTTTGGTAGCATTATCTAGTTATGAAATTGCAAAAATAGGATTAATAAGAGAAATATTATTGAAAAAAATAGTCTTAACAGGAAACGGGTTAGAATTATTACCTGGAGATATAATTAGACTTATTTGTAGTTTTTTTTATGAAAAAATGAGTTTTTATAAATCATTTCTTCATAAAAAAAGAATACAATTTTGGAAATTAGTAGATCAAAGAAGAAACTTTTGGATAAAAATAGACGAAGAAGGAAATCCTATTCGTCCAACTTTGGGTTTAGCTGGAGGAGGTAGACTATAAAAAAAATAAAAAGAAAATAAAAAACGGGAGAATAGACGTGGTAACAGTTGAAAAAATAAGAATACAGTTATTTAAAAAAAACAAAAAATAAAACAAAAACAAAAAAAACAAAAATGAATAATTTAACATATCAAGTTTGTAACTTAATAATAGAACAAAAAGAGAAAGGTAGATTTTCCCCTAGCGAGATAGCAAAAGACATGCTTGATTTTTTTGTAAAAAAAACAGGAGATGTAAACACTAAAGAATTTACGGATTTTCTCTTAATCTCTTTAGAAAAAGAAGAAAATGAATTATTAAGACTATTTATTCAATACACCTTAAATTTTTACACTATGTTAGTATTAAATGACAGAGAAGATTCAGAAGAAAAAGAAAAATTGATGGAAATGGGGAAACCACTAGTAAAAGATAGTTTTGAAGAACTTATAAAATTTATACAGTCTAAGAAAGGTACTGAGACATTAAAAGAATTAAGTATTAGTATTGGATGTTTTTTCCACTTGTATTGATTCAGTAAAAGAAAATAAAAACGGGAGAATAGACGTAGGTAACAGTTGAAAAAATAAAGAATACAGTTATCCAAAAAAAATTAAATAAAAATGAGTCGAAGAACTTTAGAAGAATACGAAAAGAGTTTACAAAATGTTAAACAATGTAAAGTAATAGAAGAAGATAGAAGGAACACACAAATGTGTTGGTTTATATTAACAGGTCAAGAATGTCCTTATGATGTTTGTAGATTTGCCCATACTATGGAAGAACACAAAACACCAGAATCATATAAAACTGTCTTTTGTAAAAATTTTCAAAAGGATGGATTTTGTCCATTCTTTGAAAAATGTAGATTTATCCATAGAAAAGGAAGACTTACCAATAATCAAATAGAAAAACTTAAAAAAAATCCTAAGTATAAAACTATACCTTGTCGATTAGGTGATAAATGTCCTTATGGTGATGATTGTGGATTTTTACACGACCATGATAAAATTCGAGAATACAATATGAAACAGAATATGAAAAAATGTTTTGCTATTATCAATAAAACATATTGTCAATCACAATATTTTCATATGATAGGTGAACCTTCATTTAAAGATTCTAATAATTTCATAGGTGTAACTTCTATAATAAGGTTAGATTATTTAACAAACCCTTATCATACTGGTTACCTTGTAGGAACAGGTTGGAATAGAATGACTGTAAAACAAATAAAAAAAATAGTGTAACAGAATAGACGTGGTGCAGTTGAGAATAAAGGCAGGTAACTCAGACTGATAAAAAAAACCACCAGGGACAAAATAGAATAGAAGCAGCTATGATAGATAGATTATAAGGAAAGATAATTACATGATTCGTAGGCAGCCATTCCGGTACGGATTCAGGTAATTACAAAAGTACTAAATCTATAGTTGAATGTACGCTTCAAAAATAGACTCGCGTGCAGTGACATTTGCAAATTGCGCAAATTGCGGATGTACAAAGGTATTTAAAAGAAACTTAACGAATTAACTCCCGGTTTATAAGATAGTACCCCTGAAAAGCACCTAAAGGGGCTGGAAATATAGACGTAAGGTGCGAAGGGCGGACTAACAATAAAATGTCTCCAGAGTTTTTTAGCATAGGAAAAAAAGCTAATTTTAGGAATAAAAACTCGGTTTATGAAGGAGAGCCTAGGTTTATAGACGTAGGTAATAGTTAAAAAAGAAAGAATACTATTATCTTAAATTAATAAAATGCCTAATTGGATGTACAATACCTTACTTATTCAACCAGTTGTTGGTTCAACTGAAGAATCAAAAAATATATTAGACAAATTTTATGATGAAAACAATCCACAGAGACCTGATAATGATAAAGAAGATATATTAGATTTTTCATTGGGAGTTCCTTTACCTACAGAAGTTATAGCTCTCCAGAATGATTATTACACAGTTGAACAAATGAGAAATCCAAACAATCCTTTAAATTGGCGAACTCGTAATTGGGGTACTAAAGGTAGTTGTTGGAATTCTAAGATAAAAGCAAGAGATGATAAAAATTTAATATATGATTTTGTAACTGCATGGTCACCTCCAATTCCGTGGTTAGCAAAAATTTCTGAAAAATATCCCAATTGTTTTTTCCAACTATTTTATATAAATGAATTTGGAGAAGATGAAGGAAAAATATTTGTAAAAAATGGAATGGAATTAGTCCCGAAAGACAAAGATGAGTAAGAGAATAGACGTAGATAACAAATTAAATAGAATCCAGTTGTCCAAAAAAAAAGAAAATGAAAAAAAAAGAAAATAATACAAAAATTACTCTTAAAAAAAGAAAAAGAAATAACACTCAAATAATTTTTTTCCAAAAAATAGGAAATGCTCTGAACAAGTTTCAACAAAGGTTTGGTTGTAATGCATTTGGAGAGAATTTTGCCGTCAAATGTTTTGAATACTGTTCTAGGGTTTTTACTGAACCAGTAGAATATAATGTTTTTGCTGACAAATGTGTAATATATATAAATCTCGTTGGTAATTATTTCGATGAATTATGGTGGCACAAATCTTTAAAAACACAATTCAAATTAAAAGGTTTTGTTTATCATCGAGGTGGATGTCTATTGTCTGGATTAGAAAATATTCGTGAAAAATATAGAAGATCAAATAGTTTCAGATGTAAGTTTACTAAAGAAATTTATAAACACTATGATCTTTATAATTATGTTAAAAAATACAATTTACTAATGAACGAAAATTTAATGGGATTAGAATCAGGTTTAATAAAACAAATTTCACTCAAAGATAAACTAGAGGAAGAGTTTATGGGAGAAAATATTAATAGATTAATGGATGTAGAGGATGATATTTTAAAAACAGCAACACAATTGGTCTGAGTGTAAAGAGACGTACAATGTTTCCTCATATTCAAACATGCGACCAATGTAAAAGATGTGTAAGGATTAGAATAACATCTACAAATCCTTTAATAATAGAAAATTACGGTATTGTCACAACTGATCTCGGTGGAAAATTTTGTGGTTCTGGTTGTGCTCTTTCATTTTTAAGAAAAAATAATAAAAATAAAGGTTTTGTCAAACCAATAAAAAAAGACGTGGTAACAACAAAAAAATAAAGAACACAGTTATCAAAAAATGAATACATCTAAACAAACTATGACAATTAATGGGAAAACATTCACTTGGGATGTACCTGTTCAAGTAACAAACAAGAAAAGAAAAGCTCCAAAGAGAAGATGGACAGAAAGAAAAAAAATAAAAAGAAGATGGGTAGAAGAAGAAGTAGATGAATCAAACAGTATTAAACTTGGAGGAAAGAATTATTATTCTATTGATCTTATACAAAAAAAAAGAAATGAAATAGCAATAAGGAATAAGATTTCATTCATGAAATCAAATAGACTGTATTATATATTACCAGCAGAAGACCAAGCTTTTTTATGGGATTTATTGAATTATCACCCAGATGCACACACAAAAAAACAAATTATAAAATCTTTCGTATATGGCTTTTTTAACAGAAAAAATTTCAGTGGATTATTAGTTTTACGAAAAGATGGAAAACTAGACACATTTTCACAACAAAAAACATTCAAAGTTATAGAAGAATTTTTAAAAAAAAAAGAAAAATCAAAACATTTTAAAACAAAATCTGAAAAAAATATTTTAAGTTTTTTAGAAGAATATCCATGTTTTTCATTAGACACTCCAGTCATAATAGATGAACCTGATAAAGAATGGTTTAAAGAACAGTATAATAAAGATTTGAATAATATGGTAAAAGCAGTAGGTTTTGTAGAAATGTAAATAAAAATATATAAAAAAAAATACACACTATGTGTACGTAAGATGGATCAAGAAGAGCTAACAGAAAAAGAACTATTAGAAATTCAATATGAAATTGATTATGAAAGAATGGATGAAATATTAGAATATTTATACAAATATCATCCCTATTTTTATAATGTACATTGGATCCATCCCTGTAAAGCACTAGAATTATTAGACCAACTTGGTAAATATGATTGGGAACCGGAGCTTGTAGCTCCTCGTGAAACAGTCAGAGATTATACACATATATTAAACACCTTTTTTTTAAAAGGTTTTGCATGTAAAAGAACTGTAAACCAACTCCATTCTCTTTTTGAAAATGAAATAGACAGGTGTTCATTATTAAGATTCAAAAAGAATATTTAATTATTAGACGTAGGTAACATTTAATAAATAAAGAATACAGTTATCCAAAAAAATTAAAATGGCTAGTTTAGTTTCAGAAGAACCAGAAATTCCAAAACATTTGCAGTGCCCAATTACACTTTCTTTAATGAGAAACCCAGTCACAGCTAGTGATGGTCAAACATACGAAAAAGAAGCAATTGAAAAATGGATGGAAGGACATGATAATTCTTCTCCGTTTACAAGAGAGCCTATTACAAGCATTAACCCTAATTTTGCGATTAAAAATTTATGCGAACAGTTCATGCTTAGTAATGAAACTTTATTAACGAAAGAGTTAATGGAAATGGAAGAAAAAATAAAAAATAAAAAAGAAAAAATAAAAAAATTAAGAGAAAAAAGAGAGGAAGAACAAAAATTAAGAAAATTAAAAGAAGAAGAAGATACTAGGAGACTCGAAGAACTCAAAAGTATGAACCCTTTACCTATTAATTTTTGTACAATGACTATAAATGGAACTGTTTATAGTTCAACAACAACAACAACTACTACAATAACATCAAATTCCATTCCAGATGAAAATGGAAATATAGATTGTACAAATTGTGTAGGATGTAAAAATTGTATAGGATGTTCAAATTGTAGAAATTGTGATGGTTGTACAGGTTGTACAAATTGTAGATATTGTACAGGTTGTACAGGATGTGCAAATTGTAGAAATTGTGATGGTTGTACAGGATGTGGAAATTGTAAACATTGTACAGATTGTACAGGATGTGCAAATTGTAATTATTGTAAAGGTTGTCAAAATTGTGACAAACTTACTTCTTGTATAGACTGTAAAAAGTGCGAAGATTGTATAGATTGTTATAGTTGTATAATGATGAAACATGTTAAAAATCACAGGGTTTATAGGTAAATCAAAAAATAAAAAGGGTTTAGGGGAGAAGAAACGTGGGTAACAAATTTAAAAATACAGTTATCTTAAAAATGTGGGTTAAAAACAGTCTCAGGATTGTTTCTTCTAAGGGAGAAGTAGAAAAATTTGCAGAAGAAAATAAAAATAAAACATGTCTAGATTTTAATAGTTCTGTACCAATAGAAAGGATAGAAGATATTGATCAATATAAATTAGAAATAACTAAACAATGGGGATGTCGTAGTAATAGTTGTCAACCAATTATACTATGTGACAAATCAAATAGTATTGGTTATAAATTTAATACAAATGGAGGAGCACCAATATTATGGTTAGTAAAAGTATCATTCATTTATCCTAAAATAACATTTAATCTTAGTAGCAAAAATGAACATAATTTTAAAGGTCATATTAAAATAAAAAATGGTACAATCGAAAAATATAAAGATTTAAAAATGTTCTAAGAGAATAGAGACGTAGATAATAGTTAATAAAATAAAGAATACTGTTATCCAAAAATGAAGTGTGAGCACTGTGATTGTAATCTCAAACTACAAAGTACTAAATACTTATCAGGTTATAAAAAAAATCTACACCTACTTTTTTCAAAGAAAGGAGTATGTGCGGACTTAGTAAATATTATAATAGGTTTCCTTGTAAATGAAAAAGGACATCGTATAGAATATCAAATTAAACATGTGGATTACTCGTATAGTTACTCTAGTTACAGAGTTTGTAGCCCATGTTTTCAAATAGGTTTTGAAAAATTTAAAAGGTGGCATCGTCATTGGCCTACTTTGAGAAGAGAAAAATGGTTTGCTATGGATTTTGACCTAGGGAAAATTGAAGATAAAGAATATGAAGAAAAAGCAAGGTTATATTTATTGAATATAATAGTTAATGACTATAAGGTTAATTATGACAGAGATAAGGAATATACACAAATTGAATGTAACAATGGAAAAAAACTATTAAAAATAGATTGGAAGTAAGAGAATAGACGTAATATGAAATCTTATTTAGTTACTGGTTGCGAAGAACCCAAACATAATGACATTTATGACTACAAAGAAACAACCAGAGACGGAGCTATCTGGTGGAGAAGTAGGTCATACAATAAAATGTTAAGATTTACACCAGGATGGGGTTGGTGTTTAGGATGGTATACTCATTCTGATTATGACAATGAAATACCTCCTAGTACTGGATGGACTTTTAACGGAGGAAGATGTATTCCTCCAGATTTAGGGAAAAATATAGTAATAAAAGAAGTATAATTTAGAGACGTAAGATGGAATTTCCAGATGATTTATGGAAAATGATTAAAGAATATCAATTAGATTACGAAACAAAAGAAAGATTTTTTAACAATCTTAATTCAGATGTTTATTCAT
>Ga0310343_10001647_pt1 | contig 11551 bp, 7 predicted proteins | sample HC15DNA2025_MG_FD_203519 | JGI IMG/M metagenome (GOLD analysis project Ga0310343, IMG submission 203519) | Marine microbial communities from station ALOHA, North Pacific Subtropical Gyre - HC15-DNA-20-25_MG | ecosystem: Environmental > Aquatic > Marine > Oceanic | place: Pacific Ocean: North...
CAATATCCTGTTAAAAAAGGAGATGTTATAGGTTTTACAGGAGATTCAGGTAGCTTATCTGGTCCTCATATACATTTTGAGATTCGAAATAAAAAGGGAGAACCTTTCAATCCTTTCCTAACTAACTATCTTATCGAGGACACACTTCCACCAATTCCTCAAAAAATAATCTTAAATAACCTAAATAAAGATAGTTTTATAAACGGTAGTCCTATTGAGAAAGAATTCGATTTAATAAAAATATCTGACAGTCAATACATAATAGAAGATATTATATCAGTTTCTGGCGAGATTGGAATTTCTGCTGAAATTTATGATAAGATTAATGGGCAACCATTCAACTTCGGACTATATAGTATAAAACTTGAAATTGATGGTGAAACGTTTTTTGAAGCTGAATATAATCATATCAATTTCAATGAGGGACATAAAGTTTTTTGTGAACGTGATTTTGATAAATATAATTCTGAAAGAAAAAAGGTATATAGCTTATATAAAAAAAATAATTATCATCCTTCATCTTTTATAAAAAGTATTCCAATTAAGAAAATTATTTTTAATGACAGGTCATATCATGAATGCAAAATAACAGCTTCTGATTATAATGGTAATTATATAGAAATATTATTTAATCTCCTGTCTTCAAGCAACAAAGATACACAAATTGACTTTATAGCTGAAAAAAAAGGATGGATAGTTCAATCTTATGATGATCGGCTTAAACTTCTTAATGTTTATTTTACAAATGACTTTAATGAGAACATTAGATATGTAAGCCCAGATATAGATACAATTTATGCTACTAAATTTTTTATTCCTAAACCCAAAAAAAACTTAAATACATTAGTTGCTGAACCATTTTATAAAGATGGCACCTATGGTCCACCGCAATTTCATAAAATTGATAATAAGGAGGCAATACTAGATGGTAAAATTAAGTTAAAAGATAAAACCAGAGGAACAGCCTTTACTTTTAATGAAAATAATTTTTCAGGGAAAACACCTATTCTTGGACTAACCCTCGATGATAAACTTTATAGATATCCTTTATACCAAATTTCACCTACTAAGTTCATATCTGAAATTTTCTACCCTCTTGAATTAAGAGATTTATCAAAAGCATCAATTATATATCAAGATTCAACAATTAATCAATTCTCAATTAATATCAATTCAAGGGTATCAATTCCTGAGTTTCCAATTAAATTAATTGATAATCAAATTACTATTAATTCAATTCCAAACAATAATAAAATATCATTTGATGATAGTAATCATAATGACTCATTTATCTATATCGAACCTTATATTGATAGAACTATAGAAGGACAATTAAATCATATGTATGGTCCATTCTTAATTGGACCTAAGTCTATTCCTTTCAAAAATGAGTTCAACCTTATCTTTGAGAACCAGAAGCAGTACTCAAATATTGGAATTTTTAAATATGATATGTTTAATGAGAAATGGAAATTCTATGGAAATATCAAATATGAAAAAGGAATTCAAACAAAAATTAAAACAGGCGGGATTTACTCAATAATAAAAGATGATGATGCCCCAGAAATATTAAAGAAGGTTCCCAATGTAGGTTCGACCTACAGAAAAGATCATTTTAAAATTTTACAATATGAAGTTAAAGATGAACTATGTGGCATTAAAGATGAAAACAGCTTTGAGGTATACTTAGATGGAAAAAAGCTTATAGTTGATTATAATACTTATAGAAGTTTAATATTCCATGAGTTTAAAGAGCCATTAGAAATTGGTACCCATCAAATTGAGCTAATTGTAACTGACAACTGTAATAATAAAAAAAGAATCAGCGGGAATTTTTACATTAAGTGATAAATAAATTAAAATTAATTAAAAGTGCTATAAATGCCCAAAAAAAAGCAATTTGCCCATACAGTAACTATAATGTTGGAGCATCACTACTAACAAGTAATGGTGAGATATTAATTGGATTTAATATAGAATCTAAAGCTTATCCAACAACTCTTTGTGCTGAGAGAGTTGCAATTTTTTCAGCACTTACCCAAGGATACAGTAAGTTTGAAGCACTTGCAGTCGTCACAAAAGATGGTGCAGCTCCTTGTGGATCTTGTCGACAAATAATCGCTGAATATGCGGGTGATATTCCAATTCTAATTGCAAAACCAAATGAAGATTACATTGAAACAAATACATTTAAATTACTTCCACAGCCCTTTATTTAGATGCAAAATAATAAATTAATCATTGGAATATCTGGTGGGACGGGCTCTGGTAAAACAAGATTCACTAAAGAGCTAATAAAAAGATGTGATTCTGATAATATTGTTCATATCTCTCAAGACTCTTACTATAAAGACTTATCCCATATAAGCTATGAAGAAAGATGCAATATTAATTTTGATAATCCTACATCAATAAATTTTAATGAACTTAAGAATGATATTCAAAATCTTATAAATGATAAAACTACAAATATACCTGTATATAGTTTTAAACGTCACAAAAGACTAAATGAGACTCTAAGGATTGATCCAAAACCTATAATAATTATTGAGGGGATATTTGTATTTCATGATCCTAAAATCCGTGATTTGATTAATTGCAAAGTTTTTGTGGATACTCCAGCAGATATTAGAATATTAAGAAGAGCAAAACGAGATATAAATAAAAGGGATCGTTCAATAGAATCTATTTTTTCTCAGTACGTTAATACTGTAAAACCAATGCATGAAAAATTCATTGAACCAACTATAAATTATGCAGATATTATAGTAAAAGATGGTGGTAAAAATCAAATGGCAATAGAGGTTATAAATAATAAACTCATACCAATGATAAAGAGCAAAATTAATGGTTAGACACAAAAATAGTGGGTGGATAGAAATCATTTGTGGTCCAATGTTTAGTGGAAAAACAGAAGAGCTAATTAGAAGATTGGTAAGAGCACAATATGCAAAACAAAACGTGGCAATTTTTAAACCCAAAACTGATGATAGGTACAGTGATGACTACATTGTATCACATAATAAAAGAAAAATCAAATCAATTATTGTTGAATCCTCAGATGAAATATATAAACTTAAAGATAGCGCAGATGTATTTGGAATAGATGAGGCTCAATTTTTTGATGATGGAATTATAGATATTGCAAATAAACTTGCCAGAGAAGATAAGCGAATAGTTATTGCTGGACTAGATAAGGATTATACAGGAAAGTCGTTTGGTCCAATACATCAACTATTAGTTGATGCAGAATATGTTTCTAAAGTTAACGCTATTTGTATTTCATGTGGTGATCCAGCAAGTTTTTCACAAAGAATTTCATCTGAAAAAGATTTAGTAGTAGTAGGCGAAACTGATAAATATGAAGCAAGATGTAGAAAATGCTTCAAACCATAACTTTTAGGGAGAAAAAATGATTGGCTTATTAGGTATTATTGCAATTCTTGGACTGGCGTATTTGTTATCAAATAATAGAAATAAAATTAATTTAAAATTAGTTTTATCAGGTTTGTCTCTTCAAGTTTTTTTTGCAGTTTTAATTTTAAAAGTTCCTGGAGGGACATGGGTTTTTCAAGCTGTTGATAAAGTTATAAAAAAAATATTAGATTTCTCAATTGAAGGTAGCAAATTTTTATTTGGAAATTTAGGAGAACAAAGCATGTATGGGCCTTGGGAACCAAATTTCCCAAACCCAGAAACATGGCCTGGATTTGGTTTTCAATTTGCATTTTTAGTTTTACCTACAGTTATATTTTTTTCAAGTTTAATGTCAGTTTTATATCACGCAGGTATAATGCAAAAAATTATAAAAGTTTTAACTAAAATTATGCAGAAAACTATGGGGACCAGTGGAGCTGAAACAGCTAGCATTTCAGCAAATATTTTTGTTGGTCAAACTGAATCACCATTAGTTATAAAGCCTTTTATTTCAAAAATGACAAAATCTGAACTAACTGCTATAATGACAGGTGGATTTGCTACTGTAGCAGGAGGTGTTATGGCAGCCTATGTATTAATGCTAAATAACATTCCAGGTATAGCTGGACATCTTATGGCCGCATCAATAATGAGTGCTCCAGCAGCACTTGTGATAGCTAAGATTATCTACCCTGAAACGGAAACCCCAGAAACAAGTAAAAATAATATTAAACTTGCTCAAGTTTCAGAGGAAGGTAATTTTCTTGAAGCATTAGGTAATGGTGCATCAGAAGGGATGAAATTAGCTCTAAATATTGCAGCTATGCTAGTTGCATTCCTATCAGTAATTGCACTGCTAAATTGGTTATTGAGTTTAATTCCTTTTGGTAGTACAGTATTAACTATTGAGTTGATTCTTGGTTATCTTTTTATGCCATTAGCTTTTCTCATGGGTGCACCATGGTCAGAAGCTCATATTTTGGGTAGTTTGATGGGTCAAAAGCTTGTACTTACTGAATTTATTGCATATCAAAATTTAGCAAATTTTTCTAATGTAATATCTGTTAAAACAGCTACAATAGCAGCATATGCTTTATGTGGATTTGCCAACTTCGCATCAATAGGAATACAGCTTGGTGGTATTGGTGCAATTGCTCCTGATAGAAAAAAAGATTTAGCTAAAGTTGTTACCAAAGCTATGATAGGAGGAGCCCTTGCCTCCTGGTTAACTGCAACAATTGCAGGTTTATTAATGTAAAGGATACAAAATGAGAATATTATTATTAGGACCTCCCGGAGGAGGAAAAGGAACACAAGCTAAATTTTTAATTGAAAAATTAGGTATACCTCAGATTTCAACTGGTGATATGCTACGAGAACATGTTACCAAACAAACATCTCTGGGTATTAAAGCTAAAGAATATATGAGCTCTGGAGGTCTTGTTCCTGATGAGGTTATACTAGACATGATGCAAGAACGATTATCAAATGAAGACTGTATAAATGGATATATCCTTGATGGTTTCCCAAGGACAATACCGCAAGCCGTTGGATTAGATGAATTACTAGAAAAACTAAATCAAGCACTTGATGCAGTAATCGTCATAGATGTTAGTGATGATAACATCGTAGATAGAATGGGTGGAAGAAGAGTACATTTATCATCAGGTAGAGTATACCATATAGAATATAATCCACCGAAAATCGAAGGTAAGGATGATGAAACTCAAGAAGATTTAATAATAAGAGAAGACGATAAAGAAGAAACAGTTCGTAAACGTCTAGAAATATATCACAATGAAACAAGTCCACTTATAAAACATTATAAAGATAAAAATATTGTTTCTCAAATAAATGGGGAATTAAATATAAGTGATGTAAGTCAAGAAATAGAAAAAGTAATTATTTTAGATTAATTATTATGTATATACTTGGGATAACTGGTGGAATTGGATCTGGAAAAAGTACTGCTTCAAATTATTTGAAAAAAAAAGGAGCTGTCATTTTCAATGCTGACCAAGAAGCAAAAAAACATCTAAAGCACACAAAAATTCTACAAAATAGAATTATAGATGCATTTGGTCAAAAGGTTGTTGAAAAAAATAAATTAAGTATAAGCAAATTAGCCGAGACAGTATTCTCAAATAAAATAGATCAAAAAATACTAAATGGATTAATGTGGCCCGAAGTATTTATACTAGTTGAAAAATCAATTAATGACGCTAAAAAAAATAAAGAAAAACTTTTTGTTGTAGATGCGGCAATGATTTTTGAAGCTAATTTTGAACACATGTTTAATTCAACTCTATTAATTCTAACTCGAAAAAAAATCAGATTAGAGCGCGCCCTTAAAAGAAAAAATTTACATTTAGAGCAGATTCAAAATAGGATGTCTTTACAGATGCCGGAAACAGAAAAGAAAATAAAAGCTGACTTTATTATTAATAATGATGGAACTCTAGAAAATTTTTATAAAAAAATAGATAATTTTGCGGAGCAGTTAAATTTTTAACTACCACTTTGAAAATGGCTCTTTAGATAGATTAAAATTAAAATATTTTTTTTCTTCAGATATTTCTCTATCGATCCAGTCGGGTAATTCAATCTGTTCTCTCTCGTCCTTAAGTTCAATTTCTGCAATTATCAAACCCTTATTTTCACCATAAAAAACATCAATTTCCCATGTGTGCTTTCCCATAGGTTCATAATATCTATCTTTATGTATTATGTGATCATTTGATAATTGAATTAATTTCTCAGCATCATCTTTGGGAATTGAATATTCAAACTCGTAACTATTAAGTTTTGATTTTCTATGCTTATATGTTACAAATGATTGATTGTCGATTATTCGAACTCTAAACGCTTGATCAGAATTACTGAAAAGATATGCCTGTTTGATTATTTTTTTATTTTGAGGAAGAATTAATTTAGATTCATTAACTAAGAATTTTCTTTCAATTTCAATATTCACTATTATTTTACAAACATGACTTTATGGGTGAGATTATTTTCTCCAACCTGAACATTAATTAAATAAATTCCACTAGCAAGGCTAGAAGGCTTCCAAGTATAATCATGATATCCAGCATCTAATCTTTTATTGAGAAGTGTGTTAATATGCCTACCATTAATATCATATACTTCAATTTTAACTGATGACGCATCTGGTATAGCAAATTTAATTAATGTACTAGGATTAAATGGATTTGGGTAAGGAAATGAAAACTCAAAATTATCAGGAATAGGTATAGATTGATTTAATTGATTTATATTTGAAACTAATAAATCTTCCCATGGCTCAATTTCAACTGAATCTAAATCTATTAGTTCACCTGAATCTTCAATATATAATTTAAATGTAGGGTAATCACCGTTCACACAATATCCAATAGTTGATTGAGAACCATCATATCCCATTGCTGGAATATCAGTGAATCTTCCATTCCACTTCCTAGCTCCTACTATAATGTCATTATTGTAGGCAATAATCCAATCATTATGGTTTGGAGAATAGTCATCTAATTTTATTTTATTGATAAAGTAGAAAGCTTGTTTAGAAGATTGTGTATAATCAAATCCTTCAATTTTTTCTGGCAAACTATAAGGCTTTATTATACCTGATGAAAATAATATATCTTGATCTGGTATATGCCAAGAAAAATACATAGAAGTATCGTCAACGCCATCAATATTATTCCTTAACCAATATCCCTTATCTCTATGAAAATGTGTTAGTGAGCCAATCCACCCTAAAACAGGGTTCTTAGATGCAGCTACTCCCTCACCTATAATATCTGTTGTTATATTTTCTATACTATCTGGAAGCGCTTCTGAAATCTCAAGTCCATCAATTCCAACATAAGATAAGAGATTAACATTTTCATGAATGTCATAGACTAAATCCATTGGAGTAGGTACTGCATCTGAAATAACATAGGATAACGTATCATATTCAATTTGACCTTGTGGTAAATCTTCTGCTTTTATCCAATATCCTCGTTGTCTTTCTAAGCTGAATAAGTTTCCAGTCCATCCTAAAATTGGATTTGCTGTCGTTGCTTGACCTTCAGTTACAATACCATAAAAATCAATATCATCAATAGGGAAAACAGATTCAATCAAATTATTTTCTGGAATAGATGAAAAACTGACAAGTGTGCTATTTTGGTGGTAGTAGAGTGTATAATCTGTTGGGGCATCATCGCCCTCTTCTACTTGAATAGAAAATACTTCAATTGCTGGTGACACAAAGTCTTCTCCACCATCCTGAACTTTTAATATTATATCCTGATAAATTATATTTCCTTGATCTGGAATCCATGTTAAAGTGCCTGTCTCAAAATCTATATTCATACCTTGGGGCTCGTTTATTAATAGATAAGTAAACTCTAAATCATCTGGATCTTCTACCTCTATTTGATATATATACTCCTCTCCCTCAACTGCATTTGTAGGAGCAATAGATGTAATTATAGGTGGGTCATTTACTGCTGTTACAGAAAGGGCAAAGTTCTGAATGTCATACAGAGCATCATCCGATTCATCTAATTGTCTATCAGAAACTTTTATTGAAATAAGACCTGATGATAGCACTCCTTCTGTAGGTGTCCAAGTTAATAATCCAGAGCTACTTATTACCATTCCTAGAGGATATTCTAATAATTCATAATAGAATAATTCATCATCTATATCTTCAACCTCTAGTTGGTATGAGTATTCAATATCTTCTGTTGAAATAGGAGATGGAATAGATACAATTTCTGGTGGATCGTTAACTTCAATTACCTCAATTACAAATTCTTGTATTGCAGGGAAATCAACACCCATCTCAGGAGTATCCGTATCCCAAACAACAAAGGCTACTGTACCTGAACTCAATATACCCTCAGTAGGAGTCCAAGTTATTAATCCACTATCACTCAACTCTAAACTGCTTGGTCCGAATAATAACGTATAATAAAAAATATCAGAATCTGGATCTGCAACTTCTATTTGATAAGAATATTGCTCATCTTCATATGCAATAAGTAGAGGAATAGAAGTAATTTCAGGTCTATCATTAACTGATTCTACAACTATTGTAAATGTTTGTGTAAACGGCAACACTCCATCTTGTCCATCATCTGAAACAGTCAATACTATTTCATCTGATGTTAACTGTCCTTCAATAGGGATCCATGAAATCAACCCACTTTCATCAATTGACATCCCTTCAGGATAGGTATCTAACTCAAAATTAAGCTGATCATCTTCTGGGTCTACGGCTATTACTTGATAGGTATATAATAAATCTTCAATGGCGTTAAGACCGGGTGAGGAAGTAATTATAGGGCCATCATTAACAGCTATTATATCAATTGATATAATAGAAATATTTGAATTTAATTCTCCATCAGATGAATAAAATGAAAATGAATCTTGTCCATTGTAATTATTATCAGGAACATATGTTGCAAGCCCATTTTCTAGCAATACCATACCATTTGACGGCTGTTGACTAATGAAGAATTCAATGCTATCAAAATCAGGATCTGTAGATTCTAATATAATAATTGAAGAATTATCTTCTAGTATTTCAATATTCTGGGATACTGAAATTGGAGGGTCATTAACATTAATAATAGTTAAAGTAAATGATTCCTCAACTATAAAGGTTCCATCAGATACAGATATGATAATTTCAAAATCACCATTTATATTGTCTCCACCTTCCAAAGTTAATTGTAATCCATCTATTAATGAAATAATATCATCTGAGGTATTAACTGATAGTTCTAATTCGTCTCCATCGGGGTCAATTGCTGATATATCAATTACTAATGGCTCTGACTCTAAGGTTGTTTGATTCTCAATATTTGCTAAAACTGGCGCATCTGGTTGTGGACTATAAGTAATAATAAAACTATTTTCTACCGAAAAAATTTGATCAGTTACTTGAACTGTTATAGTCATATCACCATAAAAATTATCTGGAGAATCAACGATCATTAAATTATCATCAATTAAAATAGTTGTGCCATCAATATTCGAATTTGCAGTAAATAATAAATTATCACCATCTACATCAGTAGCTGTTAAAAAAATAGCCAAATTCTCATCTTCATTAATTAGTTGATTTGACGTTTCAATGAGTTCAGGAGCATCAGGCTGAGCAATTACATTTAATACAAAATCTTCTGAATCTAAAAGAGTACCATCAGATACTTGAACTTGAATTGAAATCTGACCATTCATATCTTGCAGCGGTGAGACAGTTAATATGTTACCATCTATATCATAATTTTCTACATTATCAATTGAGGTAACATCAAAAGTCAAGTTATCTCCATCGATATCATTTGCCAATAAAGTAAATTCAAATATATCATCTTCATTAATTGATTGATTTGAAATTTCTTGTAATTCAGGTGCATCATTTATAGGTATAATATTCAAGGTAATAATGCCAGCATCTGAATATGACTCTCCATCAAAGGCTTGATAACTAAACTGATCAATACCATTGAAATTTTCCAACGGTTGATAAGTTAGTACATTGTCATTTAATAGAACATCTCCATTTGCAGGACTTTCAAATAAAGAAAAGGACAATGGATCAAAATCAACATCATCACCACTAAGCACAATTGCTATAGACCCATCCTCATCTAAACTGTAATCCATTGAATCAACTGTTGGTGAATCATTTACCGGTAATATTTCAATTTCAAATGATTGACTAACATCTAACTCTCCATCAGAGGCAGTCAAAATAACAGAAAATGGTGTAGAAAATTTATTCAAATAAGGAGTGATAGATAATAGATTATCTTGAACATTTATTAATGCTATATCTTCTCGAGTTGGATTTACAGTATATTGCAAATCATCATTATCAACATCTAAAAAGAATAAGTCTAATGATAACTCAGTACCCTGAGAATCCTCAAGAAGTGTTTGGTCAAAAATATTTGTATAAACTTGTGGTGCATCATTCTGAGGACTTACATTAATATATATTGTTCCATATTCTGATTCAGGTATTGAATTATTAGGATTTGTTACCTTATAAGTAAAGCTATCTTGTCCAAAATAGTTTGTATTTGGAGTATATTCAATAGACCACTGAACAAGATTACTTGAACCGCTTTCCAATAATGAGAATGATGATGATAACTCACCATTGCCTGGATTTGAAATTATTTCAAATGATGCATCTTCAGATATTAAATTTAAAACATCAAATCCAATTAATGTTATATCAGTAGCTTGATCTTCTAACAGACTAACATCTTGGTCAAAAGCAATTGGAGCCATATTCCTTGGCATTTCTCTACCTAATAAATTAAATGAAATAGTTTGAACTGAAGACTCTGAAATACCATCAGTTGCTTTAAAAAGGATAAAGTCAAAATAAACAATTTCTGAAGGTGGTGTATAGGAAAAAATATTACCACCTAAATCTTGGATGACACCATTAAATAACGTATTAATAGTATTTGAGCCATAGTTTTGAGTAATAAATGAAATCTCAAGTTCATCACCATCTACATCATTAACTATAGAATTTAAATCAAATTCAATACTACCACTAGATGCTGAATACTCTACATCAACAGCAGTAGGTGGATCATTAATAGGAATGATATCTAAACTAACTTGTGCAGGTTCAGAATTAGAATTTCCATCGTTTACAATATATGATAATTGATCAAATCCATTAAAGTTTGAATTTGATATATATTCAATATTGCTTCCCACTATTATTGCACTTCCATTTGATGGACTTGAACTAATAGAATAAATAAGTTGATTAGATTCAGTATCAGGATCAGTAGCAATAAGAGGCACCACAACCAATTGATCTTCTTCACCTGTAGATGTAATATCATATGCAGTCGGCGGATCATCAACCTCTATAACTTGAACCATAAAATTATCTTGAGCATAGAACTCACCATCAGATACTGTTAGTGTAATTTCAATTTCACCAAACCAGTTTTCATTAGGCGTAATAACTATTTGATTATTAGAAATATCTAACTGGGCATAACCACTTAAAACATAATAATCATAAAATAAATCATCTTCATCTACATCAAATGCTAAGAAATCTAGCTCTAGCATTTCATTTTCGTCAATTTGTTGATCA
>Ga0310343_10001650_pt1 | contig 11549 bp, 7 predicted proteins | sample HC15DNA2025_MG_FD_203519 | JGI IMG/M metagenome (GOLD analysis project Ga0310343, IMG submission 203519) | Marine microbial communities from station ALOHA, North Pacific Subtropical Gyre - HC15-DNA-20-25_MG | ecosystem: Environmental > Aquatic > Marine > Oceanic | place: Pacific Ocean: North...
ATAGAAATAGTATGGGATCCACCATGGAATCCTAATATGATGAGTGATGAAGCAAAACAAAAACTTGGTATGTAAAAATATGCTAGATAAAGAAAAAGTATTGACAATTCTAAAAGATGTAAATTTTCCAGGTTTTACTAGAGATATTGTTTCCTTTGGAATCATAAAAAATGTTGATTTCATTGAAAAAAAAACTGTAATTTACATTGAACTACCCAAAGAAGACGAAGAGGTTGCAAAAAAAATTGCAGTTGCAGTCAATAATGCTTTTTCTCGCGAAGGTTATGATTTACCAGAATTTGAATTCTCAGTTTTTAAAAAAGCTAACGGTCAATCACCTTCAGATAATTCTCAAAACATAAAACTGCCAAAAATTGATAAATATCTAGCAGTTGCAAGTGGTAAAGGTGGTGTTGGTAAATCTACTGTTGCAATCAATTTAGCAATTGCTTTTTCTAAGAAAATCAAAAATATAGGTCTGATGGATGCAGATATATGGGGCCCAAGTATACCTATGATGTGTGGTATCAATACTAAACCCATGGCAACAAAAGATGAGAAAATAATCCCAATTGAAAAGTTCAATATAAAAATGATGTCCATAGGATTCTTACTCGGGGAAGAGGATACAGTCATTTGGAGAGGCCCTATGGTTCATGGTGCTATTAAACAATTCATAGAAGATGTCGAATGGGAGGGTGTAGATAATTTAGTTGTTGATTTACCCCCTGGTACTGGAGATGCACATTTATCATTAATTCAGACGGTGCCTTTATCTGGTGGCGTAATAGTAACAACTCCTCAGGATGTTGCACTGTTAGACGTAAAAAGGGGAATCCAAATGTTTAAAAAACTTGATGTTCCTGTATTAGGTATTATCGAGAATATGAGCTATCTGCAAGATGGAGATAAAATCATAGATATTTTTGGCAGAGGTGGCGGAAAAGCAATTGCCGAAAAATTTGGGGTTCCATTTTTAGGGGAAATACCTATTGATCCAGAAATTCGAAAAGGTGGTGATAGTGGTCAACCAATAGTTTATGCTGACCCAGAATCTAAAACTTCAAAAGCTTTTACTAAAATTGCTGAAACTATTATGGAAAATTTATAATTTAAGTATTAAAATATTATTATGTCTTCAAATCAATCAATAATGGATTTTTCAAATATAGTTTTATCCTATGCTGTAAATGCTACAATCCACCTTGGTCTAGCACCTGATCCGAGTACTGGTAAAATTGAGACTGATTTAAATAGAGCTAAGGATTTAATTGATATACTTGATACGCTTAAACAAAAAACTACAGGAAATTTAACTGATAGTGAATTAAAAGTAATGGATGAGACTTTATCAAATCTAAAAATGTTATATGTTAAAGCTACGACAGATGGCACTGAATCTAAATAATCTTAGCAATTTTTTTTAATATTTTATATCTGTTATCAATTTCCTGCTTTGACAAATTAAATATTTTATCAGTTCCGAAACTTTCAATAGTAAAAGAAGCAATTGCGCTACCGTAAATCATACCCAGGAGAATATTTTTTTTGTCGAAAGAATTTGCATTATTTAAAAAACTAAACAAACCCCCAGCAAAGCTATCACCAGCTCCAGTAGGATCTATCATATTAGCAAATGGATAGCATGGAATCCAATTCAAGCTATTTCTTGTTGCAAGAAGAGATCCCGAACTTCCTTTTTTTACAACTAAAAATTTAATAGGATACCTATTGAAAATATATTCTAATGATTTTTCAAGTGATTTCTTTTTAGTTATCAGACCAAGTTCTAGTTCATTTATAGTTAATAAATTAATTCTTTTAAAAGCCTTATCTAATGATTTTCTTTTTGAATTTATCCAAAAATTCATTGTATCCATACCTATAAATTTTTTGGAATCCAAACTATCCAAAACTTTGTTCTGCAAATCAGGATCAATATTTGCCAAAAAAACTATTTTATTTTTTATTTTGTACGAGCTTGGAATAATTGGTTGGAAATTCTCAAAAACATTTAAGTTTGTAAATCTTGTCTCTGGATCTTCAGAAATTGATTTATATTTTCCACCCCAAGAAAAAGTTTTTCCATCTTTTATAAGCAAGCCTGACGTATCTATGCTCTTCTTGTTGAGTTTCTTAAAAAAATTTTTTGAAAAATCTTTTCCTACCACTGATACAATTCTGGGGTTTGACCTGAAGCAAGCAGCTAAAGAAAAGTAAATACATGAGCCACCAATAATTCTAGTCCTCTTACCTTTTGGTGTTTCAATATCATCAAATGCAGTTGAACCAACCACTATAATAGACATAATATGACCTCCATTAGTTTAAGATAAAAGATATTTTCTAATAATCGCAGACAATTTTTCTAAAGAGTCCTCTTTTATTGAATCTAATGAAGATATTATAGACCCCTTAAGAGCATTCTCTATATATGAATCTTTAACTAAATCAAAATCGTCTGTAGCAGTCTTAAGAATTTGTTTAGCATTCGAAATATTCCTGTTCATCGTGTCAATAACTTGATCAACTGTAACAGATTCATGATCTTCATGCCAACAATCATAATCGGTACTGAGAGCTAAAGTTGAATAACAGATTTCTGCTTCTCTTGCTAACTTAGCCTCTGGCATATTTGTCATTCCGATCACATCTGCTCCCAAAGATCTATAAAAATTACTTTCAGCCAAAGATGAAAATTGAGGACCTTCAATACAAATATAAGTTCCACCCATTTTAAAATCTATATCCAAAAGCTTGCAGGTATCAGCTAAGTGAGATGATAATTTTTCGCTTACAGGTTTAGCCATTGAAACATGTGCAACTATTCCTTCATCAAAAAAAGTAGATTTTCTTTGTTTAGTAAAATCAATGAACTGATCGGGCAAGACAATCGTTCCTGGATTTATCTCCTCTTTTAAACTTCCGACTGCGGAAACGGATATTATCCAATCGACACCTAAAAATTTGAGTGCATAAATGTTAGCTCTATAATTTATTTCAGAAGGAGATATAAGATGGCCTCTGCCATGACGAGATAGAAAAAAAATTTCATTCTCACCACTTTGGGTTTTAAGTATAGATGATGATGTTTCACCCCAGGGTGTTACAATGTTCTGCTCTTCCGCCTCTGAAGGATTATCTATGTCATAAAGACCGCTTCCACCTATTATCGCAATTTTCAAGCCAAATCTCCTATATTTTAATTTCAGAATAGTTTATCAGCAAAAAAATATTTTTATATATTTTGATTATTTTTAGATGTGTGATAATATTAATTTCCAAAATTCCCATGAGTATTTTAGTTAATAATGATACCAAATTAATTGTTCAAGGTATAACCGGAAGCCAAGGTCTCTTTCATGCAACTCAGTGTAGGGAATATGGAACTAATGTAGTTGGTGGTGTTACGCCTGGAAAAGGTGGAACAGAAGTAGAAGGTTTTGAAGTATTTGATTCAGTAGTTGATGCTCGTAAAGCCAAGGCAGCTAATACCAGTCTTATTTTTGTGCCAGCTGCATTTGCCCCTGATGCAATTCTTGAAGCTACTGATGCAGGCATTGAACTTATAATCTGTATAACTGAAGGTATACCAACCAATGATATGGTTAGTGTAAAAAAGGTCGTTGATGCATCCTCATCAACATTAATTGGTCCAAATTGCCCAGGAGTCATTACGCCTGGTCAAGCAAAAGTTGGAATAATGCCAGGATATATTCATAAAGAAGGAAATATAGGAATTATCTCCAAGAGCGGAACGCTCACTTATGAAGCCGTCTGGCAATTAACTCAATTAGGTATTGGGCAATCTAGTTGCGTTGGAATTGGTGGAGATCCTATTATAGGATCTACATTCATTGATATCTTAGAGCTTTTCAATAACGACCCCAAGACAGAAGGGGTAATAATGATTGGTGAAATTGGTGGCAGTGCTGAACAAGAGGCTGCTCATTGGATAAAAGATAATTTTAAAAAACCTGTCGCTGCATTTATTGCCGGGGCTACTGCTCCTAAAGGTAAAAGAATGGGTCATGCTGGTGCAATTGTATCTGGAAGTTCTGGCTCAGCTGAAGAGAAAAAAGCTGTTCTAGAATCTGTCGGTATAAAAGTTTCTCCAAGTCCTGCTGAAATGGGTGAAACACTTAAGTCTCTTTTATAATTTTAACTTTGTTATAATATTTTAGTGAATCAAAATTCTATATTAATTGATTGTCATCAAGATATAGCATATTCTGTTAGAGCTAATCGAAGACTCTTTGAAGAAAATATTGATAATCTAATGATCTCATATGATTCATTAATTAATTCAAAAATAAATATTATTTTTTCAACTATTTTTGTTTCCCATAGAAGAAAAAATGCACATTATGATGAAGCACTTGCTCAAATAAAGCTGTATGAAAGTATTTTTAAAAAATATAAAAACTTTTATCATTTGAAGAATTCACAAGCATTAAAAAAAATTAATACAAAAAAAATTGGACTTTATTTTTTAATGGAAGGTGCTGAGCCAATTAATAAAATTAATGATTTAAGTACCTTTTATAAAAAGGGAGTTAGAACAATCGGACTAACATGGAATGATGAGAATAAGTATGCATTTGGTATTTCTAAAGATGGCCCCTTAAAAAAAGATGGAATTAAATTAATTAATAAAATGAATGACTTAGGTATATCTTTAGACCTCTCACACTTATCGGAAAAAAGTTTTAATAGAGCAATAAAAGAAACTAAATTGATACCAATAGCTACTCATTCAAATTGTAAAAAAATTAGAAGGCACGAAAGAAACCTTACAAATAGACAATTAAAAAATATTTCAGATCTTGGCGGTGTTATTGGGATAGTTTTATATAACAAATTTATATCATCTAAAAAAAATGTTTTTATTTCAGATATTTTTCCACACTTTAAAAATTTATTAAATATTTGCGGCGAAGATCATATAAGCTTAGGATCTGACATCGATGGAGCTCCAATAAATGATTTCCCCCACGAAATTAGAAAGCCATCAGATTTTGAGAAAATAAGTGATATGTTAAAAAAAAATAAAATAAAATCAAAAACTATTGATAAATTCTTAGGACAGAATATTTTAAGAGTTTTAAATGAAAATCTAAAAGATAAATAATTAATTATTTAGGCAAGAAATCTTTACAAAACACTAAAGAATATAAAAATTTAATAGCTAGAAAATATACTAAATAAGTAATCTTAAGTAATTTAAAAATTTAAAAGAAGGCAATAATAAAAAATGAATAAGTATTTACATACTTCGTAATTAAGGCTCACGACCGATTAGTACACATTAGCTGAATTTCTTACGAAACTTACACACTGTGCCTATCAAACTCGTAGTCTTCGAGTGGTCTTAAGGAACCTAATGGTTCGGGAGAAATAATCTCGAGGCAGGTTTCCCACTTAAGATGCTTTCAGCGGTTATCCTTTCCAAACGTAGCTACCCAGCAATGCAGTTGGCACCACAACTGGTACACTAGAGGTTTGTTCACTCAGGTCCTCTCGTACTATGAGCAACCCCTCTCAATTCTCCTTCGCCCGTTGTAGATAGGGACCGAACTGTCTCACGACGTTCTGAACCCAGCTCGCGTACCGCTTTAATGAGCGAACAGCTCAACCCTTGGGACCTTCTACAGCCCCGGGATGCGATGAGCCGACATCGAGGTATCAATCCGCGCCGTCGATGTGAACTCTTGGGCGCGATTAATCTGTTATCCCCGGCGTACCTTTTATCCGATGATCGATGGCCCTCCCACTTGGAAGCCACCGGGTCACTATGTCCTACTTTCGTACCTGCTCGATTTGTCAATCTCACAGTCAAGCTCTCTTGTGCCATTACACTCGACGCCTGGTTTCCAATCAGGCTGAGAGAACCTTTGAGCGACTCCGTTACTCTTTAGGAGTCAACCGCCCCAGTCAAACTACCCGCCTAACATTGTCCTCAATCCGGATAACGGATTAAAGTTAGAATCCTAACATCAAAAGGGTGGTATTTCACCAACGACTCCAGCCCAACCAAAATTGAACTTTCATAGTCTCCCACCTATCCTACGCATTTAACATCAAAATCCAGTGCTAGGTTATAGTAAAGGTGCACGGGGTCTTTCCGTCCCACAACGGGAAGCTGGCATCTTCACCAGCACTACAATTTCGCTGAGATTATGGCCGAGACAGTACAGAAGTCGTTACGCCATTCATGCGGGTCGCTAATTAGACGACAAGGAATTTCGCTACCTTAGGACCGTTATAGTTACGGCCGCCGTTTACTGGGGCTTCGGTTCTAAGCTTCTCCCGAAGGATAACCCATCCCCTTAACCGTCCAGCACCGGGCAGGCGTCAGCCCGTATACATCCCCTTGCGGGTTAGCACAGGCCTGTGTTTTTGGTAAACAGTCGCTTCCATCATTTCAGTGACACCTATTTCAGCTCCAGATGCAAGATCTTTCACCTAATATAGGTACTCCTTATCCCGAAGTTACGGAGCTATTTTGCCGAGTTCCTTGGCCATAATTATCTCAAACACCTTGGTATACTCTACCCGCGTACGTGTGTCCGTTTACAGTACGAGCACCTGTTAATCAAAATTTAGAGGTTTTTCTAGGAAGCATGGAATCAATCACTTTATGAGGCCTAGGGCCTCTCGTACTCACTTCTCAGACTATAAAAGAAACGGATTTGCCAATTTCTTAATCCTACGAGCTTGAACCGTGTAATCCAAAACACGGATGATCTATCCTTCTCCGTCACCCCATCACTCCTAACAGGTGGTACAGGAATATTAACCTGTTTTCCATCGACTACGCCTTTCGGCCTCGCCTTAGGTCCCGACTAACCCTGGGAGGACGAGCCTTGCCCAGGAACCCTTACGCTTACGGTGAAGTGGATTCTCACCACTTTTATCGCTACTCATGCCAGGATTCTCACTTCTTAACAGTCCACATCTCCTTACGGTAATGCTTCATTCCATTAAGAACGCTCCCCTACCACTGTATGTAAACATACAATCCGCATCTTCGGTATTAGACTTAGCCCCGATTCATTTTCGGTGCAAATTCTCATCGACCAGTGAGATGTTACTCTATCTTTAAAGGATGGCTGCTTCTAAGCCTACCTCCTGGCTGTCTATGAAAACTCACGTCCTTAACCACTTAGTCTAAATTTGGGGACCTTAGATTGCGATCTGGGTTGTTTCCCTCTCGTCTATGGACCTTAGCACCCATAGACTGACTCCCATGCTACTATCTCTGGTATTCGGAGTTTGATAGGGTTTGGTAAGTCTTTCGACCCCCTAGTCCAATCAGTGCTCTACCCCCAGAGGAGAACGCATGAGGCTATACCTAAATATATTTCGGGGAGAACCAGCTATCACGGAACTTGATTAGCCTTTCACTCCTAACCACAGGTCATCCAAGAAGTTTTCACCCTTCAATGGTTCGGGCCTCCACATCAGTTTCCTGATGCTTCACCCTGCCCATGGCTAGATCGTCCCGCTTCGGGTCTAACTCCATTAACTAGCGCCCTATTAAGACTCGCTTTCGCTACGACTACACCTATCGGCTTAATCTTGCTAATGAAGATAAGTCCCTGGCCCATTATGCAAAAGGTACGCAGTCAGGCATTTTTGAGTAAACTCAAACATAGCCCTCCTACCGCTTGTTGGCAGACAGTTTCAGATTCTATTTCACTCCCCTAACAGGGGTTCTTTTCACCTTTCCCTCACGGTACTAGTCCACTATCGGATGATGACACGTATTTAGCCTTGGAAGGTGGTCCTCCCAGATTCAAACAGAATTTCACGTGTTCCGTTCTACTCGGGAAATTGAAACAGAGACAAGATATTTTAATTCACAGGGCTATCACCTTCTCGGGCATGCTTTCCCAAACATTTAAAATAATATCTTGCTTTGTAACTCTGTTGATTTATTGTGGTAAATCATTTCAACTCCCACGACCATGTAAATGCAACGCCCACAAGCTTACACATCTACAATTTAGGCTGTTCCCATTTCGCTCGCCACTACTTTGGGAATCTCGGTTGATTTATTTTCCTGGAGGTACTGAGATGTTTCACTTCCCTCCGTTCGCTTCATATAGCTATGAATTCACTACATGATAATTGAGGTTTACTCAATTAGGTTTTCCCATTCGGAAATCTCCGGTTATAACGCTTGTTAACAGCTTACCGAAGCTTATCGCAGTTTTCCACGTCCTTCATCGCCGTTCATCACCAAGGCATCCGCTATCCGCCATATGTAACTTAATTACGAAGTACATATGTACTTATCCATTTCACCAAGGATCTTTGATTAATAATTATAATTAATCTCAATCAATATTTATTGCCTTCTCTTAAATTTTCAAATAACTCTGTTTTATAAACAAAAAGATGAGAGTTCTGGAGGTGATCGGGATCGAACCGACGACCTCCTGCTTGCAAAGCAGGCGCTCTCCCAACTGAGCTACACCCCCCTGTAATTCAGAGCTCTATCTTATGGGCCTAGGTGGACTCGAACCACCGACCTCACCCTTATCAGGGGTGCGCTCTAACCAGCTGAGCTATAGGCCCCGCTGAAGTTGAATGTTTAGAAGAAGATACGTGAAAAGAATCGAGCACTGGAATACTCCAGTTTAAGGAGGTGATCCAGCCGCACCTTCCGGTACGGCTACCTTGTTACGACTTCACCCCAATCACCAACCTTACCTTAGAAACCTGCCTCCCAAAAGGGTTAGCCCAGCTGCTTCGGGTAAGACCGACTTTCGTGGTGTGACGGGCGGTGTGTGCAAGACCCGGGAACGTATTCACCGCGGCATAGCTGATCCGCGATTACTAGCGATTCCAACTTCATGCAGGCGAGTTGCAGCCTGCAATCCGAACTGAGACAGACTTTGATGAGATTAGCTCCCCCTCGCGAGTTCGCAACCCGTTGTATCTGCCATTGTAGCATGTGTGTAGCCCAGGACATAAGGGCCATGATGACTTGACGTCGTCCCCTCCTTCCTCTAGTTTCAAACCAGCAGTTTCACCAGAGTGCCCACCCGAAGTGATGGCAACTGATAATAGGGGTTGCGCTCGTTACCGGACTTAACCGGACACCTCACGGCACGAGCTGACGACAGCCATGCAGCACCTGTGTAAACCAATTTAAGCAAGCTCAAATTCACTCCACGCTTTCACGCAAGCTTATGCTTACATGTCAAGCCCTGGTAAGGTTCTTCGCTTAGCATCGAATTAAACCACATGCTCCACCGCTTGTGCGAGTCCCCGCCAATTCCTTTGAGTTTCAGCCTTGCGACCGTACTCCCCAGGCGGAATACTTAATGCGTTAGCTACGATACAGAAAAAATCCTACATCTAGTATTCATCGTTTAGGGCGTGGACTACCAGGGTATCTAATCCTGTTTGCTACCCACGCTTTCGTCCCTCAGCGTCATTAATTGGCCAGTTGATCGCTTTCGCCACTGGTGTTCCTACCGATATCTACGCATTTCACCGCTACACCGGTAATTCCATCAACCTCTCCAATAATCAAGTAATCCAGTTTTAGATGCAATTTTGAAGTTAAGCTTCAAGCTTTCACATCTAACTTAAAAAACCGCCTACGGACCCTTTACGCCCAGTAAATCCGAGTAACGTTTGCCCCCTCCGTATTACCGCGGCTGCTGGCACGGAGTTAGCCGGGGCTTCCTCTGCAGGTACCGTCATTATCTTCCCTGCTGACAGAAGTTTACAACCCTAAGGCCTTCATCCTTCACGCGGCATCGCTGGGTCAGACTTTCGTCCATTGCCCAATATTCCTCACTGCTGCCTCCCGTAGGAGTCAGGGCCGTATCTCAGTCCCCATGTGGCAGATCATCCGCTAAGACCTGCTACGCGTCATAGGCTTGGTAGGCCATTACCCTACCAACAACCTGATGCGACTTGGACTCATCTAAAGGCGATAAATCTTTTACCACATAAACCTTGGTAAATGTGGTCATATCCGGTATTAGCTACAGTTTCCTGTAGTTGTCCCGATCCTAAAGGCAGATTATCCAAGCATTACTCACCCGTTCGCCGCTAAGTAGCAAGCTACTTCGCTCGACTTGCATGTGTTAGGCGTGCCGCCAACGTTCACTCTGAGCCAGGATCAAACTCTTCATATAAAAAAGATTTTGTTTAATTTAATTGGCTCGAAAAACTCACACGTATCTTCTAATAAATTTTCAAATATCACCCACAAAAACGTGGAGCTAATTAATTTATATCAATCCAAGTAATTGTCAAGAAACTTATAAAATATATTTTTATTAAATAACGTTTTAGCTATATAATACTAAAAATGCCAAAAGTTATCGCAGTTATTAATCAAAAAGGCGGTGTAGGAAAGACTACAACTGTTGTGAACTTGGCAGCCGGGCTTTCCTTGTTAAGTAAAAAAATACTCATTATTGACCTTGACCCTCAAGGTAATGCAACTAGTGGCTTAGGAATAAATAAAGAGAGTCTTGACTTAACTACATATGATCTATTAATTGGAAGAGAAAAAATTAATAACATTATAAAACAAATTAAAATTGCAGATAATAAAAAAATCTACATATGCCCAGCCACTGCAGAATTAGCTGGCGCGGATATAGAATTACATGATGATGAAAATAGGGAAAACATATTAAAAAATAATATTGATTTTGAAGTAATTAAGGATTTTGACTTTGTTATCATAGATTGTCCTCCCTCCCTAAGCCTATTATCAATTAATGCATTATCTGCTTCAAACGCAATATTAGTTCCAATACAATGTGAGTTTTATGCAATGGAGGGGCTGGTTCAATTGAATAAAACTATTGGTCTAGTTAAAGAGAGAATAAATGAAAATCTTGATATAGAAGGATTTGTACTAACAATGTTTGATTCCAGAAATAATATATGTAAGACAGTTGTTAACGAAGTGAAAAAATTTTTTGGAGATCAAGTTATGAAAACAATAATTCCCAAAAATGTTAAGCTTGCAGAGAGCCCAAGTTTCGGAAAATGCATATTTAATTATGATAAATTTTGTTTAGGTTCTAAATCCTACATGGAGTTATCAAAAGAACTTATAGTAAATAATGGAGGTACTTATATTGAAAAAATCACTTGGTAAAGGCTTGGACTCACTTATTCGTTCTAATGATAGTCCAAATTCTTCTAATGTTAATAAAAAAAGCGAATTGTTCATTACAGACCTTCTTCCAAATAGTGATCAGCCTAGGAAAAAATTTGATGAAGAATCTTTAAGGGATTTATCAGAATCCATAAAAGTTCATGGTCTCTTGCAACCCATAACCGTAAAAAATAATGACGATGGTAAATTTACAATAATAGCTGGGGAAAGGAGATGGAGAGCTTCTCAAATAGCAGGAATCAAAAAAGTTCCAGTAAATATAATAAATATAGGTGATAAAAATCTATTCGAATTAGCTTTGGTTGAAAATGTTCAAAGAGAAGACTTAAATCCAGTTGAGGCTGCAATGGCTATAAAAGATTTAATAGAAAAATATAATTTTTCAAAT
>Ga0310343_10001651_pt1 | contig 11548 bp, 11 predicted proteins | sample HC15DNA2025_MG_FD_203519 | JGI IMG/M metagenome (GOLD analysis project Ga0310343, IMG submission 203519) | Marine microbial communities from station ALOHA, North Pacific Subtropical Gyre - HC15-DNA-20-25_MG | ecosystem: Environmental > Aquatic > Marine > Oceanic | place: Pacific Ocean: North...
ATGTCGCGCGCGCGAGGACAAATGGTGGAGAAATACGACGACGACGACGACGACGACGACGACGACGACGCTCTTCAACGCGCTTACAATTTTTGAAGAGAGTTTTTGGGGGGCGAGAAACAAAAAGATAACAAAAATATATGTGAACAATCTGTGCGGGTATAACGCTACGCTATACTCAATCTATGCACACGCACGCATGCACGCACGCGCACGACTACACTCGTCTAATCTACATATTTCTGGTCGTGCTCGCGAGCTTCGCGAGTCGTTTCTTCATGGCTTTGCGCATGACCACGGAAACTTCTTCGCAGCCTTTCGCGCACGCGCGAAGCATGGCGTCGACGGCGGCCAAGGCCAACTTGCCGCCACTGATGTCGTAGGAAACGATTCGTTGCAGGCCGTCTGAGTCGTTGTTTTCGTTCGAGCCAAACCCGATGTGTCCTTTTACACCGTCTGTTTTCTTCTTCTCTTTAGTTTCCGCGACGACGAAACACTCCACGCCTCGACCCCTCTCTTCGACTTCGTTTTGGTCCAACAACGTTTCGCCGTCCAAGCGCGTCGCGCACATGGCTACAAACACATCTAACAACGGAATACCCGCATCGACTAAAGCTAATATTATGCTGTTGAATAAAACCGCCGACGCGGAACCGTCGTCGTTCATCGTCGCGCACGAGATGTACACCTCCGATCGAGGATACCGTTTCGTATCTACGCACGAGCTCAAAATCTGCTCAAATTTGACTGCTAATTCTTTGTTTCTCCGATCGGACTTGCTCGACGCGGAGCTCTTCCCAAGCGTCGTTTTTCTCGATCCACCCCCCCCAGGTCTCCCGCCTCCCACCAAATCTACCCCAAACGCCGCGCTCGTCACTTCCACGCTCACTTTCAACCGCTCTTGCGATAGAGGATCGATGAACGCCGAAGACGCGCTCAAAGTCGAATTCGGTCCAAACACCGCCGCCACGCACACGGTTTGGCCCAAGCTGAACGCCGCCGATCCCGAGCACCCGTTTTTGGATCGACGAGAGATCGGGTACGCGTCGAACGAGGCCGCGCAGAATCGCGGTTCGTGCGGCCGGCGCCCATCCGTGCGCAAGCCTTCCAGGGACACGTATTCCATTAGTAATTTTTGACTCTCTTTTTTTTAGTGCGGCATTTTTCGTCGTGACTTAATAAATGCGCTTTAAAGTCGCGCTGCTTCTGCTTCGCTCGATCGCGAGCGACGCCGCGACGGCTGCGCTCGCGGTCTTCCGCGTCGTCCAGCTGGTGCTTTTCGTGCGCCTCTCGCCGTCGTTTTCGGCGCGGAAGCGAAGCTTCGTCAGCGCGCACGGGGCGAACGAGAAACACGGGAAAGGAGGAGGAGGCACTACTAATAATGGTGTAACGGTTTCGGACGCGACGTGTTACGTCGACGCGTCGATTCTCGACACCGATGATACCGGCGAGGTCAGAGGAGGGATTTCGTGCTACTACGGCCCGGGACACGCCCTGAACTACTGCGCTCGAGTGATGGGAAAAGACTGCGCGGACAACAACAGCGCGGAAGTGTTGGCGTTTTTAGCGTGCGTGTTACGGCACGACGCGACGGAGAGACTGACGGTGTACACAGACTCGAGGTACGTGCTGAAATGCGTGGAAAGCTTTAGAAAGAACACCCACGGGAACACCACCACCGCGAAGGAAAGGAAGACGCGATGGTACGCGAAGTGCGTGCACTGGGCGCTCCTGGCGAGAGAAGGACGGACGGTGGTGCATAAGGTGAAGGCACACGCGGAAGGCAATGCGTCCAACGGGAAGAAGAACGGAGGAAGAGGGTCCTCGTACGCGGCGAGGATGAATAATGCGCGAGCGGATGCGTTGGCAAGGTACGGAGCGAAGAGTGATGTGGACGCGTTTCAGAATTTAGGGAGCTTTTGGGGGATAGTGGTGGCCATGTACCGGTTTGCCGCGAGGCGCGTAGAAGAAGCGCCTCCGAATACTTCTATTGGCGCAAACGGAAGAAGAGGGAGGTACGAGGACGAAGAAGACGAAGAAGACGAAGACGATCAGGAAGAGAGAAGATATTACGAGAGGGTAGCGAAGAACCGACCTTTTGGGTTAGGCGCGTTACGCGTTGTTCGAAACGGGAGGATTATTAACCTCTTCGACGAAAAGGAAGAGGACAAAGAACATCGCAAACAAGAAAACGTTCCCTCGGGACCTCCAAAACCTCTCAACGATGATTTTTCAGTCACGGACTGTTTAGCATTAGATTGTGAGATGGTAGGAACTGGTTTAGGAGGCGTGAAGAGTTTATTAGGCCAAGTTTCGGTGATTAACGAACACTTAAACGTGGTGTACACGAGTTATTGTCGTCCGATGGAAACCGTGACCGATTACCGAACGCAATGGTCCGGATTGACTGAAGCACATCTCCGAGACGCGCCGAGTTTTGAGGAGGTTCAGAACAAAGTGATGGAACTTTTCGGCGGGAGTGATGGTGATGGTGGTGATAGTAATAATATGCCGCGACGCATCATGACCGGGCACGGATTAGAAAATGACCTCGACGTTCTTCGCATGACGCACCCGAAAGAACTCCTTCGCGACACGGCGACGTGGAAACCGATTTTGCGTCCGCCGCATTTTAAAAAGCCGCAAAAGTTGAGAAAGCTCGTGAAGATTCATTCCAATTTTACCATTCAAAGAACGAGCGCAGATGGGAAAATTGGACACGATCCTTCCGAAGACGCTCGAGGGAGCATGGTTTTGTATTTAAAATTTAGAAGCCGATGGGAGCAAGACATTGCCAATCGAGGCGCGACGAGAGCAAACATCGCGCCCAGTAGGTATCACACTAGCAGTAGGAAATAGAAGCGTGCGATTTGACGACACTTTACAGTAACGCAGAAGAGAGTTTTCGGTTTGCGGCGCTTGCGTCTCTCTCTTCTTCTTTGGACATCCATCTCTTTTGGGACGTGTTTTTTCTCCTTCAAAAAAAAACCATTCCCTCAAAAAAAAAAAGCCGCCAGTTTTTCCCTTCACTGAGAACCCGCGCGCTCTTTGAAGATGCTATCCCACGCGTAATCGGCCGCGCGAAGAAATGGACTCCATCTCTGAACACCGCCCGGTCAATCGAACCGGGAAAGCGTTGCCTAAACCATCTCACTCGTACGTGAAAGCAACGCCGGTCTCTCAGAAGAAAGTGGAACAAAATAATGTTGACTCAGAGTACTTTGTCGCCGAAGAAAAGGAAGAAGAAGAAGGAGAAGAAGAAGAAGAGTATCTCCCGTTCCACATCTTACCGCACATTCGAGAGCGAGTGTTGTTCATCTACTTATCTTTCGCCGTGATCGCGGTCCGAAAATGGGAAGGGTTCAACGCCTCGCTCGCTTTGGAAGCGTATTTTGGCGTGTATATTCTGCTTCGGTTCGTGTTACCGGTCGTCGTGGAACTCGCGAGGATGGGAGCGAGAAAAATGGAGAAGATGTTTTCTTCCTCTGCTAGCAGAGGAAAGAAGAAGAAGCGACAGAATGACAGAAAGAAGAAAACGAAAAACAGAGTCAATAGCGGTTACAAGTTACAGACGACGAGTTTGCTCAGACGATCCATCGATTTAGGTTCGCGAGATTTTATTCAACACTATCCGACGACTTCGTCAAACAACCACGACGGCGACCAGACGCTTTTTCTGAGAGTGGACAAACAAAAGAATTGGGCGAGTAATGCGGGCACTGACGTGCCGAATATGTCTGCAAATTTAGCGGGGATTGTCAATGAGACGCACAAAAACGCGTTTGTGGACTCCGTGGTGGAAAATAGTAGCGGTCGGAAGAATAGTGCGGCGGATTTAAATGAACGCACGGATGTCGTTTGGGAGAAGATTCACACCGGGAGCATAGAAAGCGCGAAGATGCCTTGTAAGTATAGAATGTATTGTTCGACGTCTTCGTCATCTTGCGCGCATGGGAAACACGTCGCACGGATCAAAACGGAAATTGCCATCGATAACGTCGACGCGGATATCGTGGCGAAAGTACAAACTGATGAGCAGAGAAAAAATGTTTGGGGCAATTCCAACACGACGAGTAGAATTTTAGCGAAAGATGAAGAAAAGCAATGCGATTTGATATTTTGGCGCATTAATTACCCCCGGTTGATGGCACCGAGAGATTATATCGGCATTCGACGCGTGTGGCATGACGAAGCGACCCGATCGACGATTTCTGTCTGTGTCGACGCCAACGGAAGCGAAGAGGCGCATAAGAAAAAGAAACACACGCAAGTGCAGCTTGGCGGCGGCGGGTACGATGTTCAACACTTATACGCGGGAAGTCTAATACAGCCGAAATTTGAAGACGACGGAGCGAGAGAGGGGGACGGTGAGAAGGTTGAAAATGGGGCGATGTTGGTTACCATATACGCGGAAGCGCCGGGCGTGCCGAGAAAGCTCGTGCACATGACCGCCGCGAAAGGCTTGGACGAATACATGTTGGCGTTTCACAGAGAGTTGAGACGAGAAAGAAGAATACAGAAGAGAGAACGCATGAAGAGAGAGAGTAGCATGAATCTGGAGCAAAGTTTCGAAAGCTCGAATAGTTTAGGAGAGCAAGGAAACGACGCGAGTTTGAACAACAGTGGAGAGCAACAACTCTTTGATGACGACCCGGACATACTCGACGAAGAAGAGCGCGCCGAACAACGACGCCTTCGTGAAACTCCTTTGCATTTGCGTAGGAAGGCTCGCTTTTTACGGAGCATGCTTCGTAACGGCCTTCGCAAACTCGCCAATCAACTTGAAGAGAAGGAAGAACGCGAGAAACTAAAATTTCAAGCCGCCGCGTCCTTAACCGATAGCGAAAAAGAGCGAGCGCAAACGCGTCGAGAAAATAGACAGAAAAGAAGGACAGCTTTGAGACGGTGGATGAGACGAACGATTGGCGTTGGTGTCGTGTATGCGGCGAAGATTTTGAACGATGGCAAAGATGATTGAAAAATGTAACGTTAACTAATGATAATAGAATAACAGACGTACCATTGTTTTTTGGCTTTTCTTTGTTCGCAACGGTTCATTTTCTCATTCGTTCTTTTTCTTGTTCTTCGAAGACGGTTAACCCGTGGTAGGCGATGGAGCCAACGCCGAGAACTCGAGAGGTTGAGTGGTGATACAGAACCACGGCTTGGCCAATAGAAACGGCTTTTTCTGGATGCGCGAAGTTGATTTGGAGGAGACGAGGAGGAGAGAAAGAGAAAGAAGACGTTTTTGACGTTGTCGTCGTTGTTGTTGTTGTTGTTGTTGTTGTTGTTGTTGCCTTTTCGTACGCCGAGCGGCAGAAGAGAGAGGGTTGTTGCCACGCGGGCGATGGTGGTATTCCCATCGTCGCCGGAACGAGAGGAGATGCGTAGCGTGTTTTCACGCGGACTTGCTGGAGAGAATTCAGAGTATCCCACGTTGTCCCTTCTTCTTCGTTTCGATCGTCGCCTGCATCGTCGTGGATAAAATGGACGTCTTTTATAACGCACCAGTTTGTGAGTAAAGCCGGGTGGTCGCCGCCTTCGCACACGTACACTTTGGACGCTTTACCGTCTTCTTCTCCTTCAATGCTCTTACCGACGACAAAGTACGGTTTTGGAAGACCACCAATGCGCGCGCGTTGGCCGACGGTCACGGAATGCACGCTTTCACACTCGCCCAAGAAATACTTCTTGTCGACCGTGTTGAAACTGTCCATTTCTTTTTTGACACCATCTCTCCTACTGCTGCTGCTGCTGCTACTACTACTACTACTACTACTACTACTACTACTACTACTACTACTACTACTACTACTACTATCAGTAGTACTGCTATTCTCACTACTTCCTAGTACATCTGTTATACATTCAACATCCACGAACCAGGCTGGATCTTTTTGGACGTATTCGTGCACGAAATCAGAAAAATTCCTCTTCTTCCCGACGAAGCAAATCCCAGCCGACGATTTTCTATCCAACACGTTCGCTACGTTCCCTAACAGCTCGCGTGCGATCAACTTGACCACGTCAGTCGCTTTTTCCAACTCGGCTAATGGGAAAATCACGCTCTCCAACGCCTTTGAAGGCACCGAGGCTAAAAAATACGTCTGGTCTTTCGTTTCGTCCTTTGCTCGACGCAACTCGACTCTTTTCAACAATTGCTCGTCGTCGTCATCATATTCCCTCCAAACTTTCGCGTAATGTCCAGTCATTAAATAACTCGCCCCAATCTCCTCTCTTTTCACGTACTCTAACAGTTTCCCAAACTTAATCTCTCGATTACACCACACGTCCGGGTTTGGCGTTTCGCCTTTTTGCACGCTCTCCGTAAACGGTGAAAACACCGATTGCCAATACTCTCGACAGAAATCAACTTCGTGCACGTCTATGGATAAATATTTCGCTAATTTCTGTGCCGATCTGCGGTCGGCGTCGAATTGACACTCGCTGTTCGTCTCCTCGCGCTCGTTCCAGTTTTTCATCAGGATCGCTTTGAGTTCGATATTATTTTCGTTTTCGCTTCTCTCTGGCGACCACACCAAGGCGTGTTTCAACAACCACGCGCCGACGAACGAGTCGACGCCGCCGGAAAGCGCGATAGCCACGACCGTTTTCTTCTTCTTCTTCTTCTTCTTCTCTTCTTCGCGCGACGACGACGCGAATAATACATCTCGAGGGATTTGCGCGGCAACCGCTCGTTTGATGCGTTCGGGAAGTCGCGCGTACGCGTCGGACAAAGGTTGACGACATTTTGGAGGAGTCGATGATGATTGTGTCCCAACGATGATGTCTTGTAAAGGAAAGGTGGAAGACGAGGAAGAAAAGGAAGCGAAGCAGGAAGCGCGCGACGTGGTGGTCCGCAGCTGCCGTCCTCGGCGTAAAAGAGGAATCATCATCATCATCGTCGTCGTCGTCGTCGTCGTCGTTATGTGTGTTGACGTCCCATCCGCGTCGAGCGGGGATCTATCGGGAGGCGTCAAAGACAATGTTTTTCTAAAGTACCGGTATGGGTATGGCCAACTACAGTTGGTACTTGAAAACGACCCCCCAAGAAACAAAAAAAAAGACGAGAAAAATGTCAAAAAATTCGCAAAATATACCAGTGTATATGGCCGCTCAAGTCTTACAACATATCTCTCTCTCCCTCTATAGAGAGCGAGAGAAAAAAGAGGCGGAGGTCCACGCTCTAGGTAGTAGCTATGTGATCTCTTTCTCTCTCGTGTCTCCCTTCCTTTTCCTCCCTTTTCAGTCGTTTCTCTCTTTCCTTTCCGCGACTATTTTGCTTCTCGTATAATTTAATATTATGTCTACAAAATACTCTCTCCCCTCTTTCAATCTCTCTCTTTTTTTATATGCTCAGCGTTACATTATATATTTATGCGACCGTGAACGAGTTCCACGTTTCCTTCAAGTCACGCTCTTGACCCTTGAACCATCTCTTGTCGCCAGATTGCAACTTCATCAAGTACAACGTGCCGTCCGAAACCGTCGCGGAGATCAATTGGTGACGTCCCCCTTCGTCGCCATCCGCAGTTCTCGTCAAGATTTCAAACATGTAGTACGTCTTGCCCTTGTCAGTTTTGGTGAAAGCATCCAAGACAGCCGCGGTGGAAACCTTGTTGGCGGCGAAGCCACCTTCGGATCTGGTCTCGCCGGCGTACGTCTGGACGCCCATTAAGTAGCCAAAGTCAGACAACATCGCTTCCGGCTTACCGTACGATTCGATGGAGTTGCCCTTTGCCTTGGCAGCGATCACCAAGATGTTGGACACTTGGTCAAAGTTGTCCTCAAAGTAGCAGTCCACGTCCGGGAACGGTCTCTCCTTGCCCGGGTTGTACTTGGCCGGTAACAAAAACGCGTACCCGTTGCCAGCGTACGGGATGAAGCCCGAAGTGTTGGAGATGCCGCCAAAAACGTTGGCAGAATCACCGTACGCGGCAAAAGACGGCTTCGCGGCGGTCAAAGCGGCGGCGCCCTGTGCGTGTATCGGAGGATTACGAATAAATTTCGTCAGATTTTTCTCTTTTGGTGACCGCTAAAAAAAAAGGTTGGATACGATATCTCCCTTTTTTCGGGTTGGTTTTCAATCGGACAAAAAAAATAATAAAAAAAATCCGATCGCGCGAGCGAAAAGAGCACCGAAAACAGAGAAAAACCCTCCGACGCGAGGACCCCATCGGGCTCGAAAGAACCATTTCCATTCGAATCCGCGCGGATTGGATCGTCCGCGCGGTCGCGTGGTTTCGATTTTCTCCCCTCGGCGCGAATGCGATTTTCCTCTAACCGACGGAGAAAAAAAAAATGCGCTTCCTCCCCACGCATTTTGTGCTCTCTGTGGAGCGAAAAAATGTCACCTACCGCGAACAAAGACATCGCTTGTCTTCTGCTCGTCTCTTCGCTCGACGCGAAGGTCGCGACCGGCGCGCGCGCGACCGATTTCACGGAGCGTTGTTGCTTCAAGCTCTCGGTCTTGGAGACCGACGCTTTCGCGGACAAGAGCATGGTGGACTGGACGATAGAAGCCATTTTATTCGTAGTGGTGCGGAGTGCGCTTATTTATATGCCGACTTTCGGTCGTCCTGTCCTCCCTTTCAAAAGCAGCATCTCGAAAATCGGAGGAGTTTTTCCTCTCGAGTTTTTCTTTTTTTGGCTTTTTTCAAATTTTTAAAAGGCGACAGAAGATTTGAGATCTTTTTTTTTTGTCTCCTTTTTTGTCCAAGTCGGTTTCCATCATCTCGCTTTGCTTCGCGAAGGAGGAGTCTCGAAGAAGAGCGTTTTTGTGACACCTTAAATTGATGTTTAAAAAACCCTAAATTTTTGGGAGGAGGAGGACCTTTTTTTTCTCCTTTTCCTCTCTTCTTATAAACGTCGTCGTCTTCACACACGCCATCTTCCGGCGCGCGCATCGGAAAAGAACAGAGAGAGAGAAGAGAGAGAGAGAGAGAAAAAAAAAGAAGAGACGGGAAGAGCGACAACGCGCTTCTCAAAGGAGGGGTCGCCAAGTCTGAAAAAATCATTGTCGTCCCACTGTTTTTTTTTTGTTTCCAGGACGATGAGAGCGGCCGGGTCTTCGAGACGCGCGACGACGACGACTTTAATGGCTTTTTGCAACAACGCGTTGAAAAGGCGTTCTTTGATGATGGTGTCGTGGGACCATCATCATCATCATCATCATCATCGTCGTCTTAAACATCGCGATGATGTCGCGTCTTTTGGAACGACGGACACGAACGCGTTTTTGACGAACGTCGCGCGGTTTGTGTCGATGACAGACGCGCGAAGCGACGCGTCCCTTCCGTCGTCGTCCGGGGGAAACGCGGAAAAGGCGAGGAGGAGGAGGAGGATATTTTCTGCCGCGAAAGACGCCTTGTTCGGGGGCGGAGAGACGAAAAGCACGCGCTCGCCGTCGTCGTTGGAGAATGCCATCGACGAAGACGAGGCGACGTCCAAACGCAACCAACGTCGCTTTTCGTCTCGGAAAATAGTGAGAAACGTGACGCCTTCCCAACTCTTCGCCATCGTCGCCGACGTGAATAAATATCACGAGTTTTTACCGTTTTGTAGACGCTCGCGAGTGACGAATCGAATCGATAAGGACCGGTTCGAAGCGGAACTCGAGATTGGATTTAAAGTGTTCAACGAAAAGTACACATCGAAAGTGACTTTAGACGCGCCGAGGAAAGTGGTGGCGGAAGATAAGTCGCACGAAGAAGACGGGGGTGGGACCTTGTTTGAGAAGATGAGAACGGTTTGGAGGTTTCGAGAGTTGGAAGAAGAAGAAGAAGAAGAAGAAGAAGACGTGGACAGTGACAGTGGCAAAGAGAACGACGACGCGAGTCTAAAGGAAAACAAACCCGTCGTATCAACGGTCGTGGACTTTGAGATTGCGTTTAAAGTGAAGAGTTCGACGCATGCTGCGGCGTTGAGCGTGTTCTTCGAGGACGTGGCGAATACACAAATTCAAGCGTTCGAGAAAAGATGCAGGAGTTTGATGGCTTTGCCGAGTAATAGTAGTAGTAGTAGTAGTAGTAGTAGTAGTAGTAGTAGTAGTAGTAGTAGTAGTAGTAGTAATAGCGATTCCGATAGCGATAGCGATTCCGGTAGCGATAGCGATAGCAAACATTAGCCAATAGAGAAGAATGTGAGAAGCGCTTCGCAACGTATGTATTTCTATAAATTGTTTAGTATTTCTTCTATTTACACTTATTTAGCAGCACTAGCAGCGTTACTATTATTCTCGTTGATACCCGTCGGCGTCTTCCCTCCTTTCTCTTGCACAAACTTCAACGAGTACCCTCCCGTATTCTCATCCTTCTCTGCTTTAAAATTATCGCAACTGAGACCAAAGTTTCCTAAAACCATATCGCCTAAAGATCTCAACTGTTTAAACATCTCCTTCTTCGTCTCCTCCCTCTTCGCGTCCACTTTCGGTTTCAATAGGTTCACTTTCTCTCTGTGCGCAGACTTTCTCGCTCTTTTCCTCTCATCCTCGCTCTCTTCGTTTACCTTTTCTTCAATCTCCACCGCCCTCTCGTAATCCTCCAACGCTCTCTCGACGTCGTCCAACTTTTCGTACGCCTGCGCTCTTCTCGCGTACGCTTTCCCGTATAAAGGATGTAAGTCTATTGCTTTAGAACACCGTCCAACGCATTCTTCGAACTTTTCCTGTTTCATCAAACACGCACCCGCGTTGGCGTGTAACGTCGCCAAGAGCAACTCCGTTTTCGTCGGCGCTTTTGTTGTTCCAATAGTACGTTTTTGTTCTTCTTCTTCTTCTTCTTCTTCGCTTCGTTTTGCGGTTGGTGTTTCCTCCTCTCTTTTGTCCGACGCTGCCTCCTCCTCCTCCTTCTCCTTCTCCTTCCCTTCCTTCTCCTCTCTTTTCGCGTCCTCCTCCTCCTCCTCCTCCTCTCGTCGCTTTTTTGCCCCCGTCGTCGTTGCTTTTTCCAGCAGTCCGATTGCTTCCTCGTACGCGTCCAGCGCGTCTCCGAACGCCATCCGAGCGAACCGCGCGTTTCCATTCGATTTCAGATTGGACGCCGCTCCGACGACGATTGCGTCAAAGTCGTCGTCAAAGTCGTCGTTTTCTTTGCCACGAAAAAGAAGGTCGGGGTGGTCTTCTTCTTCTTCGACGACCACCACCCCCCGCGGGGCGGCCTCGTCGTCGTCGTCGTCGCTCACCTCGACGATGGCCACCATTCTTTTTTCGCGACAGACACTCTTCGATCGATGCGATACTTCTATATACTACTACGTACTACTACTCATGAATGCCGATGATGATCTGCTTGTGGAAATTTCACAATTCTAGACCCTGTGAGAGAGTGGTCTATCAGCTTTCGGAATATAGCTTTTGGTCTCAGAGTAACTTAATCTGTGATAAGAAAGTCTATGGGTCAAAGATGCAAGAAAATGCAGATATTGCAGTGTAGCAGTTGACCAGTCAGAGGGATGATGATGTTTGGAAAAAAAATGCGTCCTTTAAAAATCGTCACATCTTTTTCTCTCTCTCTCTCTCTCTCCCTCTCTTTCCTTTTTTGCTTCGACGACG
>Ga0310343_10001652_pt1 | contig 11541 bp, 9 predicted proteins | sample HC15DNA2025_MG_FD_203519 | JGI IMG/M metagenome (GOLD analysis project Ga0310343, IMG submission 203519) | Marine microbial communities from station ALOHA, North Pacific Subtropical Gyre - HC15-DNA-20-25_MG | ecosystem: Environmental > Aquatic > Marine > Oceanic | place: Pacific Ocean: North...
CATTATTTAACAAGTCTTCTCCAAAAAAATTATCACCTAATACACAAACAATAGCTTCATCTTCACTGACTTTATTTTCTGCTTGCAAAAAAGCATGGGAAATTCCTTTTGGTTCATTTTGTACAACATAATCGATACTTATACCTTGAATAGATGAAGTGACATCTTTTATTAATTGGTCATATTGAGGATTTGTGATAATTACAAAATCATCTAAACCCCACTCAATCAGCTTTTGAATTTGAAGGTTTATCATTGGTGTGTTTTTAACCTCAAGGAGAACTTTAGTACTTTCATTCCCTCTAAATCCTTGTAAACGTTTTCCAAGGCCTCCTGCGGCTATAAGTGTTTTAATTTTCATAACAATACTAAATTATATAGTTATACTAAGTTTTTGTTCTAATGAATAGCAATAATAGAAATCTAATTTTGGGCGGTGTATTAATAAGTATTTCCGCATTAGTATTTATATTTTTAGTTCCTAATTTTGAAAGAGAAGAATTTGATAAAGATAAAATTGAAAATATTTCTCAAGGAATTACTACTACCTCAATAGCTCAAGAAGAGAGTAGCAACGAACAAAGTAATGTAGACAATTCAAACAACGAAGAAAACGAACTTGACATAACAGATAGCGAAAAAAGTGAAATTGAAAAATTATTAACCAATAATAAAAGCGAATTTAATTTAGATTTAAATGCTTATTTAATTATTGGTTCTGATGAAAGAAGTTTAAGTTCATCTGAGAGTAGAGGATTTGTCCAAGGGTCAAGAGCAGATGTAATTTTGCTTGGAATTTTAAATAAAAATTCGAAGAATAATCATTTGATATCTATACCAAGAGACTTGTTGATCATTAATTCATGTACACAAAAAATTGAGCGTATTAATGGTTCTTATCAAAAAAATGAATGTGGGAATAGACCTGAAAACCTTGCTGCTGCAATATTAAATTTAACTGGCATAAGTGTTGAAAATTTTGCTAGTTTTAATTTTGAAGGCTTTGAGAAAATAATAGATTCATTTGGAGGTATTGAAATTTGTGTTGAAAAAACCCAAAGAGAAGGCTATTCATTTGAATTACAAAAAGGTTGTCAAACTGTAAGTGGAAGTACATCTTTAAATTGGATAGTTTCAAGAAATACAGAAATACTTGTTGGTGAAAAAATTGTTGATGAAAATGGTGAAGATGCCTCTATTTGGGAAAAGATGTTGGGTGTAAGTGACCTTACTAGAATTGACAGACAGCAATACGTAGTCCTTCAAATGTTAAAAGAGCTTGATAATTTCAATAATATAAATGAATTCACAAATTTTATTGAAGCTATTGAAGAAACCTTTATCATAGATGAAAATTTATCTATTAGACAAGCTATAGATTTGCTTTGGAATTTACGTGATATTGATTTAGACAAAATTCAAAAACACACATTACCAACTTATCCCTATGAACTTGAAGATGGTAGACAGGTTTTGATAATGGAAGAAAGTTTTAAAGAATTTGCTTTATCAAACGGAATTTTAGATTTTTAAGAACTTATAGATTTTTTTAAAAAATAAATTGGAATTAGCCAAAAATAAATCGCAACATCTGGAGCATATATTAAATCGTTCGTAAAATTTTGAATGATTAGCATAACCATTAATACAGACTCCAATCTAAAATGCTCTTTAAAATTTATAAGCATCAAGTAGCAAATACAAGAAAACAATATTATCACAGGAAATAGTCCGTATTCTACACCCATTGTTAAAAATCCGTTGTGAGAAGTTGTAATTTCATCGTATTGACCCAAAGAAAATTCAGAAATTTTAGAGTCAAATACTCCATTATTTGAAATTAATTCAGCAGATCTCATACTCATACCACCTACAAAATTTGAATATCCGCTCATTAAATCTTCAATCCAAAAGAAATACATCTTACCATCAATAATTGACCACTTCCATGATTGGTCATTGGCATACAAAATAGAGCTTTGACTAAAAAGGGTTTGATTACCATTTGGAATTTCATCAAATTTTACTTTTAAAACTACTTCAAAATCTTTTGCTGATAGGTTATAGCTATTTGGGATGCCAATCCAATATGATCTGGGTTTAATAAGTTTTAAACCATTTTCTTCATACTTTACGCCACCTTCATTCCTATTATCAAAATTGCGATCACTAGCAGGTAAAAAAATAAAATAATCTGTATCTCTTGCTGACTCTTTGAATATTGCTTCTAATTTAAAGTCATCAGAATTTATATTCAATTTTTGAATAATTCCTCTTAAATACATGTCACCAGGCGACTGCCCATCTGCATATCCGCCAACTTCGAAATAAGAGTTATTTTCTTTCAAGTCGATTACATAACCACTGGTGTGTTTTGAACCTATTTGTTCCCAATTATTAAAATCATTTGAATAGTAAAAAGTTACAGCTGACCTTGGGAGAAATCCGTCTCGATAATCAAATTTTAGTTTTAAATACCCTTCTGCAGGGCCCTTCTGTTTTAAATCCATTTCACTTAAAGAAAATTGTTTTTCATCATCTGTATATGAAATGTTAAATTGTTCTTTAACTATATCTTCATCAAGAGTCACCAGATAATCTCTGTAAACCTCTTTAATGTAATTGCCTCCACCTACTCCTTTAAAAGGTTTTACATTTTCAATTGCCAATGAATTAAGAAAAAATCTGTTTGATTGCTTTAAAAATACTGAAGGTAATAAATAAATAATTAGAAGAGAGAAGATTGTGCCAATGTAAAATAACCTTTTCTTTTGTGGACGACTTAATTTTTTAGAATTAAAAACAAGTAGTACTAAACCTATAAGAAGTGCTAAATATGATCCTCTTGAATATGTTAAGTATAAATTAAACAAAGAAATTATTGCTAATACACTATTAAGTTTATTCGAAAGTAAATGATGAAAAATATCATCAGAATTGATAATTTTTTGAATACAAATAAAAACGTAGACAGCACATAGAATACCAATTACATTGGGGCCACCCCCTTGCAGGCCTCCTAGCCTACCTGAGGAAAGTGGGTTCAAACTTCCTGAATTATTTAATATCCAACCATCTATATAGCCTGGAAGTTGAATTTGAAATACAATTACTAAAAAATTTGCAATCATAACAATACTTAATTGATTAAAAATTGACAAAATTGGATTATCTTCTTTGCTTACAATATCAATGCAAAGGTAACCAAGAAAAAAGTAAAAATAAAATCTTAAGTTTGTTTGGTTGAAAAGTTCAAACTCATTTGAAATAAAAGATGTATAAAAAACAAATGTAGTTATAAATGCTAAGAAGACTTTGTCAAACTTGCTAATGTTTAAATATTTTATTTTTATAACAACTAAAAATAAAAACAAAATAATTAGTGGTGAGTCTTCTAAGTTTATTCCACCAATATCAAATCCAATATTTTGTGGAATGAGAAGAGAAAGAGCAAAAATTCTTCCAATGTTTTTTGAATTAATTTTTAAAACATTCATAATTTTGTTCAAGTGGGCCCGGCAGGACTTGAACCTGCGACCGACGGATTATGAGTCCGTTGCTCTAACCAACTGAGCTACAGGCCCTAAATTATTAAAAGTTAATTACCCAAAAATGCTTGCGTTTTTAGGGCAATACTCATATCGCCAGCAACTTTTAATTTTCCAGTCATAAATGCTGCCTGACCAGATGTCTCACCATTCATGATTGCTTGCATAGTTTCAGAGTCTATTGTCATTGTGCAATCAGCATCGTCATCACTTCCAGAAATTTCTCCTTCCGGCGTTACAAAAACAATTTGATCGTCAACTACTAATTTTACAGTACCACCTAAAACACTGAGATCTTTTCCTTCCGCGTTTTGTGTAATTACTTCCACTAAATTATCCATTTTCCTCCAATCAAGTTAATTATACTTTTATTTCTCATTTAAAAAAGCTCCGAGGGTGGGACTTGAACCCACAACCAACGGATTAACAGTCCGCTGCTCTGCCAATTGAGCTACCTCGGATAGCAAATTAATAATACTAGGATTCAAACAGTATTCTGATAAATTTCTTTTTTCTTTTTTAAATCTTCAACCTGTTGCAACAAAGAAAAGTCTTTCTCATCATCTTGTTCAAATTTGTATATTAATTTTTGTATTTTTATATCAGCAAAGTAGAGAAATAATCTTGTTATAGCCTCTTCATACTCATCTGGTAAGAAAGAGATGTTTAAAAATTCTTTCGCTTGCTTATTATTATTTTTTAAATTTTCTATTAGTGATGCATAGTCGTCATTTAGTCGTAAAACCTCTTTTTCATTTTCTAATATTTCAAAATTATTTTTAACAATGCTAGAGGTAACAATATCTCGAAAAATTGAAATAGAGTCTAAAGAATTTTCAGGCATTTCTTGATAATCGCTCTCTAATTGAAAATTTAATTCCCTTTTGAGAATTTCTTTTTCTGTATTAAGGTTTTTAGATAAAAAATCTAACGCAATATCAACTTCTAGTGGACTTAGCTTACCTGTAATTTTTCTGAAATAATTGAATACATTCTTTTTATTTGTATCTTCTTGAATAAATTTGTTAAGAAGAAATTCAACAATTTCGTCATTATTTTTTAGTATATCTTTAAATGCTTCTGGCTTTGTTTCAAAAACTTCAGAAATGTCTTTAAATTCAGAAGGAAGATCTAAACAATGTATCTCTAATTGTTTAGATACTTGGTTTTTAATTTCTAAAACTCTTTCTGTAGCTTTAAGGCCTGCTTTATCATTATCAAAACAAATTAGTATTTTGTTTGTATATCGTGCAACTGACTCTAGTTGTTGTAAAGTTAATGCTGTGCCCGACGGCGATGCGGCATTTGAGAATCCTAATTTGTTTAATGAGAGTACATCAAAATAGCCCTCTACAAGAAACACATACCCTTTTTTCTTTGTTTCAGTAATAAATTCTTTTGTAAAGTAGAGATTCCTATTTTTTTTGTAAAGGACTGAATCAGAAGAGTTCAAATATTTTGGCCCAAAATCATCGATTGATCTTCCGCCATATGCAATTACGTCGTTTCTAAAGCTTAGTATTGGAAACATTATTCTATTTTTAAAAAGCATGTTTTCGTTACTACTCATAAAACCGAGTCTTTTTAGATCATCTCTTGTAATTTCATTTGTTTTACAATACCTATTAAATTTATCTTCATCTTTATCAATAAAGGAAATTGAATATTTATTTATATCATTATTATCAAATTTTCTATTCTCTAAATAAACTTTTGCTTCATTGGAATTCTCAGATCCCATAGATTCAATAAAGTAATCATTTAAAAGTTCCATCTTATTTTGATAAACTTTAAAGTCATTATTTTCATTGGTCTGTGTATAAGAGAGTTTAAATCCATACTTTTCTGCGACAAATTCGATAGCATCTTGAAATTCTAAATTGTTTATTTCTTGAACATACTTAAAGATATCTCCACCCTCTTTGCATCCAAAGCAATGAAACAAATTTTCTACGTCTGTAAAACTCATACTTGCTGTTTTTTCTCCGTGGAATGGACACAGCGCCATGCCCTTTGTTCCTCTTAGCTTTCCTGAAGTAGTGGAAAGTATAAAGTCGCTTATTTTTGATCTTTTTTTAAGATCCTCTATTGATTGTCTAGCGATACCCATTAGATGCCACTGAAATAGTCAAGAAGGTTTTCAATTGAAATTCGTTCTTGCTCCATTGTGTCTCTGTTTCTTATTGTTACAGACGTATCATCTAGTGTGTCAAAGTCAACTGTTATACAGTAGGGTGTTCCAATTTCATCTTGCCTTCTATATCTCTTGCCAATTGATTGAGTTATATCAATTTCAATCCTATATTTTTCTTGTAACATATTCTTTATCTCATTTGAGATATTTATCAGATCATCCTTTTTGCTTAAAGGTAATATACCAATCTGAATTGGAGCATGATTAAAATCAAATCTAAAGAGAGTCCTTGTTGTGTCACCAACAGTGTCTTCATCATAGCTTGAACACAGAAGTGCAAAAAGAGTTCTAGTTAGACCTCCGGCTGGTTCTATAACTGTTGGAATAATTTTTTTATCTGATTCTGGATCAAAGTAAGACAAATCTTTTCCACTTGAATTTTCATGAGACGATAAATCAAAAGTTCCTCTATTAGCTATACCTTCGAGCTCTCCCCATCCCCACGGATATTTAAACTCTATATCTACTGTTTTTTTTGCATAATGAGCTAACTCATCATTGCTATGCTCTCTAAGTCTTAGGTGAGTTTCTGGAATACCAATAGACTTGTACCAATTCATTCTTTTGTTTACCCAGTAATCAAACCATTTATCTTCATCTTCTTCTTTACAAAAGAATTCAATTTCCATTTGCTCAAATTCTCTTGTTCTAAAAATAAATTGGCCTGGTGTTATTTCGTTTCTAAATGACTTTCCAATGTTTGCTATTCCAAATGGTATTTTTGCCCTCATTGTTCTTAAAACGTTTTCAAAATTAACAAATATGCCTTGTGCTGTTTCAGGCCTTAAATAAACAGATGAGTTTTCATTTTGAATAGGACCAATGCTTGTTTCGAACATTAAGTTGAATTGTCGTGGCTCAGTTAAGTCCTCTTTTTTTATATTTTCTGGAACTTGATCTAACCTGAATCTTTCCCCAGTAGGTTTATGATCAACCATCGGATCTGAAAATTCTGCTAAATGTCCTGATGCTTTCCATACTTCGGAACTTTGAATAATAGCTGTATCAACTGGAAACACAGATATGTCATTATCAAGGTTGAGGTCTTTCCACCAATAAGTTGCAATACTATTTTTAAGTAAAACCCCAAGTGGCCCATAATCATAAGAACTACGAAGCCCGCCATAAATAGAAGAAGCATTAAAAACAAAGCCTCTTGCTTGTGCGATTTTGACTACTTTTTCAAATAAGTCTTTGTTAGTTTCTTCCATAAGTTCTATTCCTTGATTTAAATTCTAGTAACACATCGTCTAATATGTCTTCATTTACATCTGGCCACAAAGTATCTATAAAAATTAGTTCTGCATATGAAAGTTGATAAAGTAAAAAATTACTAATTCTTTTTTCTCCTGCTGTTCTAAGCAGCGCATCAGGATAAGGCATTTCAGGATATTGAAAATAGCTATAGAAGATTTTACTTACACTTTCAATATCAAGATGCTTATCAATGTTTTCCTTGTGAAGATTCACTACTGCTTTATGCATTTCATTATGTGATCCATAGTTAAATGCAAAGACAAGATTCAATGTACTATTATTTTTTGTTAATTCCTCAGTTTCCATCATAAGTTTTTTGTTTTCATCAGGAATTTTTGAATCAGTTAAATCGCCAAGAAATTTAAACTTCACTCCCTTCTGACTAAATTCATCTCTTCTTCTTGTAAGAATATCTCTATTAAAAAACATTAGAAAGTCTACTTCTTCATCTGACCTGAGCCAATTTTCTGTTGAGAATGCATAAACTGTTAGCCAAGATAGCCCATTTTTTATAGCCCAATCAATTGTTTTAGAAAGTGAATACTCCCCTGCAGCATGTCCAGCTGTACGAGGTAAATCTTGGTTTAAAGCCCATCTTCCATTACCATCCATAATTATTGCAAGATGATTTAGTGAATTGTTATTGTCCATTACCCCAAACCTTATTCAAAATTTGATTTTCAATCTTTTTAAGTTTATCTTCTTCTTTGTGTGAAAATCCAACTAAATGTAATAAACCATGAATTAATACTAATTGGAATTCTTCAACTAATGTTTTTTTATATTTGAATGCATTTTCTTTTATAAGATTTCTATTTAAAAATAAATCACCAAGAATCTCATTCTCATTTTTATCTAATTTGTTAATTTCTTCTAGGTTTCTATATAGAGGAACAGTAATTACATCTGCAGGTAAATTTTTATTAAAATAATGATAATTGAATTTTTGGGATTCTTTATCTGAGACAGAATGAAGATAGAAAATAAAATTATTTGATATTTTGAAATGCTTTAGATATTCAATTTTGGCATTTTCCATTGCAACTTTTTCGTTTTGATAGAAATAACCTTGGTAAAGAATTTTCAAATTATTTATTCTTCTTCTGTAATTTCTGGATAAAGCACTCTTTGATGGTACAAACCTTCAAGACTAACTTGAAATGACTCTTTAATAGTGTCTAATTCTTTGAAGGTGATAGGAGCATTGCTTAGTTGACCATCAGAAATCTTTTCATTAAATATTTCTTCTATAACATTGCTTATTTTTTTCTCATCTGCATCCTCATTCATAAAAATTGCTCTGCAGGCTGCCTCTAAAGAGTCTGCCAACATAAGTATTGCTGATTCTTTAGACGTTGGTTTTTGCCCTAAGTGTCTAAATTCTTCTTTTGAAACATTTGGATTTACCAATTTTTCTTTTTCGTAAAAATATCTCAGTACTGCAGTTCCATGGTGCTCTATTATTCCCTGATAAACTATTTCAGGAATTTTAAATTTTTTGGCTAGCTTTACACCATCTACAACATGATTTTTGATTATATTGGCTGATTCACTGGGTAATAAACGATCATGAGGATTAGTGTATCCAATTTGGTTTTCAACAAACATTGTTGGGTTCATTGTCTTTCCAAGATCATGATAATAAGCCATTGCTCTTGCTAATTGACTGTTTGCACCGATTTTGTTTGCAGCTCTGTCCGCAAGTGTGCCTACTACAAGAGAGTGATTAAAAGTTCCTAAAGCTTTTTCCTCCAAGTGTCTTAGAGCAGGATGATTTCTGTCTGCTAATTCAGACAATTTAAAGCCAGATGTTAGTCTAAAAATACTCTCTATATATGAGGTCAAAGAAAATGCAGCCAAGTTAGCTACTAGTGCTATTAGAAATGAAAAAATAAGAATTTGAGTCAGGTTTCCATCATCTCGTAAGAAAAAGTAAACTCCAAATGCTAGCAATGGTTGGGTCAAAGATATATAAACAATTCTTTCTCGTAACAATGATCTGTCAGTTTCTTCTGATAGGAAAATTGCCGGAACTATGGTTCCAAGAGCACCTAACGCAACAAGTCCCACGCTTCCACCACCAGCAAGAGCAAGAAGTGAGCTAGATAATGACAAAATTAATGTTGCTCTTAGGTTTAATAATGTAACGGAAAGTATACCTACGAATGAAATGGGTAAAGAATATTGGATAAATTCTAAGTCTGACAACTGAGAGAAATATGAGACTCCTCTTAAAAATATTGAAGAAATTAAAATCAACGTAAGCATCAAAAGCAATTCATTATCATTTGCCCAAATACTATCTCTAAGCCTCCACAGCAAAATATAAAGTACTAAAAAAACAGCAAAAATTATTGGTATTGCAGCAGTTTGTACTGTTCTAGATTCTCCAGATAAGAACCCTAATTCATTTAGAGCTTGGAATATGACTTCATTTATTATTTCACCTTCGCTAACAATGATTTCGTCTTTAAAAAATTGAATTGTAACATTTTCGATAGCTTCTACTGCCTTATCTTTTTGTTCGTTCCATAACTCTTCTTCAAGTTTTTGATTAGCAATTAAGTTTTCTGCAATAATTTCTCCGACCGTTGAACTAATTCTTGCTTCTGGAACTATTGCATAAAGCTCACTTGGCAGATTTAAAGTAGGAGGGTTAGAGACTATGGATTGCCTTTGTTGATTTAAGTTTTCATTACTAACTCCTTTAGATAGAAATTCATTAGCTTTATTTTTTGCCTCAAACTCAATTTGGGTTAAAAAATTTGTTTCGTTATTTTTATCGGTATTTGAAATCTCTACAAGAACCTCAATAGCTGATGTTGAAATTGTTGAAAATAATAATGATGACCTAATATTTTGAATCTGCTCTGATTTGGTTAATTCAATTATTATTAAATTTGGTTCTGACTGCTCAAGTTCTTCATCATCACTTTGCTCTAATATTTCTTCAGTTCTTGACTTAATGACTGTTAGGAACATTTCAGTAATGCCATCTATCACATCTGTTGCTACAGAAGTGTCAATGGAGTAAACAGGCGCAACATTATTTACTGCTTCATCTTTTAAGGAATTTGTTTTTTCCTCGTCAATAACAGTTAAGTACCTTGGGGCAGAGAAGGTTGTTGGAGATTTATCCCCTACCTCCAATCTTATAACTTGATTTTCAGGAAAGATTGTAAAAGAGATAAACCAAACAGCAGATGAAAATAGTAAAATATATGTTATTTTCTTGAGATGCAATACGTATTTATTCATTATTTATCAGGGAATATTTCTAATATTTTAGAAACTATTTTATTTCTTACAATATCAGTATTTTCAAATTCTAGAACTGAAACTTCTTCAATTGAAGATAAGGTTTTTCTTGTTTTTTTTAGACCTGAAAATGTTTTATTATTTAGATCTATTTGAGTCTCATCGCCAGTGATAATCATCTTTGAGTTCTCCCCAAGCCTTGTAAGGAACATCTTAATTTGGCTAATAGTTGCATTTTGTGCTTCATCCAAAATTATACATGCATCATTTAAAGTCCTACCTCGCATATACGCAAGTGGCACAATTTCAATATTTCTCTTTTCTATTAAATACTGTAAAGTTTCATTTCCGAAAAAATATTCTAGTGAATCAAATAGAGGGACAAGATAGGGATCAATTTTTTGTGAAAGATCGCCAGGAAGGTATCCTAACCTTTCACCAGCTTCAACAGCAGGGCGAGTTAAAACAATTTTTTTAATTTTATTTTCAGAGTACATTTTTACAGCACTAGCAACTGCTAAAAATGTTTTACCTGTACCTGCAGGACCAACCCCAAAAGTTATGGTTGAATCATCTATAGTTTCAAGGTATTTAAATTGATTAATATTTTTAACTTTTATAAATTTATTGTCTATGACATTTAATTGACTGATTTTTGATTTACTAAGCTTTTCTGGATGTCTAATTTTTGCTATTAATTCTAAATCTGGTATTTCAATTGTTTTATTTTTTGAACCCATGATTAACATTTCGTCCAATATCCTTGTTGCTTCTTCTGTATCAGGAGTATTGCCGTTAATGTATATGACGTTACTTCTTACATTAATTTCTAATTTAGGAAAGAGAGATTTTAAGTAATTAAGATTTTGATCATTAACACCAAAAATATTTACAAGTTCTTGATCTAAAGGAATAGTTTTCTCAATATTCATTATATATTTTTTAATTTTTCACCACCGATTAAATGCAAGTGTATATGAAATACTGTCTGCATTGCATCCTCGTTTGTATTAAACAACAATCTATATCCTGATTGGTCAATATGATATTTTTTTGCTAAATTTTTTGCACAAATAAACATACTTCCAATTAAATTAATATCCTCTTCTGATAAATCATTTATTGTAAGAATTTTCTTTTTTGGAATAATAAGTATGTGTACTTTAGCGACTGGATTAATATCGTGAATCGCAAAAATTTGCTCGTCTTCATAAATAATATCTGATTCAATTTCACCAGATAAAATCATTTCAAAAACTGATTTATTCTTCATACAATATTTTA
>Ga0310343_10001653_pt1 | contig 11538 bp, 18 predicted proteins | sample HC15DNA2025_MG_FD_203519 | JGI IMG/M metagenome (GOLD analysis project Ga0310343, IMG submission 203519) | Marine microbial communities from station ALOHA, North Pacific Subtropical Gyre - HC15-DNA-20-25_MG | ecosystem: Environmental > Aquatic > Marine > Oceanic | place: Pacific Ocean: North...
CGATAATTACAATGGAGATGTTTACTGGAACCGTGATGGAAAACATCATGGCTCTATGATGTACAATACTCAAATGGCACAAGAGGTGGGTTACCGTAAATACCCTGGTGCTCATTATGGTGATGCTGAAGATTATAATTTATGGACTGAACTTATTAAGAAAAATGCAAAAGTCAAATATTTAAAAGAAGCACTTCTTTATTACAGAAGGCATCGTGAAAATTTTATAACTACAAACTTGTGAGGATGAAAACTATAGAAGAATTAGAAAGTCAGTATAATAACTTAGACCCTTGGCAGTATGAAACTAATCCTGATGATATCTATCGTAAAAAATTTTATTTAACTGTTCTTTCTGATTTGAATAGTGACAATTGGAAAAGAGCGTTAGATATTGGTGCTGGTGAAGGTTTTATCACAAGAGATTTACCTGCTGATGAAATTCATGCTATTGAATCGAGCGACCAAGCCGCATCGAGATTACCCGAAAATGTAAAAAGAGTTTATGAGCCTCAAGGTAAATATGATTTGATAATATGCACAGGTACTTTATATGAACCTTATGACCACAAAAAAATATATAATAATATAATAAAATCATCATGTAAGACTATTTTAATTGGTGGTATTTGTGATTGGATAATACCATATAGTTTTGGTACCCTAATAAAAAGTTTTAAATTTCCTTATAGAAAATATATTTCTTGCTTGAACGTATATGAGATTGGCCCATAATATAGGAACAGAAAATCATCCAAATTATCATACTCGTGAACAAATATTATCATGTGAAGACCCTATAGGTTTTGATGGCATATATAAAAGTGTGTATGATAATCAAGATGTCTTAAAAAACAAATCGGGTATCATGTTTGTAATGGGTAATTACTTAGGTAAAGATAATTCATTCGATTTACAAAATGTACCTAAGTTAGAAACATACTGTACGTTGAGTGAAGTAAAAGAATTGTGTGATAAGTATGATTTTGAAATAGGATGGCATACTTGGTCGCATAGAAATTTATGTAATTTGACCGATAAAGAAATACAACAAGAATTAGTTGCTCCCTTTAGAACAAAATATTTTAGATATCCTTATGGTGAGTTTAATGATTTAGTAATTCATTATGTAAAGAAAGAGGGATATAGTAAAGCATATTCCGTTACGCAAGGTGAAAAAAATCCTGAAGCAAAAGATTATTCGTTTAAAATTTATAGTGACTATGTTTGATAGATTTAAAAAAAGATTTGATAGTAAAGGTATAGCAGTAATACCTTTTGTATTTTCATCACAAGAATGTGATGAAATAAAAAGACAAGCCTATGAGGTAACTGATGAACAAATTAAATCGAGTGGTTATCCTCATGTGCCAAGTGAGCAAGCCTTTAATAAAAAGTCTTTGATTTTTTTTCCTGCATTAGCCAATGATTATATTAATAAAATTAGAACTGATGATAGATTAAAAAGTATAGTGCAATATTTTTTAGGTGATGATGTTAAGCAAATAAACAATCAAATTTATTTTAGAGAACCTGGTGATGAAGATTCTTTTGCATGGCATAGAGATACTATCTTTAGAGAAAATGATATATTCAATTCACATCTTGAAACTGATTATCTTCAAACTATTATTGCTATTGATGATATTTCGGAAGAGAATGGTGCGGTAGAATTTATAGAGGGTTCTCATGACTGGGAAGAATTTCATACTTCCAATTTAAGAGGATTTGAAAGACATGATTTAAAAGGTATAAAATATACTGCGAACAAGGGAGATGTAATGTTATGGTCTGTTAAGATTGTTCATGGCAGTGAACCTAATAAATCAACTTCATCAAGAATGACATATATGAACGGGTTTTGTAGAAGTCGTGCTTGTAATAGTTACCCTGATTATTTAATAGATGGAAAAATTGTTGATAATATATCGGCGGAAAAAATACCATGAGATTATTTGTACACGTTCCTAAATGCGGAGGATTATCTACACAACATTTTTTCAGAGAACATATTAATAATTTAATTGTTGATGACCGCAATAGTTTGTATTGGCATTTACCTGAAGCTCGCCAAAAAATAATGCAAGAGTTTTCGAATCTATCAAATAAACATTGGCATAAAGATAATACTTTAGTCACTGGTCATTTTTTTCCTATTAAGTATGATTTGGGAAATAAAACAAAATTGGCAACGATATTAAGAGACCCTATTGATAGATTGGTATCTCATTATAATTACTGGCAGTGGCACGCACATGAATCTGATTTCGGAATTATACATCAAGGTTCTTCAGGAGGCATATCTAGGGTTTTGTCTCCAGGTCAGGCTTCTAATTTTAAAAAAATGTCTTTAAGTGAATTTTGTAAACATTATCAATGGCATAATTATTATGCGACATGGTTATTTTCAGTTCCTTTAGACCGATTTGATTATGTCGGCATAACAGAAAATTTTGATGAATCTTTTGAAAAAGTAAAAGATGTATTTGAAATAAAAACTGACTCCGTTGTAAAAAAAATAAATGTGACACCTAAAAAATATGATAAAATGAATTCTGAACTGAGAAAAGAATTAGAAAATTTAATGAGTTTAGATTATTTCATATACAATTATTTTAAAAAGAAGTTTCATGAATAAGTATATTATTTTAATATTTGGATTACCTGGTTCTGGTAAATCAACTTTAGCAAAAGAACTAGCCTACCATTTTTGTTTACCTCATTACAATGCTGATACTCTTAGAGAGTTTCATGATGATTGGGATTTTTCAGAGGATGGTAGACATAGACAATTGAAAAGAATGGAAGAATTTAAATTGGGTATAGTAGATTTCGTATGCCCTTTTGAAAAGTATCGTAATGATTTGAATTCTACTTTTTCTATTTACATGGATACAATTGAAGAGAGTCGATACGAAGATACCAATAAAGCATTTGAGAAACCAAAAAAATTTGATATAAGGATAACACAATGGATTGGACAAAACCAACTACGCAACTCCTTGGCAGATTTCAACCCTGGCATCAAGGGCATACAGAGTTATTTAAACGGGCCCTTTCAAAAACTGGTCAAGTAGTAATTCTTCTGAGGGAACAGGATGGCACCGATAGCAATCCTTTCACCACTGAGCAAAGAGTTAATTTTATTAAAGATGCACTTTCCGCCTATACTGGAAAGTTTGAGGTAATACCCGTACCTAATATTACACATATTACATATGGTCGTGATGTTGGATATTCTATTGAGCAAGAACATCTTGATAAGGAAACAGAATCTATTTCTGCTACTGATATTAGAAAAAAATATCAAGCATCTATGGGTATGAGAAATGATGCTTGATTATGTTAGACCGATATATCTTATCTAATGATAAACACAAAATTAATTTAGTATGGTCACCAAAGGCCGCATGTTGTACTGCGGTCAGAACTTTTTTTGATTACATAGGGTTTGAATATAATCAAGAAGGTTGGGTTCATTTAGAGAGACCTAAATTTCATGAGAGTGAATTTTGTAATGATTACAATGAAAATTATACAACGATACAATTTGTAAGAAACCCGTACTATAGAGCATTGTCTTCATATTTACATTGTCTTACACATAATTACTGTAATGTAAAATCAGAAAGAAAAACTTTTTATGATTTTTTGTTATTGTTATCTTCACAGGATGTTGACCAAATTGATTCACATGTTACAAAACAATATAAGATTGACGTTGACTATATTTTAAAAATAGAAAATATAGAAAATGATTTGACCAGATTAAGAAATGAAACTGATATAGATTTAACTTTAAACAATTACGAAAATCATTCTTTTAGAAAAATATTCAATAAAAAGAACAATGTATTAAATTTTGTAGGTAAGACTTTTAATGATGACCTCAATGACCTGTTGACAAGATTCAAAATCTTTGATGAAACTTTATATAAATCAAGAAGTCAATTCGATGAAAGCATAGAGTTGTCATACAATGATTTTTATGATTCAGATATCGTTAAATTAATACTGACAATTTATCAAAAAGATTTTTTTTATTTCGAGTATAACCCATATGAATAATAAATATAGATAAACTTGAAAAAATAATGAAAAGGAAACTATGATTATTGAGCCTATATTTGCTACACCATTAGTTAAATTAAAAAGTCATACTGAATATCTAGAATTGATTGAGGAATATGTTCTGTCTTTACCTAGAACGAAAAATACTTATAATACTACAAGTAAAGATAAGATTGTTTTAAATAATGATGAATTAAAAAATTTAAATTCACATATAAATGAACAAGTAAATGAATTTTATGAATCTGTTGCAGGTATACCAGAAAGTGTAAAACCTTTTATTACTCAGAGTTGGTGCACTTTTTCCGAAACAGGTGAATCAATGCATGAGCATTCTCATCCAAATAGTTTATATAGCGGAGTCTATTATGTGAATGCTAATCCTGAAACTGATTATATTAAATTCAAAAAACCAACACAACATGAACCTGTTATGTGGTATAAAAAAGTTTTAAATATTTACAATGCATACGAGTTTAGATTTCCAGTAGCTTCAGGAGATTTGATTATGTTCCCTTCTAGTATACCTCATAGTTTTGGTTCTTCTGAATCTGAAGGTACACGAATTAGTATAGCATTTAATACGTTTTTGGCGGGTTCTTTAGGTGCTTATGATGCTTTGACAAATTTAAATATAGGTCCTTTTGAAATACAAAGACCAGGTGAACAAGTAAATTTACCAGAAGGTGTTACTATTGTTGATGATGAAGACAAAAAAGAAATAAATGGTGATGAGACTATTGAGTTAAAAAGTTAATCTCACGGTACGGAGAATCACATGTCCAAATCGACATATAGAACATATTTAGAAAAATTAGGAAACACCGATGCTCAATCTTTTATTGGGCAAAAAGGTGATTTGTTTTTTGACCCAGAAGTTAGAGCATTAAAAGTATCTGACGGAGTTACCGCTGGTGGTAATGCAGTAAGCGGAGGCGGTGGAGGTGGCAGTTCTTCTGCCGTTACAGATGGAGATAATGCAGTTACGGCTGTTGATTCGGTAAATGAAATACAGATAAAAACAAATAATGTTGATAGATGGGACTTCTCATCTGCTGGACATTTTTTACCTGAAGTAAATGCTCAATATGATATTGGTTCTGCTGAAAGAAAAGTTCGTCATTTATTTTTGAGTGATAACAGTTTAAAGTTTGCATCTGGTAGTTTAGGAGTTATAGCCAATGGACCAAATGGTAGAATTCATTTTGAAGGGTCTCCTGTTGAAGAGAATTCCACAAATGACCTCGGGGCTACTGGTTCACCAGTAGATATTAGTAAAAAAATGCATTTCATTACGACCAATGGAGAAGCTACACAATATATTCTTGACTTACCAGGCACCTATAAAGGTCAAGAACTTATTTTTTATATTAAAGAACATGGTACAGCGTCCCCATCTTCTGGAAACCCATCGTCACTTGTTCAAATAGTTTTTCAGGGTCTTAATAGCACGACTTTTAATGGAACGTCAGGCGCACAAACTTATGCGGATAGGGCTTGGGCATTGACTGGTCCTAATGTACCCGATTACAGAACTCGTTTTAGTTGTGTTTGGTATGACAATACCGTTGGATGGATTTTGAGTGACCGAAACGAGCCTTCAGGACCATAAGAGGAATAATTGAAAAAACGTTTTAAGAAGGAGTACCCTACTGAGTTAGGGTCTCCTCCTATCGTAAAATTAAATATTAATGATTATAAACAAACACATCTAGCAACATTACATCATCATACCAACCAACAGTTAAATAATCTAAAACAACAAGCAGAACTTTTAACTAGACAAGCACAAGAAATATATGGTAGAATAGAATTAGCAGAAAAGATAATTAATGCTAATTTTAATTTTAAACCCGTATTATTAAAACCTTATTATCTTTATCAGAAAAATAATATCTTTACTTTGAGCATGATAGGTCCTGATGAATGGTCTAGCCCGTATGGTAATTATATCGCAACGGTAAGACAATTAGGTGATGGGACCTGGGAAAGAATAAATGAAATATAATGAAAGAGAAATAATAAAACATCTTGAAGAATATATTGAAAGCACATATTCACAACATTATACAAAAGGCGATTTTCAAATACAAGATTTATTTGAACATATCGATATAGCAGAAGAGTTCTGCAGAGGTGCGGCCATTAAGTATTTAATTCGTTTTGGTAAAAAAGAAGGTAAGAATGAAAAAGACCTTTTGAAATGTTTACATTACGTTATACTCATGTATCATTATTGTGGATTTGATAAAAAGTTAGTGAATGGATAATCATCAATCTCTTTTAAATTTTAATCGAAGTTATAGAAAAGAGATAAACATTTTAAATTATTGTGATAATGGATTCGGTGATGTTTTAAACAAAGTTTCGTTTTTATATAACGCTTCACTAAAATATGAAAAAGTAACGACTGTTAGATGGTGCTATAAAGAAATAGATTATAATAAAGTATTAAGTGCAGAGTTATTTTTTAAACCTTGTGAATTTATAATAAATGAAAAATTAAATGAAATAGAAAAACCGTGGGAATATAATAAGTATGTTTTATTTAATCATGAGTATTGGCCTTCCAAAATAACAAAAAGTAAAAATAAAAACAAAAAAATAGCAATAGATTTGTATACCTTTTTTAATCCCGGTAGAAGTGTATTGAATCGTTTCAAGATTAGTGATGAAAAAGTAAAAGACGAATTAAAAAAACAAATCATATTGTGTGGCTATGAACCTATAGAAATGTATCACATTGATAATGATAGAGGTTGTAAATTTGTATTGACCGATTTTAAAGAATTGATGAATGTTAATACAAAAATATTATCTGAAGTTGATGCTTATGTAGGTGTCGAAGGTAATATTTCTCATATGTGTAGAGCTATGAAATTACCATCATTGTTATTGTATAATTTACTAAATTCTAAACCACCAGCAGTTGACATCAATAACAATGTTTTAAAAAATGTAGTGAAACCTTATATCGATTCTAGTGTACAGAAACTAGTTACTAGTGAAGAAGAATTGTTAAAAAATATTCCTAATTTCATAAATGACTTGACATGAACTTTGCATTGTCGTACAATACTAAATGTTGAATGAATAAATCATTTGACGTTTTTTTAATTCATAAAAGAGGTACTATGTTTAAATATCTTTTTCTTTTGAGTGTAGCTTTATATTTTTTACTTCCTGTGGCTAATGCACAAGAAGTTGAAACAAAAGTAGTTGAAATCAATAATAAAAAATGGTTGGTGACTATTGAACCGGGTAAAGAACCCATGTTTAAGTCTCTAGAACCCGCACGAAAAAAAGTTACTAAACTTCCATTTGTCATAAATGGTAAACCTGAAGAAGAAGTTATTGATAAACCCGTAGAAACATCTTTAACAAAACATGTAGTTAAAAGTGAATCCCGTATAGTATCTGAATGTGATAAGCCATCAGGATGTATTGTTACTGAAGAGGGCGACTGTCCATCTTGTCGAGAAGTGCATATAAAAGAAGAGACTACACAAGTTGTCAAATCAGATTATGATGTACTCAAACAAGATATAATAGACGATAATAATTTTGAAGAATATTCAAGACAACAAATTCTTCCAGTCGAGGAGTTGCCTTTTCATTTACAGAATATTTCTTTCAAACAAAGTCATCCTCTTTGGATGTGTTGGAAAGTTATGAGAACGTGTTGGGCACAACCTGCACAAACCGTGTCTATAAAAGAATTATATGTAGTCCATTCTATGCGACATGCTTGTGAATCAGATAGAAATTGGGAGATTCGACAATTCGATTTTATGAATCCTGTTGAATCATGTAAGAATATGCCCTTTGGTAAAAATAAAATACCTTCAAATGTTATTATAAAAGATATTTAATCGTAATTCTCCTGTGAATAAATATTAGTGCATTTCTATTAATTCACAGGAGTTTATGTTTTTTGCATTTCTAGTTTTAATTACTGCCCTTGCTATATCTGCTACTGCCGCATATTATTCAATCGTTGGACTTATGGCCATATTCAGTGGTGCGACCTTATCGGTTGCAGTCATGGGTTCTGTATTGGAAGTCGGTAAACTTGTAACTGCTAGTTGGTTATATCAATATTGGAAACAAGTACCATTTCTACTCAAAACATATTTAACGATAGCCGTATTTGTTTTAATGCTTATAACTTCTATGGGCATATTTGGTTATCTATCAAAAGCATACTTAGAGCAGAGTGCTATGTCAGAAGAGCAGATAGCACAAATACAAGTATACTCGGAGAAGTTAGAACGTTCTGAAATAAAAATAAGAAGATGGAACGAAGAGATAGGTAGACTGAATAGAGGTGAAGATTTTAGAGTTGACAAACTTATAGAAAAAGAACAAGCCCAATTAGAAGTTATCTACGGGCGAATGGGTGAAGAGAAGAAGCAGTTTCAAACAATTGCCGATGAACAAATACAAGTTCAAAATAATAAAATAAAAGAATCTGCTGATAGAACAAAATCAGATATAGAACTTCTTTTGAAAAGAGAGAAGAGCGAACAAAGAGAAAAAGATATTGATAAGGTCAGAAAGAGAGATAGAGGTACTGCTTGGGTAGCAAGAAGAGATATAGGCGTCATAAACGAGCAGTTGAGAAAAGACCTTGAAAAAATTGATAAGCAATATGAATCTCAGATAGCAGAAATAAATGAACGCATTGCTGAATTAAGAAATCAAGCAAAATCAAAAACAGTTGATATTGACTCAAAGATAGATGAGTTTGAAACTCTTATTGAGTCCGAACAGGTTAAAGCAGATTTAGCTAGAACAGAAAAGTTAAAATACGAAAGTAAGTATAGACAGTTAGAAGTTGAAGTAGGTCCAGTTAAATACATTGCCGATATGTTATATGGCGATAGTGCAGAGACTATGTTAGACTCTGCGGTGCGAGGTGTTATCATTACATTAATATTTGTATTTGACCCTCTTGCAGTTCTATTAGTTATTGCTGGTAACATGACATTTGCATGGCATGGTGTTTCACGAAGACGAAAAGTTCTTGAACCTGAACCAGAACCCGAACCAGAAATTAAAAAAGAACCTGAAGTTCCTCCCACATTAAATGAAGAAATGGCTAAAGTTGAAGGTGAAATTGAACAGGCCAGAAAACAAAATGATGATAAATTAATTGTTGATAAAGAAAATATAGATTCTATGCCAGAAGAGACAAGTGAAACTCTCACTGTACAAAAAGAAAATGCCGCAAGATGGAACAACTCAACCGAAAAAGAACAATGGGAAGCAAATGTTTTAAATAAATTAGATGGGGAAAAAAGGTCATGGATATTAAATAACTGGGCAAAGAATGGATTTAAAAATCCAAAAGCGTACTTATCTTTTCTAAACAAATTTGGACATTAATAGGAGATATGAAAAAACCAAAAAGATATGATAGAGTAAAACTTTACGAAAAAAGTAGACAGAGAACATTTGAAGCAGATGTTATAAAAGTAGGTTATAAAAATTTTCAAGTAATAGATGATTCAGGAACGTCAAATTGTATTGACATGCCTTATGATAATGTGTTTGAGTGGAGATTACTTTGAGAATAAATGTTAAACACATAACACTAGGCGAAAAGAAAATGGATGGAAAATCATATAAAGAATTTTTATTTTCTATAAGAAACTGTAGTGATAATAGATTAAACGAAATAATTACTGCGGCCCAAGATGAAAGAAATAAAAGAGAAGAGCATTATGCTTTAGTAAAAGACGTTGCAGATAAAATCTCAAAAATTGAAAGTGATTGGTGATATGCTAAAAGACATGACGGTAGGAGAATTTTTTCAAAAATTCTTTCTCAAGAAACCAGTTATACCAGAATCATATTATGAGCATGGCGGTAGTGCAATAATTGAAAGAAACGAAATTGTATACCTATTAAATGAAGAAGATGAATTGACCGCTGAAGAACAAATAGAAATGAAATTACAAATAAAAGAATCTACCTTCATGCCTGATGAGTATGATGAGGAGGACGATTATGACATCACAATCGAATACGACTCTTGGAGCAATTGACCAGAGTTATGAAAATGATTATGTTCATATAACTGAAATATGTGGTGAATTATCACAAGACAAAATAGATTTGGTTATCTCATCTATGAAAAAAACATATGGTGAGTTAGAGTGGTTAACATTTAATCATGTCATAAAAAGAAAAAGAATTAAAGAATATCTAAAAGAAAATTCAACTGAATTTTTTAATATCTCTCCTGAATACCTTGAAGAAATGAAAGAACAAGGTATCCCACTAGAAGCCGTCCTACAATTAGACTGACATAAAAAACTCTCTATATAAATAACATAGAGAGGATTATTATGTTCGCAACAAAACAAACTACAATTGTGCCCGAATTACACGGTGAGCAAGATTCCGGTAACATTAATCTTGGTCAAGTCCCTAATCTTGAATTGGAATCAGGTACCACTGGAGCACCTGGTCATATAGTACAACAAGACGGTGACAAGTTTGATTTGCAGTTTGGTAGAATGGTATTGGGTTCAAATACAACTTTTCCTGCTGGCCATGTGATACAAACATCAACACCAACAATTTATACTGGTAGTAGTTCATCTGTTGGAGGTAGAATACGAGTAGGGTCTACTAGCATTTACTATCATCCTGAATCAAGCATGACAAATTCTATAACAAAAATTCAAGGTACAAGTTCATTTTTATTAGTGCATTATCATGGAACTTTTGTTTACTCGGGTACTGATAATGGGGCTCATGGTTGGGTAATTTTTGCAGATGGTGATAATTATTATGGGGTCAATGATGATTTTAATAGAGTAAACCAGGCATACAGTAGCGGCCAACATTTACCAAGACTATTAAGCGGGTCTGTACCTTTTTTAAATATGGCGGCAGGTTCTTATACTTTTACATTCGGTCTTGCTCGTTCTTCTGATTCTGATATTGGTATTAGAAGAAATTATAGAGCAAATTCTGACGGACTTCTAGACAGTGAATGTTCAAGTTCGATGTACATTCAAGAAATAGCAGGATAAAAACCAGAATAAGTTATAGATAATAAATACTTGATAGTACTATTTTAATAAGGAATTTAAATGGCAGTAGATAAGAATTACACGGTTAGAGCTATCATAGAAAAATTAGGTTCTACATCTATCGAGAATTATATTGGTACCGAAGGTGATTTAATCTATGACCCAGTTGATAGAGAACTTAGAATTTCTGATGGTAAGACTAAAGGTGGTAATGTCATTAGAGGATTGCAGGCCGCAGGAGGCGGAGCCGAAGGTAATCCTATACCTTTAGCTTTTGGTATTGTTCAAGATTCCTCAATTAAAAAATCAGATACAATTAATATTAGTAAAACATCTACTGGTGTATATGATGTAACATTTGTTCTTGCTCAAGAAGATACTGAGTACATGGTATTTGGTGACTCTGGTAATATAGATGACA
>Ga0310343_10001654_pt1 | contig 11534 bp, 10 predicted proteins | sample HC15DNA2025_MG_FD_203519 | JGI IMG/M metagenome (GOLD analysis project Ga0310343, IMG submission 203519) | Marine microbial communities from station ALOHA, North Pacific Subtropical Gyre - HC15-DNA-20-25_MG | ecosystem: Environmental > Aquatic > Marine > Oceanic | place: Pacific Ocean: North...
TATGTCCCTATAAAGTGTAAGAATAAATTATGTATAGATTTATAATTTAAAAAGTGGAAGGACAAAATAAGTCGATCACGTTTGACGGACGAGAGATACGACTAACTACAGGACTATATGCTCCTCAGGCAAATGGATCAGTAATGATTGAGTGTGGAGACACCTCTCTATTAGTTACAGCTACAAAAAATACGAAAAAAGAAGTTTCGGATTTTCTACCTCTAATATGTGACTATGAGGAAAAACTTTATGCTGCAGGTAGAATTCCAGGCGGGTTTATGAGGAGAGAGGGTCGTCCTCCAGAAAGAGCGACTTTAATTTCAAGATTGATTGATAGGCCAATGAGGCCACTTTTCCCTTCATGGATGAGAGATGAGATACAAATAGTCGCTTCTTGTCTTTCTCTAGATGAGAGGGTCCCAGCAGATGTTCTTGCAGTTACTGGAGCTTCTATAGCTACACTAATTGGAGAGATACCCTTTTATGGTCCAATGGCTGCAGTTAGAGTTGGGCTTATAGGAGATGATTTTATTTTAAACCCAAGCTACAGAGAGATAGAAAAAGGAGATTTAGACATTGTTGTAGCAGGATCCCCTGACGGAATTGTCATGATTGAGGCAGGTGCTAACCAGTTATCAGAGCAAGATACTATTGAAGCTATAGATTTTGGTTATGAGGCCGTTACTGAACTCATTAAATCGCAAGAAGATTTGCTTAAGGATTTAGGCATAAAGCAGATTAAGCCTTCTACTCCTGAAGAAGACAAAACATTAACTACATACTTAGAAAAAAACTGTTCAAAAGCTATTGACCTTGTTCTAAAAGAATTTGATCAATCTAAAGAAGAGAGAGATATTGCACTTGAAAAGATAAAACTTGAAGTTCAAGACCAAATTGGATCTCTGAAAGATGATAACCAGTTAAAAATCCTACTATCAGAAAACGAAAAGTTAATAGGTTCTGACTTTAAGAAACTAACAAAAAAACTTATGAGGTCGCAAATTATTAATGATGGGATAAGAGTCGACGGCCGTAAATTAGATGAAATTAGAAAGATTACAGCTTCTGCTGGAATTCTTCCAAAAAGAGTTCATGGTTCTGCATTATTTCAAAGAGGGTTGACTCAAGTCTTATCTACTACAACATTGGGAACACCAAGCGACGCTCAGGAAATGGATGACCTTAATCCAAGCACTGAAAAAACTTATCTACATCACTACAATTTTCCCCCTTATTCAGTTGGAGAAACCAGACCCATGAGAACCCCGGGTAGAAGAGAAATTGGCCATGGAGCTTTAGCTGAAAGAGCTATAATTCCCGTGCTTCCTGGGAAAGAAACATTCCCATATGTATTAAGAGTTGTAAGTGAAGTTTTAAGTTCAAACGGATCAACTTCCATGGGTTCAGTATGTGGAAGTACACTATCTTTATTAGATGCAGGAGTCCCTTTAAAAGCCCTTGTCAGTGGCACTGCTATGGGTCTAATAAAAGAAGGCAAGGAAGTACGAATTCTTACAGATATTCAGGGCATCGAAGACTTTCTAGGGGACATGGACTTTAAAGTAGCTGGCACTGAAAAAGGAATAACAGCCTTACAAATGGATATGAAAATTACAGGTTTGTCCGTTGCAGTTATTTCTGATGCAATCAAAAAAGCTCGTGCTGCAAGATTACATATCTTAGAAAAAATGCAAGCTGCGATAGATAAACCCCAAGAATCCTTGTCTCCTCACGCGCCAAGACTCTTAAGCTTTAGAATTGATCCAGAGCTCATAGGAACAGTAATTGGACCTGGAGGAAGAACCATTAAAGGGATAACCGAAAGAACAAATACAAAAATCGATATTGAAGATGGAGGGATTGTTACCATCGCATCACATGACGGAGCTGCGGCTGAAGAAGCTCAGAAGATAATAGAGGGATTAACAAGAAAAGTCCACGAAGGTGAAATTTTTACTGGAGTAGTAACTCGAATAATTCCTATTGGCGCATTTGTTGAAATTCTCCCTGGGAAAGAGGGAATGGTGCACATCTCCCAACTTTCTGAAGCGAGAGTAGAAAGAGTTGAAGATGTTGTAAGACAAGGTGATGAAGTAACTGTAAGGGTTCGTGAAATTGACAGTAGAGGAAGAATCAATCTTACTTTGAGGGGAGTTTCACAAAATGGTGGGATGTCATATCCTGAGCCAACACCTACTCCAGTAGCACCTTTAAACTAATAATCTAAGGATATATATTATATTCTTGAATAATTTCTTTTACTTCCGAGCAGATTCTTTCATGGTTCCTCTTATTATTAGAAGCAATTATTATTCCTGAGTGTTTTAGATCAGTTTTACCATAAACCAAATCTTCATTATCAATATTCGTTATTGATCCCCCAGCTGCTTTTAAAATAGCTTCTGGAGCAGCAAAATCCCAATCTTTTGGAGCATTTTTGCCCGGCAAACTCAGTGCAATATAAATATCACTATCTCCTCTAATAATTGAAGCAACTTTGCAACCAATACTCCCCATTACAATATTTTTCTTAAAATTAATCTTTTCAATTAAAAACTTTAATTTTTCATTTCTGTGGTTTTTACTTGTTACTAAAGTCATCTCTTTGAGAATATTTGTTTCAGATAAATTTTGTTTTCGAATACTTCCGTCTCTCTTCTCACACCATAGTTTTTCTGCATAAGAAATCCATAATTCATCTTTTTCAGGAATAAGCACAACCCCAACATATGGCTTTTGTTTATAGTTCAAGGCTAAATGCATCGCATAATCTTGAGTTCCTTGAATAAAATCTTTAGTTCCGTCTAGAGGATCAAGAACCCAAAGCCAGTCTGAATTCTTGGAATAATTCGATTCAGCTTTGAAATTTTCTTCGCTCAAAACATCCCAATTAGTATTTTTATATTTTTGACTTATTCTATTAATAATTAATTCGTTCACTTCTAAATCAGCTAAAGTTACGGGGTCATTATTATTTTTATTCTTAAGAATTTCATTTCTTTGTTCTAATTTTTTAATATTATTGGCGTAGTACAACAAGATATCTGCAGCTTCCCAGCTAAAACTCCTCAGATTATCTATAAGATTATTAATTTCTACTCCTAAAGGTAATTTAATCACTTAATGACAAATAATTTCTTATTATCTCATAGAAATGAAGAACCTGAAGAAGGAATTTTATATTTAGTGGGTACCCCGATTGGGAATTTAAATGATATATCCCCAAGAGCAATTAATATACTTGCCAATGTATCTTTAATTGCTTGTGAAGATACGAGACAAACAAGAAAAATAATGAATAAATTTTGTATTTCTAATAATTTAGTAAGTTTTAATAAAGAAAATTCTTCAAAAAAAATTCCTAAATTAATTAATGATTTAAAAGCAGGTAAGTCGATTGCGCTTGTGAGTGATGCAGGAATGCCTGGGATTTGTGATCCAGGGGAAAAGATAGTAAGTCAAGTTAAATCTCAAGGATATGATGTTATTTGTATACCAGGTGCGTGTGCTGCAATAACAGCCCTCGTCTCAAGTGGGATGCCATCTTCTAAATTTATATTCGAAGGTTTTCTTCCTAAAAAAAAGGTAGATAGAGAAAAAATTCTTTTTGAAATTAGTAAGAATGAGAAAACAACTATAGTTTATGAATCACCCCATCGTCTTATGAAATTGTTGAGGGAATTACTAGATTTTTGTGGAGGTGAAAGAGAAATTCTTGTAGCAAGAGAGTTAACTAAAAAATTTGAACAACATGTGGGTAATAATATAAACAGCACAATAGAGTTTTTTAAAGACAAAAAAGTAATTGGGGAGTTAACAATAGTAATAAGGGGTATTGATAAAAAGGCAGATCAAGAAATTAATATGTCAGACTTAAAAAAAGATCTTAATGAATTAACTAATGCAGGTTTAAGTTTATCATCAGCTTCAAAATATTTAGCAAAAAAATATAGCATTAAAAAAAGCATGATTTATAATTTAAGTTAGACTTAAAAAGCTAAATATATGCCATTTATATTAAGAAAAATTATCTTTGCAACTACTTTGAATTCTTGTTTATTCCTATTATTAATGATTGGAATACAAAACAGCTCTAACAAAAGCAAAGTTAACTTTATTATTAATAAGACTGTTAAATTACCAATAAGTTTTATAATTGGTACAAGTTTTATTGGAGGTTCAATAGTAGGAAGTTTTTTTGATATTAATTTAACTAAGAAAAAATAATAACTTAAAGAGCTATAAGATTATCCCCGCTCACAATTCTTGAAATTCCCCTTGAAACTAATAAAGGAGAGACAATCCTAAATACGTCTGTGTTAGGCACCTTAATAACTTTTTGTTCCTTACTACATGATCTTTTTGCTACTTTTAAATCGCAATATATTTCTATCGTTTTTCTCTTTAAGTCTTCATTTGGAAGGAATTCCCATTCCGGATAATCTTTCAATAATCTGACTTCTAATTCAATACTTTTATTAACAATCATATAAACAGTTTTAGGAAAATCAACTTCTTTTATCGGGATAGAAGATAACTCTTTTCGAGGAGCATTTTCTATCTCGAAATGCAAGGGAGAAATTTCTATAAACTCTGTACCCGTGAAATTATTATTATCAGATTGATTAGCATCAAAATTTTTATCATAAATAAATTCATTTTTAAAATTCTTCTTTGCTAATTCCAAATCATTTTTCTTCTTTTTATCCTTTTCAAAGAGAGTATTTAATTCCTCAACATTTTTATTTTTTTCAACTAACTCCTTAAAAATTATTTCCCCAAGACTTTTTTTCAAATTTCTTGTAATTGTTAATGTTGTACAACCAAACTCCTCTGATAAAGCTTCAATAGTTTTGCCATTTTTAAAATATTCAGCTATTTTAATTTTTTGTTTTTCTGTAAGTCTTTTAGCCAAATTTTATTTATTGTGATCTGTCCAAATCTTACAATAATTTAGAAAAAATAATAGATATACTTATAAATAATAATTCTATTGAATTGCCAATTATCAATTCTTTAAAGATATTAAAAACTATATAAATATACACTTAATATATTTGAGATAAAAAACTTTCAAATACTATAATTATTAAAGTTGAAAGATTTTGTTGTTATCAAATCGTTTTGTCAAAGGATTAACACCACCTTATTTAATTGAGCTAATTAATATAGGAATAAGATCTTTAAAAAAGAATGAACTTTTTGAAGGTGATGATTATTTATTTAAAAAATTAACTAAAGAAACTACTGTATATGGAGAATATGGTTGTGGACAGTCTACATTATGGATTGCTCGTAATACTAATAATATAATCCTTACAGTTGAGACTTCCAAAAAATGGGCAGATAAAATTATAAGATTGATTCCTGATATTAATAAATTAAAAATTGATTTTATAAATTTAGGGCAAACTATTTCTTATGGATATCCAAAAACATATAAAAAAAGAGAGGAATTTAGTCTTTATTGCAACTCTATTTGGAACCATAAAGGGTTTGTTCCTGAAATTGTCTTAATAGATGGAAGATTTAGAGTTGCTTGTTTTTTAACATGCCTATTAAAAGCTAAGAATGGAACAAAATTAATTTTTGATGATTATCTAAACAATCCTCATTATCATTTAGTTGAAGAATTTCTTAAACCCAAAGAATACTGTGGAAGGCAAGCATTATTTATAGTTCCAATAATTGAAAAAAATTCTTTATGCGAAAAAAGGATAGTAAAAGAAATTGCAAATTTTCAATATGTTTTGGATTAATTAATTATTAAAAATTTCAAACATTCTTTAATTAAACAAAACTAAAAACCAATAAAAAAAGGCAAGGGAATCAATTTAAGAATCTGTTTAAATTTAGTTTGAAAACCCTAATAAACAGAATAAGTTGTTTCTATAAAAAATCTGTTCAATAGTTTGTATTAATTTCTTTCTTCGATGATACTAATGCATCATTCAATTTTTAAATGGATATAGAAAGTGAAATTAATTTCGATGAAAAAATAATTTTATATACAATAATATATAGTATATTTTTTTGGTAAATTACTTGTTGTGTGTGCTGGGCTGTTTTAAAATAAGTAGGTTGTTTGGGTTGTTCATACAGAGAAAAGTCAAAAAGTGTTGGTTCTTCTCTGCGAGCTGTTCGCTCTGCGCCATACAAGCCAAAAAAATCAGCTTCCTTAGCTCAGCTGGATAGAGCAACTGCCTTCTAAGCAGTGGGCCGCAGGTTCGAATCCTGCAGGAAGCGTAAAGTGTTAAAAGACTTTGACTATAAAAATAAAATGTTAACTAATAATTTTCTTAAATATTCAAAAAATAATTATTTAAATATTGGTAAATATTCTTTTCTTTTAGGTGTCTTCCTTTTACCAACAGCTTTCGCAATATCAGGGTTATTTTTACTATTTTCTTTATTTTTATCTTTTACCAAAATTAAATTTTCTTTTTTAAAAGAAAAAATAAACTTATCCATATTCTTAGTTATAGGTTTAATTATATTTACTTCATTAATCAATAATTTAACTACGATTCCAACAATACTTCAAGATTTGGAAAGTTACTATATATGGCTAAATTTATTTAATTGGATTCCCGCATTACTAGGATTTATTGGATTTCAAAGTTATGTCAAATCTAAAGAAGACCGATTACTATTATCAAAATGCTTACTTTCAGGAACAGTTCCTGTTATAGCAAGTTGTCTATTTCATTTATTTTTTGATTACCACGGACCATTTGAAGTTCTTGATGGTTTAATAGTGTGGTTCCATAAGCCTATAGAAATTACAGGAGGTGTTTCAGGGCTATTTAGTAATAGAAATTATGCAGGCTTTTGGTTATCAGTAAATCTACCATTCGCTTTTTACTTCCTAAAAGAAAACTTAAGATGCAAAATTAAAATTCTGCCGATACTAATTATAAGTTTTTTAATGATGTATCTGATAATTTACACAAATTCTAAGAATGCTTTACTAGGAATGATTTCTACATTCATAGTTTTTCTTGGAATAAAATTTATTTTAATATCTTCCGCAATTATTATATTAATTCTTATATTTACATTTTTACCAATAATAAATATAAACATATCTGAATATTTGCCTGAAGTTTTCTTAAGGATTAGAGGCTTAAACTTCTTCATAAATACTCCAAGAATTGTATTATTCAGATCCGCTATTAACTATATTTTGCAGAGACCTTTTCTCGGATGGGGATCAGGCACATTTGCATTAATTTTTTTAGCAAAAGAAAATATGTGGAATCCACCTTTTGTATTTTATAAATTTCAGCACACTCACAATTTGTTTTTAGAAATGGCTTTTAATTTTGGTATACCAATTTCAATAACCCTAACTTCCATTGCTCTATTTGTTTTTTTTAGAGCTTTAAAAGTTTTATTAACAAACGAATCTAAAGATGACTTTTATCTTCTAGATAAAGCATGGATCGCATCTGGAATAGTTGTTTTTTTGGTCCATTTAAGTGATTTGCCTTTTTATGATGGTAGAGTAAGTATGTTTATTTGCATCCTATTCTCAGCTTTAAGATCCATTTCATTAAGAAAAAATAGTTTGAAAATAACTAATTAAAAAGTTCTTGATTTTAAATGACAAATGATTTATTTAAAAATTATATTCATCCAACTGTATTAGTAGAATCATCAGCCCTTATAGATAAGGGAGCCACGATTGGAGAAAATACAAAAATATGGCATTGGGTGCATGTCTGTTCCGAGGCTAAAATTGGTAAAAATTGTTCCTTTGGGCAAAATGTTTTTGTTGGTAATAAGGTAAAAATAGGAAATAATGTAAAAGTCCAAAATAATGTATCTATTTTTGATAATGTAACAATCCAGGATAATGTATTCTGCGGTCCAAGCGTAGTTTTCACTAATGTTAAAAACCCAAGGTCGTCCATACCAAGAAAGAATGAATATAAAAATACATTAGTTAAGAAAGGTGTCTCTTTAGGAGCAAACAGTACTATTATTTGTGGGATTTCAATTGGAGAAAATGCTTTTGTAGCTGCAGGAGCAGTAGTTACAAAAAATGTTAAAGCATATGCTTTAGTAATGGGTGTTCCAGCCAGGCAAGTTGGTTGGATTAGTGAATTTGGTGATAGTATACCGCTTCCATTAGAGGGCAATGGTACATGGACATGTCAAAAAATGAATATTAAATATTCTTTGAAACAATCAGAAATTTTTGCCAAGAAAATATAGTAGATTAATCTACTGAATAGCCAAAAATCTTTATTGGATATTATGACTTCGGATAAGATAGAATTAATAAATAATTTTAAGTTAAATTTAAGCAAAAAAGAAAAAAGCATTGCGATAGTAGGGCTTGGATATGTAGGTTTGCCTTTAGCCCTTACTTTTGCAGAAAAAAACTTTTCTGTTATTGGAATAGATATTGACCAACAAAAAGTTACAAAGTTAAAAAATAAAAAAACCTACCTTAGGCATATCAACAATTCAAGGATCTCTGAAGTCATTGAAAATAAAAAATTTTTACCAACATCAGATTTTTCAAAAGCAGAGAAATGTATAGCTATTATTTTATGTGTACCTACACCATTAAATAAAAATAGGGAGCCAGACTTACAATATATAACAACAACCTTAAATTCTTTAAAAGGATATTTTCGAAAAGGTCAGCTATTAAGTCTAGAAAGTACAACTTACCCTGGTACAACTGAAGAGGTACTTAAACCATTAATTGAATCTTCTGGATTTGAAATTGGTAATAACTTCTTCCTTGTATATTCACCAGAGAGAGAGGATCCAGGCAATAAAGATTATTCAACAAGATCTATACCTAAAATCATTGGAGGTATTACCCCACTTTGTAGAGAATTGGGAGTTGAATTATACTCTAAAATCATTGAGAAACTTGTACCAGTTTCCTCAACAAGAGCTGCTGAAATGACCAAGTTATTAGAAAATATTCATAGAGCTGTGAATATTGGACTTATGAATGAGTTAAAAATCCTTTCCGATAAAATGAATATAGATTTGTATGAAATAATAGATGCCGCGGCAACAAAACCCTTTGGTTTTACCCCCTATTATCCAGGACCTGGTTTAGGTGGGCACTGCATACCAATTGATCCATTTTATCTAACTTGGAAGGCTAGAGAATATGGCATGAATACAAAATTTATTGAATTAGCTGGAGAAATTAATGCCTCTATGCCTCAATATGTTATTGAAAAAATTTTTAATTTACTCAACGATAGAAATAAATCAATAAAAAATAGTAAGGTACTCATACTGGGATTATCTTATAAAAAAAATATAGATGATATTAGGGAATCTCCATCCTTAGATATTATTTATGAACTTTTGAAAAGAGGGGCAATGGTTAAATATAATGATCCTTACATACCAAAATTACCAAAAGTAAGAAAATATAATTTAGAAATAGAGCATTGCAAAATAACCCCAGATCTTTTAAAAACTTTCGATTGCGTTTTACTACTAACTGATCATGATGATTTCCCTTATGAATTAATTCAAAAAAATAGCAACCTAATTATTGATACCAGAGGAAGATTTACTCTCTCAGAAAATATTTTTAGAGCTTGAGTTTATTTATTATGAAAAATATAATTCCTAGAAAAATAAAAGTAGCTATTATTGGATGTGGAAGAATTTGTAAAAAACATATTCTGGCAATTATTAGTGAAAATGAAAGATGTGAACTGGTTGCAATTTGCGATAATAATGAAAAAAAGATTGAAATTATTTCTGATTTCTACGATAGCGAATTAAAAGAAAGGAATTTTCCTTTAAAAAATTTAATTAAATTTAATGCTTATGAGGATCTAATAAAATCAAAAAAAAATAACAAAATTGATATTGATTTAATTGTCTTAGCAACACCAAGCGGTTTACATCCTATACAAACAAAGATTGCAGCCAAATCAGGAATAAATGTTTGTACAGAAAAACCAATGGCTATAAATCTTGCTGATGCAAAAGAAATGATTAAAGTTTGCAAAGATTCAAAGGTAAAGCTATTTGTAATTAAACAAAATAGACTTAATCCAACATTACAAATTTTAAAAAAGAAAGTAGAGGAAAATAAATTTGGAAATATTGGAATCGTTGATATAAATGTTTTTTGGCAGCGACCGCAATCTTATTACGACCAGGATGAATGGCGAGGAACCAAAGATCTTGATGGAGGTGCTCTACTTAATCAGGCTAGTCATTATGTTGACTTGCTAGAGTGGATTATTGGACCTCTAGATGGCTTATATGCAAATGTATCTACTATAAGTAGAAATATAGAAGTAGAAGATACTGCAGTTATTCAACTGAAGTGGAAAAATGGGGCACTTGGATCAATGTCAGTAACGATGATTACTTATCCAAAAAATATTGAAGGATCAATTACAATAATTGGGGATAAAGGCAGTGCGAAAGTTGGGGGGATAGCAGTAAATGAATTTGAATATTCTTTTTTCGAAGAAGATAGTAATACTAGTTTAAAAAAATATAACTACAGAACCGAATCAGTTTACGGATTTGGACATAACTTTTATTACCAAAATATGTTGGATAATTTAATAAAGAATACTAAGCCTATTTGTGATGGCGAAAGCGGTTTATCAAGTATAAAAATAATTAATGCGGCGTACAAATCTTCTAGAGAACAAAGATTTATTAAATTATCATCTATTTAAATAATGAAAATTTGGATTTTGCAGACTGGAGAATTCCTACAAATAGATGGAGAAAATGTTAGGCCAATGAGGGCTATTAATCTTTCTGAATATTTTCTTAAAAGAGGACATTCTGTGAACCTTTTAAGCTCTGACTTTAGCCACCAAAAGAAATTACACAGAAACAAAAATTTAACCGTAAAAGACATAAGTGATAATTTTCAAATAACTCTTATACCCTCACCTGGATATAAATCAAATATAAGTTTTAAAAGACTTCTAGATCATCTTATTCTTGGTATAAATACGTTTAAATATATTTTTAAAATTAGACCTGAAAACTATCCTGACTTTGTTTTTATAGGTTACCCTCCCATTGAAACAACTTTCTTTCTTTCAATTTGGTTAAAGTTAAAAAAAATACCTTTTTGCGTTGATATAAAAGATCAATGGCCTCATATATTTCTCCAAAAATCAATAGGTTTAAAGAGACAAATATTCAAATTAATATTGACTCCATATTTTGCTGCTGCAAAATTTTCATTAAATAAAGCAAATTTTTTAACTGCGATAACTCCCAACTTTTTAAATTGGTCTGAAAATTTTTCTAATAATTTCAATAAAAATAACCGAGCCTTATATTTAGTACCGCATATAAAGGAAATTTCACAAGTAAAATTAGATGAAAGTTTACTCTGGTGGAAAACCCAAATTGGTATAGATATTAAACAGAAAAATAAAATTATTTTTGCCGGGAATATCAACAATGCTTATGATTTCGATGATTTTATTTCAGCAACCTTATCTCCTAAATTAGAGGATTGTAAATTTGAAATATTAATTTGCGGAGATGGAGAATGCATT
>Ga0310343_10001655_pt1 | contig 11532 bp, 10 predicted proteins | sample HC15DNA2025_MG_FD_203519 | JGI IMG/M metagenome (GOLD analysis project Ga0310343, IMG submission 203519) | Marine microbial communities from station ALOHA, North Pacific Subtropical Gyre - HC15-DNA-20-25_MG | ecosystem: Environmental > Aquatic > Marine > Oceanic | place: Pacific Ocean: North...
TTTTTGAATAGATTTCCTGAAAATCTTATAAGGAATTTAAATGCCTGAAGATTCAACAATTGATAAATGGTCGGAGTTAAAAAAGTTTCCTGAATCTGTCGAGAAAAACTTTAATAAATCTCTTGCAGAGATGCCTGATGCATTTTCAGAAGAGCAGATTATAGCCTGGTATCAACAAGGGATTACTTTAGCTTCTCAAACAGTTCGATCGTGGGAATCAGCTGCACATTTTTATGATGTGAGTCCTGCTGTACTAAAATCTATGCCGTATAGTTATTTTGAAAAATGGATGGAATGTGGTGAAAAACTTTGTATAGAATCTCCTACTCTAGCTTCAGCTTATTTTGAAGCTAGCCCCGGAACTATGGGTAAGTTGAGATCTAGGCATATTGAAGAATGGGCCTCTTTGGGAGACCAGCTCTATAAAGGTACTTGGAAATCTAGTACTTTAGCATGTCGCTTTTTTATTTTAAGTCCTGTTTTACTGACTGAATTATCATTCAAACAACTTGAAACATTTTCACAGTTTTTAGATAAGTTAGCGCATAGATCTTATGATTTAGCTTTAGAGTGTCTCAACCTTGGAGAGCAAATATTTCCTTTAGTTGGAGAGGATAAAGATGCATTCTTGTCTTTGGCTACAGCATTAGTAGAAACAGGTTGGAGAGAAGTCAAAAGTTTTTTTGATTCTGGTGCAAAAGCCTTACCACGAATTGATCCTGAGGAACGAATTAGGTTTTTACAATTAGCAGAAAATTTAGTTAAGAATGGCGGGACAAATATACCTGGCACTATGCTGGAAATTTCTCAGTCTTTATCTGAATTAGATCAAGAAAAACATAGTGTTGTTTTAGCTTTGAGCGAATCATTATTAGAGTATGAGCCCTTAGCTATGCCAGACTTCATAAATTCTTCTCCTATGATTTTTGAGAAACTTACTCCTTCACAATTTGGTAAATGGTATGAAGAAGGAGTTAAATTGATTCAATCTAACCCAGATGCAGGAATAGCCTATTTTAAAGTTGAATCTGCTCATTCAGAAAACACTATAGAAACACTGTCTTCTGGCATTGAATTTGATCGAATTAAAAACGTTATGGAAATGTATTGTAGAGGGTTAGCTGGTGCCGAAATTAAACTTTCATCTACAGACGCGTTAGTAGAAAAGAATATAGGCTGGGTTTCAAAAAATTCTCCTACTACTGAAGGTTCTACAGTTTTTGTGCCTACTATTGTAGATAGATATTTAACTAAAGAAGAAAATTTTGCTTGGTTTAAAGTTGTATCTACTCATCAAGTTGCTCACTTGGAGTTCGGTAGTTTTATATTTGATTTTAATAGAAAGTCAGAACTTTTCGAGGATTTGAGAGAAACTTTAGAAAAGAAACAATTAGAAGCAATGCAAAAGTCCAAAGAGTCTAATGAGGCTACATCCGATAATTTAACTCCTAATGAAATATTAGAGGAATCTCAAAATCTTGAAAAACCATGGATCAGTGATATGCAAAGATTTTTTAATTTATTTGAAGATCGTCAATTATCATTAGACATATTTACTGTAGTAGAAGGGGCAAGATTAGATGCAAAAGTCTTAATAGAATACCCTGGAATTAAGACTTTTTATTTACAAGTTCAAAGAGATTCTCTAGATGATCGCCCGGATATTAAAGAGTTGCCCGCTCGAGAAGCTATTGTTGAATTTATGCTTCGAGTAAGTCTTCAACAATATGAAGGAGTTTCTATCCCTCTCAAATATAAATCAGAGATTCAGCAAATAATTCAGATAATGAAAATGATGACAATGCATGAATCTTTAGTTGAAGATTCTGCAGAGGCAAGCTTAAGAATTTATGCAATTATTGCAAGCATTCCTAATGAAGATATCCCTGAAGAAGATTGGGAGGACCCATCTTTTGATGAAGAAGAAGAATATGAAGATCCAGATGAAATGGAACAAATGTTGATGGATATGGGAATGGGCATGGAAATGGAACTTAGACCTGAAGGTGAATCAGAATATGAAACCATGCAAGAAGTAGAATATAGAGGTGATTTTAAGCCTGAGTTATCACAGTTGATGAATGAGATGCGCATGCAACAACAAGACCAATCTAGTGGTGCTCAAGGTGATCCTTTAACTCAAGATCAATTGAAAGAACTATTGGAAAATAGTGCTGAATTAGATCTTCAAACAGTTTCAGGAGAAATTCAAGAATCTAGTGGTGTTTTTGCTGACAATTTAATTAAAGAAGCAGGAACTAATCTGCCTCAATCGCCAGAAAATACTCAAGGCCAATATGTTCATGTTGATGAAGAAGGAGGAGAATTACAATCAGGTGAACCTGAAACCTTTGTTTATGATGAATGGGACTTTAGAGCTGAAGACTATAAACCGCGATGGTGCATAGTTAAACAAAAATTGATGCAGGAGGGTGATCCTGCCTATTTTTCTTCTACCTTAAATGAATATAGTACTTTGGTTACTAGAATCAGACGTCAATTTGAGATGATGGTTCCTGAAATGTTGAGAAAAGAACGGAAATTGAGTGACGGTGAGGATATTGATATAGACGATGTTATAGAAAATATGGTCGATATTAAGGCTGGTTCTAGTCCGGATGAAAAATTTTATTGGAGACGAAATAAAGTTCAACGTGATGTTGCTGTTGCTTTTCTTTTAGATACTAGTGCTTCTACTGCAGAGGCAATTGATGAAGGAAAAGGTCGTCAAGATGAATGGGATGCACCAGATGATCCTGTAGAGTACATGGTTTGGCTTAGGACTAGAAGAGGGCAACAAATGAGAAGATCTTATAAAAGGATCATAGATGTTGAGAAAGAATCTATGGTTTTGTTGATCAATGCTTTAGAGGCTATAGGAGACGTATACGGAATTTACGGCTTTTCAGGATACGGAAGAGAGAACGTAGAATATTACACTGTTAAAGATCTCCAAGAAAATTTTTCAGATAAAGTGAAAAGAAGAATTGATAGAATAGCTCCCTTGCATGCAACTAGAATGGGACCAGCAATCAGGCATACTACTCATAAATTAAATCAGATTGATGCGAGAACTAAAATTTTGTTTTTAATAAGTGACGGCAGACCTCAAGATAGAGGGTACAGTAGGGAAGGGGTAGAAAAAGAATACGCAGTCCATGACACAAAGATGGCTTTAGATGAAGCCAAAAAATTGGGAATCAATTCCTTTTGTTTAACAGTGGATAAATCAGGTCATGATTATTTAAAAACAATGACTTCAGATATGGGATACGAAATTTTAGATGACATTAATGACTTACCTGAGCGCCTTCTAGTATTATACCGTCGTTTGACAATGTGATTGGAGGAAAGTTTGATTCATCATCGTTTAGAAAAATTAAATCAATTAGGACAATCTGTATGGTATGACAACTTGTCTCGAGAAATGATTGCCAGTGGGGAATTGAAAAAAAATATTGACTTAGGTGTTAGTGGACTGACATCCAATCCTAGTATTTTTGAGAAAGCGATTTCTTCTAGTGAAATTTATGACGACTCTATTAGGGAATTAATTTCAAAAAATCTATCTGATTTAGAAATTTATGAAAATTTAGCTGTTAAAGATATCCAAGCAGCCGCAGACTTATTGAAACCCATATATGAAACATCTCTTCAATCAGATGGGTTTATTTCTTTGGAAGTTAATCCTCATTTAGCTAATGATTCATCTGAGACAATAGAAGAAGCTAAACGTTTAGTTTCTAAAATTAATCGGAAAAATTTAATGATTAAAGTTCCTGGGACTGAAGCAGGTTTATTAGCAATCACAGAACTTATTTCTGAGGGAATCAACGTAAATGTAACTTTAATTTTTTCTTTAAATATGTACGGGAAAGTTATTGATTCATACTTGGATGGATTGAGTAGATTGATTTCTGCAGGAAAATCTCCATCCGATGTATCATCCGTTGCTTCATTTTTTGTTAGTAGAGTTGATTCTGCAGTTGATGCCAATCCAATTATTCCCGAGTCTTTACATGGAAAAACTGCGATTGCTAACGCTACGATGGCTTATGCTTTATTTTTAGACAAATTTGGAAGTGTTGAATTTAATAAAATGTTTAAAAATGGAGCTAACTTCCAAAAGCCTTTATGGGCAAGTACAAGTACAAAAAACCCTGAATTTTCAGATGTTTTATATGTTGAAAAATTAATTGGAAAAAATACAGTAAATACTATGCCTGACGCTACTTTGAAAGCTTTTTTAGATCACGGTGAGTCCAATGAATTAATCACTGATAAAATCTCTCAATCCAAAAATCATTTAAATCAAATTGATGATTTAGGAATTTCATTAGATTCGATTACTGATCAATTATTAGTAGATGGATTAACAGCATTTCAAGATTCTTTTGATGATTTAATTCAAAATATTTCAAGCAAGAGATCAACTTTTAATTTGGTTTAAATTAATTTTTCTGAGGATTTATTGGGTTCTGATTTTTCTAATCTAAGCCAGAAATTATCTGAAATCAATTCAGTAGTTTCAAATATGTTAAATCAAAATCATGATTTTTTTGATCATGCTTTGAGCATTTCAACCCAAGACTTTTTGGGATGGGTAGATTCAGAAAAATTGATAAGTCACTTTGAAGAATATTCAAATATAGCAAAAAAATATGAATTTGCATCTTATGAGAAAATTTTTGTTATAGGAATGGGAGGTAGTAGTCTAGGAGCTAGAGTTTTAATTGATAACTTTCTTAGAAATAAAAAGAGAGAAGTATACTTTGTAGATAATTATCACCCAGAGTTTTTACGGAATCTATGGGAGAAACACGCAGGTTCAGAAATCATGTTTTTGGTTTGTTCAAAATCTGGTAATACTTTAGAAACATTAATGATTTTTGAATATTTTTATCAAAATGTAGAACAATTAAATAAAAATAATTCTCCTGGACAATCATTCATTGCTATTACAGATCAAAATTCAAGGTTAGATTCAATAGCTCAATCAAAAAAATTTGCAGAAATTGTTTACGGGGTGAAAGAAATTGGTGGTCGATATTCTGTTTTATCTTGTTTTGGAATGTTTCCTGCATTGATGAGTGGAGTTGAGTCATCTGATTTAATTGAATCTTTAATAGATTGCCTAGTTGAATTTAGGGAATCAGATTATTTTCTTCAATGTGAACAACTAATAAAATTCATCCTTGAAGGCCTGGTAAATGATGAAGATAAAATTTTTCTAGATATAGACCCTCAACTATCCGGTTTTTCTGAGTGGATTCAACAATTGATTGCAGAAAGTTTAGGGAAAAATTATAAGGGGATTGTTCCTTTAATTCACAATATTTCTCTAGAAGTTCATAATTCTAATAATTTGATCTTTTCATTAAAGCAAGATTCAATATTTTCATACGATGTTGTAAAGTCTCCAATAGGGTCTATTTTTGAGGTCCGACTTTCTAATAATAATGACTTGATTTCTCAATTGTATGGGAAATAGTTGTTGCAAGTCTTGGAGTGCTTACAGGCACTAATCCTTTTGATCAACCTGATGTTCAATTGTCAAAAAACGAAACTAATTATTTTATTGAGTCTAATGAAAAAATTGAAATTTTAGATAATCAAATTTCTATTGATGAATTAATTGATTGTTTTGAAAATTTAGACAAAAATGGATATGTGGGTTTTTTGTATTTCACTAATCCACAATCTAATGTTCCTAATTTAATGAATTCTTTAGCCTGCACACTATCGTTAAAATTTCACATTCCTATTATACAAGCTATTGGACCTAATTATTTACATTCTTTAGGCCAGCTGTTTAAAGGCGGTCCTGATAATGGGACATTTATTCAATTTGTATCAAGTAATGTGGGGCAAGATATTCAAGTTCCTTATCAAAATTTTTCATTTTATGATTTGATGAGTGCTCAAGTTCAGGGAGAACATAAAATTCTTAATTTAATAGACAGAAATCCTTTGGTTGTAAATCTGGGGAATGAGCCTGAGAAAAAACTTGAAAAATTTATAGAGAAACTTAAGTTAGCTGGTTTCTAAGTTTACTAAAGACTTTTTGATGATTTCATTGTACTCATCAAGGATTTCGTTATTTAATAAGGATGCTGGTTTTGAAGTGTCTTGATAGTCCTGTCGAATTTTAATAGAACCTAAAAAATCTAGATTTAATTCTTTTGCAATTTCTGTACCTGCACCAGAACCAAAAATTCCTCCAGACATGTTTTCAACTATTCCTAATACATTTACTTGAAGTTTTTTGATCATGTTTATGGATCTTTTTGCATCGATTTTCGCTAATTCTTGAGGTGTAGTGACTACAACGAAACCATCCATAGTGAGTGTTTGCATTACCGTTAGAGGTGAATCTGAAGTGCCTGGAGGCATATCGACAATTAAATAATCTAAATCACCCCAATTGGTAGATTGCAACATTTGATTAATTGCATTGTGAATCATTGGGCCCCTCCATATAGTGGCCTCATCTTCATTTTCCTGAAAGTATGCCATTGACATAACTTTCACTCCAAATCTTTCTGCAGGGAGCATTTTTTTGTTTTCATCTAGCAGTGGTTGTTCAGAAATTTTCATGGCTCGAACAACATTTGGGCAATCAATATCAACATCAAGGATACCTACTGAGTGTCCGGAGTTAGCAAGTGTTGAGGCTAGATTGACTGAAACAGTGGTTTTTCCAACTCCACCTTTACCACTGTAGACACCAATTTTATTTTTGATACCACTGAGAGCAGTGTCGATGCTTCTCTTCTGTTCAAATTGACGCTTCATAGCTTCAATTTTTGCTCTAGCTTGTGCGGGGTTTTGTTGGTTCATATAAAATTAATCGAGACCTAGAAGACGTTTTCCTTCTTCAGTAATCATTTCAGGGTTCCATGGTGGATCAAAGACTAAATCAACGTTGATGTCTTCGATTCCATCAATTTCCGCTAGTCTCCATTCTGCTTGTTGAGCAATATATGGACCCATACCACATCCTGCAAAAGTAAGAGTCATTGTAACTTCAACATCTTGTTCGGATATTGATACTCCATAAACAAGGCCCAAATCAACGATGTTTACGGGTATTTCAGGGTCATAAACATCTCTTAATGCTTCTAAGATTTCGTCTTCTGAAATTGTTGCTGAATTAGTCATGATGTCCTCTATTTTAGTTCCATTTTATATTTGAGATATATGCCTGTCAATTTAAATAAGATTAGTAATAACCAAAAAGTAAGTTAGTGTAAAGCGAACTAATCAGATAATACTTTTCTTAAGTCTATAATTTGATCTCTTATAATGGCAGCTTTTTCATATTCAAGTTGTTGAGATGATTTTTTCATTTGAATTTCTAGTTCTTTTATTAAGTTAGTTAATTCTTCTTTTGGAAGTTCTTGATTAGGGACATTTTCTTCTTGAGATTTTTCTCCCCAAGAAATCGATTTAATTCTTTCGTTTATGTCTTTAATAGTTTTACTAATTCCTTTTGGTGTGATCCCATTTTGCCGATTATGTAATTGTTGTAGCTTTCTTCTTCGATTGGTTTCTTCGATTGCAATTTTCATAGAGTTTGTAATTCTATCAGCATACATAATGACTTTACCGTCGATGTGGCGAGCTGCTCTTCCTATAGTTTGAATTAGGGCTGTATATGAGCGTAAGTAGCCTTCTTTGTCAGCATCTAGGATTGCAACAAGGCTTACCTCTGGTAAATCTAGTCCTTCTCTAAGAAGATTGATCCCCACGATGACATCATATACTCCTAACCTTAGATCTCTTAGAATTTCGCTTCTTTCCAAAGTATCTACTTCAGAATGTAAATATTGGGTTTTAACTCCGCTTTCCTTGAGATAATCTGACAATTCTTCAGACATTCTTTTTGTTAATGTAGTTATTAAACACCTTTCACCTTTTTTTATTCTGTTAGTAACGTTTTCTAATAAATGATCTATTTGTCCGTCAACAGGGACCACTTCTACAATTGGATCCTGAAGTCCTGTTGGTCTAATTATTTGTTCTGTAATATGATTTTTACTTCTTTCTTTCTCATAATCACTAGGAGTAGCAGATACATAAACTACTTGATTAATTCGATCTCGAAACTCATTAAAATTTAATGGGCGATTATCTAAAGCTGAAGGTAATCTGAATCCATGCTCTACTAAAGTTTCTTTTCTAGATCGGTCACTAAAATACATTCCCCTAACTTGAGGAATGGTCATATGTGATTCATCGACAAATAAAAGAAAATCTTCTGGAAAGTAATCTAATAATGTGTAAGGAGTGCTTCCAGGAGTGCGTCTAGCTAAATGCATTGAATAGTTTTCTACACCTGAACAATATCCTGCTAATTCAAGCATTTCGATGTCATATTTTGTTCTTGATTCCAGCCTTTGGGCTTCTAATAATTTTCCATTAGATTTTAAAAATTTTAAGTGCGATGTTAATTCAGTTTGAATATCATTTACTGCTAACTTAATTTTCTCTTCTGGAGTTACAAAATGTTTTGCGGGATATATTTCAAGAAACTCTTTTTGTCCTAAAATTTCACCAGTAAGATGATCTATCGAAGAGATTCTATCAATTTCATCTCCCCAAAATTCTACTCTGACACAAATTTGCTCATATGCAGGAAATATGTCTACGCTATCCCCTTTAACTCTAAATTTTCCCCTAGATAAATCAAAATCATTTCTTTCGTATTGCATGTTAACTAATTGTTTTATTAAGGAGCTTCTTGATTTGTTTTCTCCTTGTTGTATTGATGCTACAAATCCTTGATATTCTTCAGGACTCCCTAGTCCATAAATGCATGAAACTGAGGCTACAATTAATACATCTTCTCGAGTTAATAATGATCGAGTAGCTGAATGTCTTAGTTTGTCTAGATCTTCATTGATACTAGCATCTTTTTCTATGTATGTATCAGTTCTAGGTACATATGCTTCAGGCTGATAATAATCATAGTAGCTGACGAAGTATTCAACCGCATTTTGTGGAAAAAATTCTTTAAATTCAGTTGCTAGCTGAGCAGCTAAAGTTTTGTTGTGTGCTAAAACTAATGTTGGCTTTTGGACTTTTTCTATGATTCCAGCCATTGTAAAAGTTTTTCCACTACCAGTAACTCCTAAAAGTGTCTGTTCAGAAATGTTTTCAAAAATATTCTGAGAAATTTTTTCAATTGCTTGAGGTTGATCTCCCGTTGGTTTTAGATCTGAAATTAAATGAAATTTATTCATTAGTTAATTTTGCTTCAATGATGAGTTGATTTGATTGTGTTAATGATTTGTTAAAGTTGTTGTAAATATTAGTTATGTGGAATCCTGACATTTCAAATATATATATTAACTCTTGAGGATAACAATATCGTAATGTAAATGATTTGTAACTGACTTTAGAATTTTGATTATTCAAAATTTTATTGATTTTTAGATTTGTGTGAAGTAACTGATTGAAATAATCAAATTTTGTCATGTGGCTAACTTCAAGTGATTTTTGAGTTTTTTGTGAAACCTGATAAAAAACTGTATTTTTTTGTTCATATATTTCTTTGTCAGGGAAAAAAACATCTAAAATTATTTTAGTTTTTTTATGGCAAAGTGATTTGATTTTTTTTAAACATTTAAGTTGATCAAATTCATTTAAAAGTGATTGAAAACCATTAAAAGGGATAATGATTAGATCAAATTGTTGATTTAAATTTAACTCAGTCATATCCATAACCTTAAAAGAAAGGTTAGGTAGTGGTTTTTTAATTTTTCCCGTTGCTATTTCTATCATTTTTGAAGAAATATCTATCCCTGTTATAGTCTTTCCAGACATGGCTAATGGGATTGTAATTCTACCCGTACCACACCCTATTTCTAAAATAGATTTGGCACTTGATGAGATTTCTTGGTAAAAGGATAAATCGTCTTTGTATTCTGAGTATAATTCATCATAGATTTCAGCCCAATTGTCGTAATTAGTCATTTGACGAAATATTTTGCAGGGCAATTCGTATTCGGTCTTCTAAGGATAAATTTTGACCTTTTGGAATTTTTGAAGCTGCAGATTGTGCTTCCTTAGCAGAGTAACCTAAAGCTGTGAGTGAATCTATAACTTCATTGTTTCCTTCAAATGTTAGAATAGAGTTTTGTGGGAGCTCAAATTTTCCTTTCAATTCCAAGATCATTCTGTCTGCAGTTCTTTTACCAACTCCAGGAACTTGAGTCATCAGATGAGAATTTTCTGATTCAATAGCTTGGAAAATTTCAGAAGAATTCATAGTAGATAAAATGGCTATAGCTAATCTCGGTCCCACTCCTGAAATTGTAATTAATTTTTCGAAGGTTAATCTGTCTTGTAGTTCTAAAAATCCAAAAATCATTATGCTGTCTTGGCGCAACTGCAAGGAGGTGTAAATGTTTTCTAAAGTATCTTTTTCATTGATATTATTGATGTTTGAAGGTGGCATGTAGACTAGTAAAGTGATTCCATTTCCTACCTCTACTTCGATATGATCAATGTGTTTAGCATAGATTGTGCCTGAAATTTTAGAAATCATTTTACCCTTTATATTTTTGAAACTTCCATCACTAGCTTTACTTCTTTCATAGTTTTAACTCGTTGATATTCTACAGAAACACTTATTACATTATCAGGGGTGTCATCATCAATTATGCCCTCTAATTGTAAACAATCTTGGGCATATTTCATTCCGGTTATCAAGTTGTCAATATCTATAGGTTTTCCTGCATAATAGGCTTTGTATAAAATTTTGATTTTGCCCATAAACCCAGGATTTATCTCTCTAATTTTAATTATTGTTTCATCTTGAAATGCTCTTTTGGGGGCAATTTTTTGAGCCCAATATGCACGACTGTTTCCTCTTAATTCTTTGGGTGGCATGTGATCAAACTCTATACTGAAAAAATTCACAAAATTAAGACTGGAAACTTATCATTGCTTCATCAGAAAAGTCTGCATTTGAAAAAACTTTTTGAACGTCATCTAGATCTTCTAGTTGCTCAAGAAGCTTTAGGGTTTGGATAGCTTTTTTATCATCTAACATAATTGTATTACTGGGAATTAATGAGAGTTCGCTAGATGAAACATCTATGTTTTGTTCAGAGAATTTGTTTCGTATAGTCTCTAGGTCTGTAGGAGGTGAATAAATGTGTAATGTGCCGTCGTATGTTTCAAAATCTTCTGCTCCAACATCAATTGCCATCATAGCCAATTCTTCAGCTTGATCCTGAACTACGTTGATTACAAGAACTCCTTTTTGTTCAAATTGCCATGCAACAGCTCCTGACTCGGCCATGTTCCCTCCAGCTTTAGACAATGTAGATCTGATGTCAGCAACTGTTCTATTTTTATTATCAGTCAAAGTTTCTAGCATAATCCCTATTCCTCCAGGTCCATATCCTTCATAGACTATTTCAGACATGGTTTCACCATCACTTCCTGACCCGGAACCTTTTTTGATTGCTCTGTCAATATTGTCTGCAGGCATATTTGCATCTTTTGCAATTTGTACTGCCA
>Ga0310343_10001656_pt1 | contig 11527 bp, 6 predicted proteins | sample HC15DNA2025_MG_FD_203519 | JGI IMG/M metagenome (GOLD analysis project Ga0310343, IMG submission 203519) | Marine microbial communities from station ALOHA, North Pacific Subtropical Gyre - HC15-DNA-20-25_MG | ecosystem: Environmental > Aquatic > Marine > Oceanic | place: Pacific Ocean: North...
GTTTTGCTTTCGTTCGCATGTATTGTTTCGTCCGTTCGTGTGTGTATTGATTGATCATTGTTGTTGTTGTTGACGACGATGTTGATGATGTGTATCCTTTTCCAAAGTCTCTTCTCTTCTACCAAAAGAGAGGTGGAGGGAACACCAAAAAAGGACACATCATCGCCTTTGTCGTTTGTGATTGCTAACAAACAAAAATTTTCCACTTCTTCCTCCAACGAATACATAAAAACAGTGCCTTTAATCACATATAAGATCACTTCACAAGATGGTCGACCGATGCCTAAGAACATACAGGGTTGGTACAGGGGTGTTGTCGCCAATGCAAGTGCAGTGGCACCGATTACTGCGTTTCAAATGGCCGTGAACGGTGGCTTAGAGAGACTTATTTTAGCCGGCGATGCTTCGAGAGAGTTACGAGCGCATGAGAAGATTGGCGCTGCGATGGGCGCGGGCGCAATCAGTTCTATCTTGTATTCCCCGTTAGATTTGGTTGTCATTCAACAGCAAAAGTTGGCGACATCTATTGGTGGAGCGTTATCGGCTGTTACGAAGGAGCACGGCGTGGCAGCTCTCTTCCGCGGTTTCACGTCTTGCGCGGTGCGAGAATCGATTTACACGGCGGGATACTTGGGCGTTGGTCCAGTCGCCACGCAACACATCAAAAGCATGCACCCATTTTTTAGTGAGAACGAACAAGCCGCGCGGATTGCGGGATCGTGTTTTGCGGGTACCATGGCGGCAGGGATGACGCACCCGGTAGATACGGCAAAGACGTGTATGCAAGGGGACATGGCGTCGAAGACGTATCGGAACGCCAGAAGCGCGTTGGGTCAAGTCTACCGCGAACATGGTGTTGGAGGACTTTATAGAGGTGGTGCAGCGAGAACGGGGAGAATTTGTGGCGCGTTCTTTATCGTCGATAACGTCAGAGAAGCGGCAATGAAGTATAAAGCCGAGCACTTTGATGATATGTAAATTGTATTGTGTTCTTTCTATTATTTTCATTGTATAATGTGTTGTTGAAAAATTATTTGATGCATCAAAATCGATTTAATCGATCTCTTTTCTTAGTTTAAACTCTTCCCTCCCCCCCATCTTCTTTTCTTCACTTTAAAAGAAAGTTTTACTTGCACGTGTCTGTCCATTCCACCGATCGATCTTTTATCGATCGAGTCGCAGTCGCAGTAATAAACGCGCGCACGCTTGTTGGAAGGGTCGCGCTTCTGTTCGATACTATTCTCATCGTTCACATCGAGTGGTAGATCCATTTGTATCGCCGCCCGCTTTCTACATCGCACAAATTTAGCCGCGGCCTAGAGAACGACACATCTGGGGCGCGCAACAAAAAAGCGTTTAGAGAGAGAACCATATCGATAACGATAATAAACCATCGTCATCATCATCATCATTATTATTAGATCATGTTTAATAACAATGAATCTCAGTTTGATCCTTCCTTCAAGCACTCGAGTCGATATTCACAAACTGCGGCTCGATATGGTAAAACCGATTCGTCTGGGCCGCGAGGAGATGTAGAGAACGGAGGAGGAAGAAATTGGGCCACGCAACACTCGATGAACTTGATGCAAAACGCTCCGCCGGCGATTAACACTGGTAGAGGAAAAGTTATTGGTGGTAGCAACAACAACGACTACAATCAACAATACCGGCAACAACATCAAGATCATCATCGGAACAATTACGGGACGAACCAGGGTGGGCGCAGTCCAAACGGCGGCCGAATGGACGAAAGTTTAATCGATCGTGATTACTTGCGCGAACACCGCGAAGATCAAGAAAGGTTCCGTAGGAACACGGGTATTGGAATTCTCGGTGTTTCCATAATTTCCGTTATTGGGTGCTACTCCTACTACAGTGTCTCTCATGGGAAAAGCGCCGGCGCGAGCTTTACCTCCCTTTTACCGTGGTCGTCTTCCGATTCGGCAGACGACGATTACTCCGCGGCGACGTCGTCGTCATCAAAGCACCACCACCACTCTTCTTCTAAGAGTGATTCTGGCGATGATTACGATAAAGCACCGCTCGAGAGCGACGACGAGGACGATTCGGGAAAATCTTCTTCACGAAAGAAGCACAAGGAACTCTTCTCAAAAACATCCAAACTCACCGATAACGAAGAAGATGGCGAAAGTGAAGGTGATTACGATGGATCGTCCACCTCTAAGAAGTCGAAAAAGAAGAGCAGTACCAAGAAGCACGGGGACGATGACTCGGAAAAAGATGAATCTGGTGAAGAGGAACCGAGCGAAGACGAACAAGCCCTCATTGATTCTGTCACGCAGGATTTGAAAGAGTCCGTGAAGAGCGCTCAAAAAGCCAAGAAAGCCGCGAAGAAGATTGATAATAAAGTCGAGAAGGAAAAAGTCGTAGACCCGAGAACGGAGATTGACACCACGAGAGCGGAACTCCTCAAAAAAGCTGGCATCGAGGAGGAGAAGGATGAGGATACTGGCGAAAAGAATGAGAAATTGTTGGACGGTGAAGTTGATCCTTTAGTTGCGGGTCTGTTGACTAAAGACATGCAAAAAGCAGAGGAACGCATCAAATTGGTCAAAGGCACACACTCACATAACAAGAAGATCGCGAGAGAAGCGGAAAAGGCATTGTACGAGTACGATGCTAAAATTGAAATGGAGAAGGAAGAAAAAATTCGCAAGAAGCAACAAGCTGCGATTGATGCCGAAAAGGCGAAATACGAAGAAGCTGCCAGACGTGAAGTCGAAGAACAAGAAAAGAAAAATAAAATACACGCAGAAGAGGAGAGAATGAGAATGGAAATTGCCAAGGCTAAAGCGGACGCTGCGACCAAAATCGCCATGGCGAAGGCCAAGGAAGTTTCGAGCAAAGCTGCGGCGGAAGACAAAGTCAAGGAAGAGATTGAAGCCAAGATGCATCCAAAAGAAGATGAAAGCGACGAGGAAAAGACGCAAAAGACTTGGAGTTTGAGCTCTGATCCAATCGATGGCGTTCGTAGTGATGACGACGTTGACAACTTTGTCGAGCAAGCTGAGAAAGAAGGCGCGCATGTGTCCAAGGAAGACAAAGAAACGTTAGAAGAGGCACAAAGAGAGCGCATGGTTGCTGAAGAGCAATTGATCGAAGCAAAAATGGAAGCAGCTAAGGTTCAAACGCAAGCACAAGAAATCATGAAGGCTTCTGAAACCAGAGCGGCTGAAGCAGCTGCTGAAGCTAAGCGGGAAGCGCAAGCCGAAATCGATGCCGCCAAGTTGGAAACTGAGAAAGTGAAAGCTTCTGCTCAAGCCCTTTTATCTCATCAACAAGCAACTGAAGCAGAAAAGGTCAAGTTAAAGGCGGACTTGGAAAATGAAAAGTCCAAGGAAGGAGATATTGCGAGAGAAGCTGCCATTTCAGCTGCAAAAATGTTGCAGGAAGAAGATAACGCCTCGACGTCAACTTCTGAGTCATCTTCTGCCGCCTCAGAGGAGGAAAAAGCGACTGCCACAACCGAAACGGAGGCGGAGTCCGCGTCGACGGGGACCACCCAAGAAAACGCAATCGTGGATGACGATAAGTTACCGGAACCTTGGAAAGCCGTGTTAGATAGTGAATCCGGGAAGACGTACTATTGGAACACGGAGACGCAGGAAACTTCGTGGGACAAACCATCTCAAAAATAAATACAAATAGCTAATAAATAATACATGTGCATGCTTCTCGAGAAACATGTGATATGAAATGAAATATGCACTATAACGTAACTTAATATGAACAAGAATAAGATCAATAGATACTACGTAGATTATCGATTATCATATTAAAATCCCGGCAAGACAGAGAAATCAATCATATCCTTAGGCAACGATGCGACGGAGTCTATGAGATCTAAGCGGTTTTGTCGCGTCGGTAAGTCTTCGCAATTCACGAAAACGTCCTCGAAGAATCGCGTCGAGGATTCTTCCATTTCTGCTAAAGCTTCAATCAAAGATGCTATGCTCTGATTGGCTGCTAGTTTGTTGCTTGCTTTCTTATACGCGTTAAAGAACTGGATTTCTGCATCCTCCACGAGCAAAGACTCGTCTATTTTTCCACTCGGCGTGAAATCTTTTTTTCCTCTGATTAGTTTCGTCGGTCTCGATAAAACGTTCTTCGCCTTGGAAAAGGTGTTTACGTCCTTCATTGCTGCTTGCAAGTCTTTTACCGACGCAGAAGCTCTTGCAGGGTTGAAGCCAATATCCGTGTTCAAAATTGCGCGCACGGATTCAACATCATGTCCTGCGTCCACTAAGAGTTGTTCTAATCTTCTTTTCGTAAACTCTGCACAATCTTCCATTGCTTTATCGCTCACAACTACGGGCTGTTCACTCTTCGCAAGTCCGAACAATGCTCGAACATCTCCACCTTCATTTTGCAGATCGTTGTTTACTAAGGTTTGGACAAGACCATACGCAGTTCTTCGCAAACCAAACGGATCTGCCGTCGCTTTTGGTGCTCCGACAACTGCAAATAATCCAACCAAAGTATCTGCCTTGTCCGCTATAGTCGCCACGATACCTGGAGCCGTGGATGCGATGGAATCTCCTGAAAATCTCGGAAGGTTTGCTTCAAAAATAGCTTTAGAGGTCGTGTCATCGAGTTTATCGCATTTTTTGGCGTAGTGTTCGCCCATTACGCCAGCAAGTGAAGTGAGCTCCATGACCATGGAAGACGCCAAATCGGCACGAGCCAAACGTGCAGCTTTTGTGGCCATGTTCACAATCGAAGTTTCGTCGCCATATCCCAACGCCGCTGCAACCTTTGGCGCGAGAATCTCGACTCGCTCAGTTTTCTTTAACATAGATCCTAATTCGGTTTGGAACGTAATCCCTTCCAACTTTGGACGAAGTGTCTCTAAAGTTTCCTTGCAGTCGTTTTCGTAAAAGAATTTCGCGTCTTGGTACCTCGCTCTTAAAACAGCTTCATTCCCTGCTTTTACGGCCGAAACATCGCACGGCCCGTTCGCAAACGTCACAAAGTTATTCAGCAATTCGCCGTTTGCTTTATTTTCGACTGGAAAATAGCGCTGGTGCTTCTTCATCACGGTAATTAAGACTTCTTTCGGTAAGTTTAAATACTGCGCCTCAAATTCGCCCAGAACTGGTTTCCCAGTCTCCAACAAATTCGCAACTTCATCTAACAAATCTCCACTCTCTTTATTGGCCTCCGGGATAATACCCCCAACTGATTTTGCTAAAGAAACGGCGTTGCTCCAAATTTCGTTTTTTCGCGCGTCGAGGTCGGCAACGATACCTTCTTTTTCCATAAACGAAAAGTAATCTTGAACGTTGTTCACTGTTTCCTCCACTGGCGCTTCCAGCCCAGGAGGTCGCAAACCTCTCGTCGCATTGCTTGAACTAACACCGAGCGCAGAAAAAGGTATGATCGATTGCCCGTGACACGCAAATAACCAACGCAAAGGTCGTGAGAATGCGTTATCTTCATTCAATTGCCAGCGCATTGTTTTAATAAACTTGATGGATTCCACGACTTTAGGCAACTCCTCGCGCATAACTTCCGAGGCAGACTTTCCGACTGTTTTCACGTTTGCCCAAACGTACTCGTCGTCCTTTTCGAGCTCTTTATCAAGATTGACAACGTTGTTTTTCTTGCAAAATCCGAGTAAAGCTTTTGTTGGAGTAACTCCATCTTCTTCATACGCTCTCGAGAGCGGTGGACCGCGATTTCGCGATTCTTGATCCGGCTGTTTCGGAGAAAGACTTTTTATCGTGACGGATACACGGCGAGGTGTACCACCGACAGAAACATTACCGTACTCTAATCCAGATTCCTCTAAAATCGAATTCACGGCGAGCTCGACTTGTTGAATGCACGAGACAACATCGTGAGGCGGTAACTCTTCGGTACCAATTTCAAAGACAAAATCAGCTTTTTCACTTGGAAGCTTTGATTCATCTATGGGCACAACAGGTTTGGTGGCAGCGTTTTGCTTGATATTCTTTTTCTTCTTCTTTTTGACGTTTCTGTCTTCTTTGTCGTCGCCCAATGCTTCGACTAAGCTTCCAAGCGGGTAGCACAACTCTTCACGTCTTTCGACCCAAAGGGCAGCGATTTTCCTCGCCAAATCGCGCATGGAAGCAAACAATTTCTGTCTCTCTGTTACGCCAACGGCACCACGAGCGTCGAGAACGTTAAACGCGTGAGACGCTTTCAGCAATTGGTCATACGCAGGCAGTGGAAGTCTATTTTTAATCAACGATTGCGCTTCTTTATCGGCTAAATCGAATCTCAATCTCTGATTTTCCACCGAAGCTACGTCCATGTTGAACACGGACATTTCGTATTCGTCCTGTAATCGCATTTCGCCATACGTTAAGGAATCATTGTACCTAATATCTTTGAAATGATCGACGTTTTGTAAAGCCATCAAGATGCGCTCCAAACCGTACGTGATTTCAACCGCAACTGGATTAACTTTCACGCTACCGCATTGTTGGAAATACGTAAACTGTGTCACTTCCATGCCATCGAGCCAAACCTCCCATCCCAAACCCCACGCGCCCAAAACTGGGCTTTCCCAGTTATCTTCCACAAACCGGATGTCGTGCGCTTTTGTGTCTACTCCAAGTGCTTCTAAAGAGCCTAAATACAGTTCCTGCGGATTCGTCGGCGCCGGCTTCAAAATCACTTGAAACTGCGTGTGTCTTTGCACTCGATTTGGATTATCCCCGTACCTAGAATCATCCGGTCTCACCGACGGTTCTGGGTAGCACACATTCCAAGGTTCTGGACCTAAGCAACGCAGAAACGTCGCCGGGTTCATCGTTCCCGCGCCGACTTCAGTGTTATGCGGGAGCCAAACGGCGCAGCCCTTCGAGGCCCAATAGTCTTGCAACCTATTGATAGCTTGTTGAAATGTCGGCGCTTCTGTGTTTACACCCTCAGAGGAAAGAGGAGCAGAGGAAGGAGAAGAAGTTGGCACTGTTGTTGCGTCCGATGAAGAAGCAACCGAGCGCGTCCTATATGAAGAGAAAGAAGAACGACGATGACGACGAGCGTTGTTGTTGTTAAATTTCGCGAACAAAGACAGTTCTCCTTCTCTAGTCGTCGTCGAAGTCGCGATGGTCGTCTGAGACGCAGCGCTTCTCTGAGCGAAGCTCGGTCTTCCTTCTCTCATGGATAACAACGGGATGTCGTTCGCACTAATGCCGCTAATCGATGACGTCGTTGAAAATGAACGCATCATCGTATTTATCGTCGTCGTCGTTCTTCCTCCCCTACAGGAGGAGAAAAGAATTGGGTTTCTACGACGAGGAGTGACGACGGCGGCAGAAGAGGAAGAGGAAGAGGAAGTCGACGTCGACCTCGTTCTCAAAACGCGATGAGAAGATTTAGCCGCAGCAGCTCCATTACTCTTGTTGACGAACGCATAGTGCGCCAAGCGTAGCATCGTGTTTGACCCACGAGGCGGAATAGTGTCAGCAAAGGGTCGCAGACGCGCGCTTTTTGTCGACAATTTTTCCATTTTTCGAGGGGTGTAAGACATCCAAAAATATGGATTTTGTCAGTCACAAATGAAGAAAGAAAGACGAAACGGTGAGAATGACTGTGTTTTAGTGTGATTTACAAACGCGCTGCTACCTACTTGCTTATTATAATAAATACTTAACGCAAAAACTCACGCGGCACCAACAGTTAACCCGGGCCCTGTTTTGAACATTGCCAGCTTGTAAGTGTACACAGTTACGGGTTTTCCTGCGACTCGCAAGTAGGTCTCGTCGTCAGAAAATGGCGTCAAGTAATCTAAAACAATTTGCGTGCAAACGATGAGTGGCTGTCCGGCTTGTGCGTCTTTATCGTCGCGCCATAACCACTTGGTATACGTCCGTGTTCTTTTTACGTTTGGATCTTTCCCAGATCCGTCGTAATCGTTAAAAACAACTTCTGCGAGTTCGCTCGTTTCGAAGCGGTGCTTTCTCGAGGTGTTGTCCTCAGTTTCCGACCGCGCAGTGACTTTGAAATAAATAGTCTTGCCATCCGCCAATGTGCACTTCATAACATTCGGGTCGTCTAAATTCCAATCTATGTCCGTAAACATAGACCCGTTCTTTACATTCATGGTATATTCAGCTAACTTTTCCGTATTCCATGCTCGATCTAAAATGACATCGTGTCGCGAATTTCGCACAAAGCGTAAAGGATACGAGGTAGGCTTACCGATATCACCCTTTGCTCTGTTAACACTTTCTATGTTTGATACCACGTCGGCACCTTCGGGTAAATCTATATCCGTCAACGTTGCATTGACGAGCCATTCGCCTAGGAAACTTTCCGGGAACGTCAAATCTGCTGGGCCCCCTCCGCCAAGATTTTCCCAAGCATCGCTAATAAAGCCAGATTCAATAGCCTCCGCTCTGTTTGTCGTCTCGTTGCTTCCAAAAACGCTCGCGACGACGAGTGCGGCCGAAGATGACGCAATTAAAATGTCTCTTCTCTTCCTATGTAAGCTTTTTGTTCCATCCGTTGCGAGTCTTTGTGCATTTACCGTCGTTTCTTTTCCTACGTTTTCTTCTTCGTTGTTGTTGTCGTCATCGTATCCATCTTCCAGAGACTGTCTGAACGAATAAGAGGAGGAAGAACAAGAGGAAGACGAGGACGAAGAAGACATAGTAATTGCATGTATTGCGCGGTGTTGCGTCTTACGACTGCTCGAGCGCGCGTGGTGATGATGCACAATCGTCGACAACGATGACGGTGACGACGACGACATATTTTGTCACAACTGTCGAAAAATGACGATTAAAAAATACGGGCATTTCATTGCGCCATTTTTATCTCGCATGTGCCATACAAGATGGTATGGTGGTACCATGGTACCATACCATACCATACTAATATAAATGCTATAATATAATAAGACAGGTGAGCATCAAGTAAGTCTTCTCTACGTTTCTAACACCGCCCGTCTCTTTAACTTCTCAGCTGCTCGAATTTTGATCGAAGACTTCGGGGGCAGAGGTTTCTTCTCCTCTTTCACTTTCGGGAACACGACGACCAAGTTTTTATTGAAGTCAGATAAGGTTTGTTTCAATTCTGAATTATGCAATGCCGCTTTCTGTACAGAAGAGCGTACCTTTTCCAACTCGGCTTTGTATTCCGCCTCTTCGCTTTCTTTTTGTTTCTTATCCAGTAACCGCTTCATCTGCAAGTGCTTCGCCTGTCTATCTTGCAAAGCTTTGACTTTCTCGTAAGCATTCGCTTTTGCTTCCATCGTCTTCAAGCATTCCTTCTCCGTTTCCTCGACGTCTTGAATAGCTTTTTTCAAAGCTTCTTTGATTTTAGCCGCATTTTCGGCATCTTCAGCCGTGGAATTCTTCCGGCGTAATTTCCCCATGGCAACATGGTGTTCTCTTTCTCTCGTCTCCTTGATTTGAATGCACAACTCGTGTCGCGTCGCCGCCGAGCGGTGCCGTCTCTCTTTCTCCAAGACGTTGCGCATCTCTCTTTCCACGTGCATTTTATTCTCTTCGACCAATCTTTCTTCTTCGAGTCTTCGCGTTTCTTCCCTGAATGCATTCTCCTTCAACTCGACCTCCAAATTCGCAGTCTCGCGCAAGACTTTGAGCTTTATCTCTTGCACCCGTCTCGTTTCTTGACGAGCTAACCGCGCTCGTTCCGCTTTCTTTCGCTCGTTTTCGTGCATTTCCATGATTTTCTTGCGCTTATGTTCCGAGTGACGCCGGATGAGCTCTTTCTCTGAGAGTTGTTTCAACTTTAATTCCTTCAGACGCTCTTCTTCGACAATAGCCAACTTGCGTGCTTTCTCCAGTCTTTGCTCTTCCATTTTCGCTTCGAGAATTTTCGCTTGAGCGATGGCCTCTTCGATTTCTTTCTCTTGTCTTTCAATTTTATTGATGTATCTTTGTTTCGTTTTCTTCAACTTGAGCTTATCTTTTTGCGCTTTTATTTGTTCTTTTCGAATGTTCATGCGTTGGATGAGCTCCAGAGAGTCTGGAATGCTCTTCACCAACTTTTCGGTCAATAACTTATTCTCCCTGCGATGAATTCGCATTTCCTCTTCAAAATAATCTTCATCCTCTTCGTTGCTGTCGTCGTCGTCTGAAATTTCATCAGCGTTCAACATCTTCTTCGTGATTCTCAATTCTTCCTTTCTTCGATTTTCAAACTTTTCCTCGCGCTTTTTAACTTCTTCTTCATCGAGTTTCCACTCGTACTTTCCATTGTTCTCCAGTGCACATTCTACAATCGTATCGACGATATTTTCTACCATGCGAAGCGGTTGTTCGTGTTCAGGCAAGTTCATCTCTGCCGCGGAGAGAACGCCTCCGAGCAACTTGTGTTTTCGTTCTTCGACGTAATATTGGTTTTCGTATTTATCTTTTTCGCGTAAAAACTCATCCTTGTCGTAATTCCAAGACCCATTGAACGCGCATCGTGATTCAGAAGTTACCGACTCTTGAATGCGATAATCGTCGCGCTCTCTGATTTGCCTCAATTCTTCTTCACGTCGTTCCTTTTGATACGGAGTGAGTCGATCCGCGGTGTCACCGATATTCATTGAAACAATTTTTGCGTTCTTTGTCGTGTTTGACACGCTCGAGTCTTTTGCTGCTGCTTTATTTGGATTGACTGGGACGTCTGAAACGTAGTGTCCTTTATCGTCGTAAATGTGTTTATCAATTTTCGCCTTGAGTCGTAACAGTGTCTGCTCTCGAAACGCTTCGTTACTATTGATGAGCTTCGCTTTCGCCTTGACTCCTTTAATCGAACGAATTTCCTCCCTCGCTTTCCGTTCCAACTCGAATTTAGTACTCCCGGACATATTCCGAAGTCGTTCGGAAAATTTAGAGTCCGTATCTTCGTCATCGTTGTCTCCATCTTCGGCTTTGTCATGGTGTTCTTGTTGTTCTTGTTGTTCTTGTTGTTCTTGTTGTTCTTGTTGTTCTTGTTGTTCTTGCTCTTGTTTGTTTCCATCCCCTTGTTCTTCGTCCTCGTCGATGTCTTCTCTTCCAAAGATGCTCGAGAACACGTTTTCGACGAACGATTTTTCCTGTCCTCGTCCTTCTTTAATTCTGACCTTCTCCTTCTTCTTCAATTCTTTCTCCTCGAGTTTGCGGTGACGAATGTGATTGATTTCGTTCCTCGGCGGAGGAGGAGGACGATGTTGGTGTTCTTGATGTTCCATGACTCCTTCTTTCTTTCTTTCTTTCTTTCTTTCTTTAAAATCGTTTACACCTGAAAGCGTTGAATTTTGGAGACGACACTTGTTGTTTTGGTTTGGTGTTACAAAACGAAAAAAAAAAGAGGAAAAAGAAAGGATAAGCGGGACCTCGAAAAGGTCCGGGAATGGCGTCGCCACAAAAAAAAAGAGAAGAGAGACAAAGAGAGTGTATTCCATCTTCTCCGAAGAAAACACACGCACACGCGCTTTAAAATATGTCTGCACTCGCCCAAACGTTCACGGCTACCTCTGCTTCGGCCTTAGCCTCGCGCAAATCGTCTTCGTTCAACGCGCGCTCTTCTTTGA
>Ga0310343_10001658_pt1 | contig 11527 bp, 9 predicted proteins | sample HC15DNA2025_MG_FD_203519 | JGI IMG/M metagenome (GOLD analysis project Ga0310343, IMG submission 203519) | Marine microbial communities from station ALOHA, North Pacific Subtropical Gyre - HC15-DNA-20-25_MG | ecosystem: Environmental > Aquatic > Marine > Oceanic | place: Pacific Ocean: North...
TTCCAAGTATAGATAAAGACTTTAATTATTTAAAACCAAATCCATGTACTAGCTGGGCACCATATAGAATTTTCAATATAGGCAATTCAAATCCAACGCATTTAATGGATTATGTAGAAGCTATTGAGAAAGCAACTGGTCTAAAATCAAAAAAGAATTTTCTACCAATGCAACCTGGAGATGTCGAAAATACTGCTGCTGATACTAGTAATTTAGAAGATTGGATTAATTTCAAGCCCAATACCTCAATATCAAAAGGGGTTAAAGAATTTGTTAAATGGTATAAAAATTATTATGGTTACTAATAAAATAATGAATTTACCTTCATTTGATAAGTGCACTATTGCAGTATTAGGACTCGGTTATGTAGGCTTACCTTTGGCTATTGAATTAGCAAAAGCCAGAATTTGCGTAAGCAGCAATATTAAACTCAAAAGAAAGGTTATTGGATTTGACATTAATAAAACAAGAATAAATGAGTTAAATAATAATTTTGATAAAACTAAAGAATTTCAAAAAGAGCAATTAGAAAACCTTAAAGAAATAATTTTTACAGATAATAAAGAATTAATCTCCGATGCAGATGTATTTATAATCACTGTCCCAACTCCAATTGATATTGCCAAAATTCCATATTTAGGCCACTTGAAGAGTGCTAGTAAGATAGTTGGTGAAGCAATAAAGAAGAGGCAACAAACTTACCCTGAAAAATCTCAGCCAGTAATAATTTACGAAAGTACAGTTTATCCTGGTGCTACAGACGAAGTTTGTATTATTGAAATTGAGAAGGCTTCAGGATTTGACTCCAACAAAGATTTTTTTTATGGCTACAGTCCAGAAAGAATAAATCCAGGAGATAATAAATTAAAACTAACTAACATAGTTAAAATTACCAGTGGTAATAATAGTGAATCTGCTGAATGGATAGATAATTTTTATAAGACAATAATAAAAGCAGGAACATACAAAAGTAAATCAATAAGAATTGCCGAAGCAGCAAAAGTTATTGAGAATACGCAACGAGATGTCAACATAGCATTAATAAATGAATTATCTCTTATTTTTTCAAAAATGAATATTGACACCCTTGATGTAATAGAAGCCGCAAGTACAAAATGGAATTTTTTAAAATTCTACCCAGGAATAGTTGGCGGCCATTGTATTGGTGTAGATCCATATTATTTAACCTATAAATCGCAAATGATTGGTTATTATCCTGAAGTCCTTCTATCTGGAAGAAGAATTAATGATTCAATGGGTGAAAAGATTGTTGAGAATTTAATAGCTCATATGTTAAAAAATTCAATAAGTGTATTAGGGTCTGATTTATTAATATTAGGTTTAACCTTTAAGGAGAACTGTCCAGATATCAGAAATACTGGTGCCGCTTTAATAGCTCATAAAGCAATTAGTTATGGATTTAATGTTGATATTTTTGACCCACATGTTGATCCGGAAGAAGCTAAAAAGTTATACAATTTAGAACTTTTGGAGGGTTTAAAGAAAGCGAAAAAATATTCAGCTATTATTGTCGCTGTCCAACATCACGAATTTAAAAAAATTACTAAACAAGAATGGATTAATTTAGTCAATGATCAATATGTGATTTATGATTTAAAAGGAATAGTTCCAAGAAATCTCAAAGTTATAAGACCCTAAATTATAAATAAAATAATTATTCATTACACAAAAATTAGTTTTAATATTTATGAGAGTTTTATATATTTGTCCAGACGGAATACTTGATGATCTAGGACAACAACAAGTTTTACCTTACATTTTTGGACTTAACAAAAATGGATATAAATTTATTATCTTGAGTTTTGAAAGATCTGATAGAAAAAAAGAAGATTTTTTGTCTCAAGAAAAAATTCTCAAAGATAAAGATATAAAATGGCATCACCTACCCTTTTACCCTGGCAAATCGCATCGATTTTTAAGACTTATTTTTGGTATATTAAAGCTTCATTTTATTTTTAAAAATAATCAAATCAATTTAGTACATATAAGATCAATAAATGCCGGAACTATTTTTCTTTTATCAAGAATTAAATGCAAATACATTTACGATATAAGAGCTTTTGCAGGTCAGTTACAAGATTATGGATTAATAAGAAAAAGCTCAAAATTGGGGAGACTTTTTACATTTTTCGAAAAAATATTAATTAATCATGCCAGTGGAATAGTAGTTCTTGATAAATCAGGTTCGGACTACATACAAAAAAGCTTTAATTTAAATATCCCTTTTAAAATAATTCCAACTTCTACTGAAGTTAACAAATATAAAATTATTAAAAAAGGGAAAAATACCAATAATGAGTTAATTAAGTTTGTATTACTTGGTGGGGCTGAATTTCCATATTTATCTAAAAAAGCTTTAGGATTTGTAAAATATTTAATATCAAATGGATTTAACTGCAGCATTGATATAATAAATCAAAGGCATCATAAATTTATAAAAAAAGTAATTAAGGAAACTGATTTTCCTAAAACTAGAGTGAAAGTATTCCCTTTAAAGCCAGATCAAATTTATAACAAACTCCCTCAATATGACTGTGGTTTAGTTTTCATCGAGACAGGAGAATGGATTAAGATGTCTTCCCCTACTAAAATTGGAGAATACTTAGCTGCAGGTTTGCATATAGTTGGACTTGAAGGTATAAAAGTGCTTGATAGATTAGCCGTTGAGACAAATTGCGTTGATTTATTACCCAGAAACTTAAATAGTGAAAATTATAACTTTAATGATATTTTAAAAATCTTAAAAAAAATTAAACGCATTACAAGAATTCAAGAATCCATAGATACTGCAAAAAAACATTACGCTCTAAAAAAAGCCTTAAAAAAATATTTAGAAATATACAAAAATATAAACGTTTAAAAATACATTTATATAATTAAATTTCAACTTATATATATTAAAAATTTAACAACAAACTTCTGCTTAATGGGAAAATATTGCTTTGTTGATCTATGATTTATAATCTGCTAAATTTGTTAAATATTGAGAAAAAAAATAAATGCTAAATGTTGCAGTAATAAATGGAGGGAGGGGCGCATCTGGACTTATTACTGCATTTTTAGATAGACCATATATTAATCTTACTTCAATAGTTAATGCTTATGACGATGGTAAATCAACAGGAGAAATAAGAAAGTTTTTTGGAATGCTGGGGCCTTCCGACTTAAGAAAAGTTCAACAAATAATGCTTCCAATTGATGACCCTAACTTTTCAACATATCAAGCTCTTTTTAATCATAGGTTCCCAAAAGATGTTAGTAGAAAATCTGTTTTTAAAGAAATTAACCACTTCTTAGAAAATACAAATTCAACATTAGTAGGACTTAAAATTGAATCTTTTTATGTAGAAAGTAATATCAAAAAGTTTTTAACTAATTTTCTAAATTGTTTAAATTCAATCGAGAAATTGAGGAATAGTAAATTTAATTTTTCTGATTGTGCAATAATGAATTGCATATATGCCGGTGCTTATTTACATTTCAATAGAAATATATCCGACTCTACATTATTTTTTGGTAAATTATTTAACCTAAGGGGTAACGTAATTGCAACAAGTATTGAAAATAAATATCTTGTTGCGCTTAGAGAGAATGGAGAAATGCTTTATAGTGAAGCAGAAATTGTTGAATTAAGATCAAATGTCAGAATTGAGAGAATATACTTACTAGATGAACCACTACCCAAGAGTTCATTTCAAAGCTTTTCCCAACAAGAAAAAAAATATTATTTAGAACAACATAATTGTCATGTCCCTATAAATCAATCAGTAATTCTTACTTTAAAACAGGCCGACATAATAATATATTCCGCAGGAACACAGCATTCCTCTCTCTACCCAAGTTATATAAGTACAGGTTTATCTGAAAGTATAGCTAATAATAAAAAAGCAATTAAAATTTTCGTGACTAATATAGGAGCTGACTATGAGACCCCAAAATATAAGGCATCAGACTATATCTTAGGGGCATTTAAGTACCTGAATTTATCTGATTCAAGAGCATATAGGATGGAGGAGTTATTTGATTATAATTTAATAAATAAAGGAGAGAACCAAGGATTGGGATCATATGTTAAGTATGATAAAGAAAATTTTGATGATATCAAAGTAAAAAAGATAATTAAAAATTTCGAATCAAAAAAATATCCAGGTAAGCACGATGGTGACTTGTTAGTCGATGAGATTTTAAACTTAAACGAGAATAAAAATACTAAAATATCAATATAGGATATGAGTATTGATAAGTTAATTAAAAATGCTAAGTTCCTAATTTTTGATTTTGATGGAACTATTGCTGATACTTCTTTAATTCATGAAAAAGCTTTTAAAAAAGTTTTTGAACCTTTTTTTATTAATATTAATTATCAAGAAATTTCTGGCAAAAGTACTAAAGATGCTGTTCACTATATATTAAAAAAAAATAATTTAAAAATAATGCCCGCAAAAATAGAGTGCTTAATTAAAAAAAAACAAACTATAGTTAGAGAGGAAATAATTTCATGTTCAGATTTCAAACCGCTTCCATATGTAAAAGAATTTATTGAAAACGTATATGGAAATTATCAACTTGCAATTGCCTCATCAGGATCAAGAACAACAATTGAACTTGCATTAAAAAAATTAAACTTAATTAATTATTTTAATTTAATTTTATGCTCTGAAGATGTTATAAAATCCAAACCATCCCCTGAGATATTTCTTAAAGTGATTAATCTAGCTAAATATTCAAAAGAAGATAGTTTAATTTTTGAAGATTCCCAAAATGGGATAGAGGCATCAATTGCAGCAAAAATACCATTTATAAATATAAAAAATATTCCATTTGCTGAAATTATAAAATATTTAAACTAATCATTATGAATAAGCTTAAAACTATAGCGATAGTGGTTACTCACAATAGAATAAATCTTCTAAAAAGGTGCTTAGAAAATTTACAAAAACAGACACTAAAATTGGACAAAGTTTTAGTCATTGATAACGGTTCTAGTGATGGGACACAAGCTTTTTTGGATTCTAATGAAATTGAATATATTAGACAACCTAATCTAGGATCTGCTGGTGGGTGGCATACGGGTTTAAAATATGCTCTTAGAAAAAAATATGATGCTGCTTGGCTTATGGATGATGACGGATATCCTCATAAAGATGCATATATGTTACTTAAATCAGCTTTTAAAAAAAATTATGCTTGTATCTCATCAGTAGTAATAAATGAAGTAGATCATTCAAAATTTGTTTTCCCATTCCCAATTTTAAATAAAAACAATATGCCTAAAGTGGGTTTAAAAAAGACAAGTATAAATTTACTTAATGAATTGAAAGTATTATCCAAAGATGATTTATATCCTTGGGCTCATTTATTTAACGGAGCTCTAATATCCATCAATTCAGTAAGACATATAGGAAATGTTAATAGAGATTATTTTCTTTATGGAGATGAAACAGACTTTTTTTTTCGTTTAAGAGAATATGGGGAAGTTCTATCTCATACAAGAGCATTGCATTTTCATCCCGAAGCTTCAAAAAGACCTTTCAATAAAATTAAGATATTTTATTTCCTTAGAAATAGTATTATTAATTATAAAAAATATTATGATCTAAAAATACTGAGATGTACTTTAGGCATTTTTTATTTGTTGTTTTTGGTTTATAAAAGAAATAACTTAAGAACACTAATATCATTGTTAATCGGTAGAGATAAAAAATATTTTTATAGTAGTTTACATAAGGGGTTTTTCTCAAAATTAGGAATAAATCATGAACAACAATAAAAAAATTAGAGTTTTAATAGTAGCGGCAGGCAAAGGATCGAGAGCTAATCTTCCTTATCCTAAGACTCTTTTTAAAATAAATGGAGAGGAAATACTTCTAAAAATTTTAAATACTACATATGAATTAGACCCGCATCCAACTATTATTGTAAGTCCTAAAGGTAAAAAGGATATTAAAAATTTTTTGTTTAATGTATCTAAAAAAGCATACTTAGTAATTCAAGAAGAAGCCAAAGGTATGGGAGATGCCGTCATGAAATTTGAGAAATCACCTGCTTTTGAAAGTACTGATAATATTTTATTAATTTGGGGAGATATTCCATATATAAAAAAAAGAACTATTCAAAAAATGGTGGAAACTCATTTTGAATCCGAAAATATATTTACCTTTGTTACAGCTGAAACTGAAGCAGCTTATACTAGAGTTATTAGAGATCAAAATAATAAAATATTAGATGTAATTGAAACAAGAGAAGAAAGCTTGCCAATAAAAAAAGGAGAAAGAGATATTGGATTATTTATTTTTAAAAAAAATGAAGTTTTTAACTTATTAAAAATGGAATTGCAAAAAAAATATAGTCTAAAGACAAAAGAACATGGTTTTTTATATTTAATCCATCATTTAGTAGAAAAAGGATTTAAGGTTGAAGCTTTAAAAATCGCAGATAAGAAAGAGCTTATTTCTCTGAACAAAATTACTGATTTGACTGAAATTTAAATTTCAAAATATTATATTAAAAAAATTTTCTTAATAAGTTTAGTTGCTGTGGCAATGGATTAGTGCCCGGATTAACTTCCATAAGATATCTAAGAGAATCATCTAAATCAAGCCCCTTACTTTGCATCAACCAGGCTATACAAATTAAAGGGGACCTTTCAACCCCTGCATAACAATGCACTAAAACAGATCCATTGCCTATTAATTCGTTAATAATTTCTAAAGCTTTTTTTATATCATCATTTTTCAATTTAATTTTGTAACTATGATCGGGTAAAATTAATCTCCTATGAAAAAACTTTTTGTTTATATTACTTGGCAAGTTAATTTCTTCTTCACTGCAAAGAGTAAATATTGACTTTATTCCCTCCTTGTAAATATATTCCAGATTTTCTTCTTTTGATGGAGCAGAAGAAATAGCTAACTCATTAAACAATACCCAATTGAATTTAAACATTATTAATTATCAATCCAATTTAATAAATTTCTAAACATTTTTTTAAATATTCCAACATTTAGATCTTTTTCTTTTTCATTTAATTCTTCATCATCATTAACATAATATGACGAATAAACATTTTTATATCCATTAGCAGTTTTATTTAGGGCAACTTTACTTTCGGAAGGTTTAAGTATTTCATTAGTTATCAACCCTAAAACTTTACTTCTCAAATTATTTAGTCTATTTAAAGATTCATTAAAAACTCTTTTATCTACATTTTCTAAAGAAACTACATAGATCAAGCCATCACATAGACTTCCTACAAGTGCGGAATCAGCTAATCCAGCAACTGGAGGAGTATCAAAAATAATTAAATCAAACTCTTTATTAGCATTTAATTGACTCACAAACTTTTTCATTTTTTGTGAACTTAGTAATCTAGTTGGATCTGGAGGAATTGTTCCACTCGTTATTAACTTCCAATTAGTATGGTTAGGAACTGATTGTACATACTTCGACCAATTATCAACCCCATCTTTTTGAGTAAGAATATTTGACAATCCATTAATATTATTTAAATTTAGTCTTTTATGCAGTTGAGGTTTTCGTAAATCGCAATCAATTAAAAGTATTTTTCTGCCAACTTCTGATAAAGTTTTACACAACATAGTTGCGATTAGTGACTTTCCTTCAGAAGGTTGGGTGCTTGTTAAAGCGATAGAAGTTATTGGAGATTCAGACCCCATAAATTTAATTGATGTAAAAAGATTTCTAAATGATTCCTGATAAAAGAACCTTTGATATTTTTTTTCTTCAGAACTATCCGCTAAATCATTATCATCCAAGCTTATAAACCAATCACTTAAATCTTTTCTATTTCTCAAATTATCAAAAGTATTGGTATAAGGTATTTCTCCTAATAAAGGCAACTCAGTAAACTCCATTAATTCTTTTGGAGAATGAAATACATTATCCAAAGTATCTCTTATTAATGAGAGTAAAATTCCTAGAAAAGTACCTGAAAATAAAGCTATTAAAACATTTCTTACAAAAGAGGGCTTTATTGGTCTGTTTTTGAAATATGGCTCTTGTAATATTCTCCATGGCAATTTATTTTGAGCGATATCGAGCTTAAATTTTTCAATTGTGGCTAATAAAGTTTGTTCGCTTAATCTTGCAAATTTTAATTTTTCAGAAAGAAGTTCAAAAGATTCAACAAGATTAGCTTGTTTTAGAAATTTCTTATTTAACAATTCATATTCCTTAATTAAAGATTTCATTGCTGCATTATTGTCACTAATAGAAATATTAATGACCTCTGCTTGGGCCTTATTTATCTCAGGTTTTAAAACTTTTAATTTATTTTCTAAATCTTTTACTACTTTGGATGATGGCAAAAAAGTAGTTCTAGCATCGGCTAAATCCATTTCTAATTTTTGTACTTTTTCTAAAAAAGGAGCATTAGATTGATTGATTAACAACCCCCCATCCCGACTTCTGGATTCAGAAATAGCTTTCAAAGCTATGGAAAAGTCTGTTATTTTATAATTTCCATCTATTAACTTAATTTTTATATCTTCTAGAGTTTCCTGAAGCGATTTAAGATCTAACAATCTTTGTTCAACATCACTTAGTCGACCTCTTAATCTATTACTTTCTGACTTAGGTTCTAACAAATTATTTTTAATTCTAAAATCAGATATTTCTTTTTGTAATTCATTTCCTTTTTTTTCAAGTATTGGTTTTTGTGAGTTTAAAAAATTAAGGCCAGATTCTAATTGCTTTTTTTTCTCATCTAATGCCATTTTTAAGAAATAATCTTTTAGGTTATTTAGTATTAAAATTCCATTCTTGCGATTATTTGAAAAATATACTACTTCTATTGATCCCTTCGAATTATTTCTTCTGCCTGTTTTCCCGTAAACCAACTTAAAATCTAAGCTATTAGAAAGTTTTACAGGATTTAAATTATATTTTTTTGCAAAAGGATCCAAGAATGTTGGACTTTCAAATAGCTCAATAAGAGTTGGGATATCTTGTTGTTGACCACTTCTTGTGAATGAATTAAAAAGAGCTAATGTTGAATTCCCAGGTAATGACTTGCTAGAAGTTGTTAAAGGATCATTCACCAAGAATCTAAAACTACCTTTATATATCGGGTTAATAATCCTTTGATAAGAAGTAAAAATAAAAGAGGTCGACAAAGCTATACCAGCAGTTAAGTATATTATTTTTTTTCTTCTAAATAAAGCCTTAAATATCGCAGAGAAATTAATTTCACCATCTTTATTATAAATTTCTTCCATTTTTTATTAAGAAAATTTGATTTAATGAATAATTTAACTTAGTTAAGTTATCTTATCAAAGAGTCAAGATATAAGAATATTTGTAATTATTAAATTTACAACAATAGGTAATGTGGATTACGATTTAGCTATAAATTTTATTATTACTTTATAGACATATGTCCTATTTAGCAAGGTTTCTAATAATTTTATTTTTAATTTCATCATCAATATTTCAATTTAAATATTTAAAATTAAACTCAGAAGAAATACAAAATGATACCTTAATTAATTCTCAAGAAAAAGATTTGGAGGATTATCTAAGATTTGATGAATATGTGATTGGGCCTGGAGACTTATTAGAATTAAGATTTTTACAAAACCAAGAATTACTTACAAAATTTAAAGTGGTTAAAGATGGCAATGCATATCTTCCCATCATAGGAAAAGTAAGGCTAGAAGGGTTAACTCTTAGTGAAGCTAAATCCTTATTAAAAGATAAATACTCAGAAGAATTAATTAGTCCACAATTACAATTATCAATTAGTAGGATGAGACCCCTTAATATTACAATAATTGGGGAAGTTGGTTCACCAGGAGTTTATACTATTGGTGATAATGTTTTAGATCCAAGTGATCCTGAAAAAAATGTAAGAGTTGTTGATGCAATTAAAGAGGCCGGAGGTTTAACAAAAGATTCCAATATAAGAAATATTGAAATAATAAGAAAGCTACCTTTATCGAAGGGTGGTTCTAAGAGAGCAATTTTAGATCTTTATGATTTAGTTTTTAATGGGAACATGACGCAAAATCCGATTTTATTTGATGGAGATTTTATAAAAATATCTAAAGCAGATAACATTACTAAATTACCTAAAACTAATCTAACAAGTTCAATAATTGAGGTTTATGTGGTTGGAGAAGTTGTAGCTCCCGGAAAATTAAAAATAGAAAGAGGGACTCAATTAACTCAAGCTGTTTTTTATGCTGGAGGGCCCACTGATTTAAGAGCAAATACAAGGAAAATTCAACTAGTTAGGTCTAATGAAAATGGAAGTATGACTTTTAATAAATATGATATAAATTTCAAAAAAAGAAATCCAAATATTAACCCAGTTTTAGAGGATGGCGACATTATAAAAGTAGCTCCAAATGCCTTTACAAAATCTTTTGATGTAATAAAAACTACAACAGCTCCTGCATTAAATATTTTTGCTATCTACAAAATTTTTGAATAATTTAAACTAATTTTTTGTTTTAATTATATTTATAAATTCATATATGAAGGTATATCAATCTCAAAGTAATTAAGAATTAATGGAGTAATTTTTGTTGTGTCAATAATTTCATTATTTTTGATTAGGTTGTTAAATAAATTATCAAAAGTTTTATCTCCATAAGTTAGTAAAGTACCTTCTGGACAATGATAACCTGTTCCAGGATCTCTATTTATCATTTTCAATCCTGCATCATTTAAATTTTTTTCTTTATTAAATATTTTAATTTTATTATCAGTTGATATTTTTCTAGTCATCTTTAATGAAATATTTAAATTTAGTTCTACTGGTTGATACCTCTCCAAGATAATTTCTGTATTATTAGAATCTGTTATATTTTTTATTTTAGATCTCAAAGTATTTAGTGATTGTTTGTTAGAGCACTTTATGCATACATCAGGCTGCATTGCTGGCAACTCTGAATAATATTTTGGATTTAATCTTAATGAAGATAGTAGTTTAGAAAAGTTATTTAAAATAATATCTTGATTAGGAGAGATTGAATCTCTCGCTTTTTGCCCCATACTACTTACTATAACGATATTATAGTTAAATTTATCAGAGACTTTTATAAGTTTCTCTAGTTGCCTGTCTACAATATCCATAGCTTTAATAATTGAAGATTTATAAAAATCATCCTGAAACTCTTTTGCAAAATTAAGGTCATTCTTATATAAATAGGCCCAGTATCTATGTAACATACCTGCTACATGATTTGTGAAATAAGTGGTAAAATTTGGCTTCTCTTTTTTAATATATTTTATGAATAAATCAAAATTTAGAATAGGTTGAAGAAGAGGTCTTCGAGATTTATTTTTATTCATAAAAATCTCAGAAATGACTTGACTAAATGTCTTTACAGAAGAATTAAAAGAAATTGAATTAGAAAGAAGTAACTTTAAAAAATATAAATATTGTTTACTTTTTATAGAATTTGCTATCGCCTTATTATCTTTGCACAAAGATAGATTAAATTTCTGAAAATTCTCCAACTCTTTAGGAAGCGCATTAAAA
>Ga0310343_10001659_pt1 | contig 11523 bp, 9 predicted proteins | sample HC15DNA2025_MG_FD_203519 | JGI IMG/M metagenome (GOLD analysis project Ga0310343, IMG submission 203519) | Marine microbial communities from station ALOHA, North Pacific Subtropical Gyre - HC15-DNA-20-25_MG | ecosystem: Environmental > Aquatic > Marine > Oceanic | place: Pacific Ocean: North...
GGAACAATCCTTCCATTCCACAGTGCACTTTCAGGCCCATTAAAAAATAAATATACTGAGACAGCGAGCAGATATATTTCAAATACATTAATTGCCTTTAGAGAAGTTTTGCTACTACTTAAAATTAAATAAATGACTGTACCTATAGCAAATGGGAGTATATCAGATTTTACGAGATCAGAGATTTCGGTGTAAGGAGTGTAGGTCATATTTGTAGTAAACTCTAAATTCAGAAATAATGAGATTGAAAACTTAATTGCAATAAACAAAAAGAATAAAAATGCTGAAATCTTTTTATATATTTTTACACCACTTTTTAAGAAGTAAAAAGCAAAAATTGGTAAATATATCATGAAGGGTATTAAATGGGAAAGCACAGATAATCCAATAAGCAAAGCAGCAATTTCTGTTGAATATCTGTACTTTAACTTCACTAAACAAAATATTGATAAATTTGCAAAAGCAATCGAGTATGTAAAAGAATATTGCCCAGCAAGTGATGAAGCTAAATTTCCACCAAAAATTGTGAAAGATTCAGTAAGCAAATAAAGTAGTCCCACCCCAAATCCATAAAAAGAAAATTCTTTTGTGTTTTTCCGCATAAGCATTTCAATAGAAACAACTAATAAAATTTGTGAAAGCAGCACCATGGTTTTGAAAGAAATTGAAAATGGGAATAAAAAATTCAATAAACTTGTAATGATTGGTGGAAGTGGAAAATAAAAGTAGTAAATCGGATAACCAGCGAACCAGTCCTGTGACCATCCACTTAATTTAAAATTGTTAAATAACTCAGTAACAAAAAACTTTGTTGGTACAATGTGCGCACCCATATCCCCACCGGTTGGAAGCAAGTTTGAAAAAACTAGTTCTACTCGTAAAAAAATTACAAGCAAAGAGCCTAGAGCAACTTTAATAAAAAGATTATTTTTAAGCATCCGTTAAATTTTTTCCTAAATATTTTGTTTTTCTCTTTCCTCCTTCAGTCCATTCTGCATACCAATATGGACCGTGAGGACATGAGTTACATGACTCTTTCCCACACTTTATTGATTTAGTCCTATAAGACACTTTTGAATCAGATTGAATATTTAGCTTATTGTCCACCAATAATTTTATTCTCTTTAAATCTGTTTCATCAAGTTCTGATAATCCATCTAGAATATCTTTGTCTATCATTACTAAAATGTTAGTTGATAGGTTTATAAATTAAGGCTCATATAAATGAAAAAAATTGTTTACTTAAGTGGAGGTGTTGGAGGTGCTAAATTTGCAAAGGGATTAAATAAATTAAACAATATAGACTTATCAATTATAGTTAACACCGGTGATGATGAGTACATACACGGAGTAGCCCTTTCACCCGATATTGATTCAGTAATTTATGGATTAGCTAACAAAGAAGGGAAATACGGTTGGGGTATTCTAAATGATAAATTCACTGTACATAATGAATTAAAAAAATTTTATGATTTGAATTTTATGATAGGTGATAAAGATCTAGCCCTTAATTTGTTTAGAAACCAAATGATCAAAGACGGTTTAAAACTCACAGAAATTACGGAAATAATTAAAAACAAATTTAACATCAAATGTAAAATCTTGCCGATGTCTGACGATAAAGTAAGTACAAGAATCATCACAAAAAATGGCAGTAAATTAAATTTTCAAAATTATTTTGTTGAAAAAAAAGCAAAACCAAGGTTAAGTAAAGTTGTCTATGAAGGGTCCAGGAAAGCAACGGTCTCAAATCAAGTCATCAACTTGATTAATGAAAGTGATATTTTAATCATTGGACCTTCAAATCCAATCCTTTCTATTGGCCCTATCCTTTCAATAAGTAGGATTAATCAATCAATTCAAGAACATAATAATGTAATTGCTATAAGTCCCTTTGTGGGTAAAAAAGCTCTTAAAGGTCCTTCAGTTCAAAACTTTATTGATATGGGATATAAGCCAGACATTCAAGGATTAAAAAATTATTATAAAAATCGAGTTAATAATTTTTTTGTACATCATGGAGACTCTGATGGCTCTAGTAATGTTTTTGAAGACCAAATAGTATTTAAAAATGAAAATGATGCAAAATATTTAGCTGAAAGGATTATGCAAAATGGATGAGATAAGAATAATACCTATTGAAGGTATCCCAGAAATTAAAGCAAATGATAATTTGGCTGAAATCACATTCGATATCTTAAGAAATAGTAAGACTGGTATTGAAAAAAATGATATTTTTGTTGTTACACAAAAGATTGTCTCTAAAAGTGAAGGAATGGAAAGAGACCTTTCAAATTTTGATTTTGAAGAATTAATAAACAGTGAATCTAAACAAATTATAAGAAAAAGAGGTGATTTAGTTATAGCAAAGACGCACCATGGATTTATTTGTGCAAATGCTGGCATTGATAAATCAAACGTTGGGGAAAATACAGCATTACTGCTTCCCGAAGACCCAAATAAATCTGCATATAAATTTAGAAAAAAATTTGAATCCTTAGCAAATTTACCAATAGCCGTAATTATTTCTGATACATTTGGTCGAGCATGGAGAAAGGGCCAGGTTAATTTTGCAATTGGCTCTTCAGGGATTAGTCCTATTGATAGCTATATTGGCAAACTAGACAGTTTTGATAATGAACTTAATGCTACAGAAATAGCAGTGATTGATGAATTGGCAAGTGCAGCAGAGTTGGTGATGAAGAAAACTATTGATATACCAATAGCTATTATTAGGGGTGTTGAATACAAAGATTCAAAGCTAAATGCAAGTGAATTGATACGAGACGATAATGAGGATTTTTTTCTTTAAGCTCTTAGCCAATTAAAGACTTCTTTCATACCATCATCTAAACTGTACTCTGGTTCCCAATCCAGCTCTTGTTTTGCTTTTGTATTATTTAATACACTGCGAACTAATTCACCTTCTCTTGCAGGTTTATATATAGCATTAACCATTGAATTAAACTGTGTCTTCATTGAATTTGCAAGTTCATTTACTGATGTCTCTACACCAGTACCTATGTTTAAAAAATGGTTTTTCTCAATTTTTGATGCTTTTATTAATGCGCTTATAACATCACTTACGTATATATAATCTCTAGTTTGCTCACCATCTCCAAAGATTATTGGTTCTTGCTTATTCAAATATTTGTTAGCAAATATAGATACCACTCCAGCCTCTCCATGGGGATCTTGCCTTGGGCCATAAACATTTGATAAGTTTAGAATTGAATATTTTAAATTTGAATTTTTTGTCATTATCTTTATTAATTCATTTAATCTTTTTTTAGCTACTCCGTATGGTGACTCTGGCTCATCAGCATAATCTTCCTCTGCTGTAGGAATTACAGAAGGTTCTCCAAATATTGTTCCTCCTGAAGAAGTAAAAACTAATTTTTTACAATTAGATTTTAAAAGTACTTTAATAAGCTTTATTGGCTGTAAAATGTTATGTTCAAAATCAAGTGCTGGGTTTTCGACTGATACAACAACTGAAGATTGCGCAGCTAAATGGAAACATACGTCTGGATTAAATTCTTCTATTTCTATTAGAGAATTTTCAGAACCAAAATCATCATTTATAAATCTAAAATTACCTGTAATATCTAAATTTTCTTTTTTACCAGTTAAAAAATTATCAAAGATTAAAATCTCATTTTCATTGTTTAAAAGCTCTTCGACAAGATGGGACCCTATAAAGCCAGCTCCACCAGTTACTAATATTTTCATTTTTTAATTTCTCTTTATTATTTCTTTATTGATATTAGTGCCAGCGGTAATAATTGAATTACTACCAATTATTGAATCAGAAATAGTAACGTTATCTTCAATAATGCAGTTATCCAAAATGACGCTATTTTTTACTTTGGCGCTTTCGCTAATTTGTACATTATTTGGTGATATCCAACTCTCTTCTCCCCCAATGACATGTGCAGAAATGTATGATTCAAGCGTTCCAACATCCAACATATCGCCATGAACTGTAAAAGTGCTTAACAAGCCAGCTTTAGATAGCATTGGAAAAACATGTCTTTCGAAAGAACAAGGTAATTCTAAGTCTTTATATATTGCTAATATATCTTTCTTGTGTAGGTGGTACAAACCTAAGCTTATTTTATTTCCATAAAGTTTGTCTTTTGGCTTTTCTACAAATTGAAGTACTTTGTCATAATGATCTACTTCTAATACTCCAAATCTTGATGGATCTTCAACCTCAAATGATCCTATTAGAGAATTAGGACATTTACTTGACGCATTAATGAAGTTAGGTAAATCAACAGCTAACAATAAATCACCATTCATACAAAAAAATGTATCCGGCATTGAATCTAAAATTTCTACAATATATCCTGCAGTATCTAATTTAGAATTTTCGAAATGTAGATTTACGTTGTTATTGTGGTTAGCTTTATAATCTACCCATAACTTTTCATGTTTTATTGAGCAAATTAGATTAAAGTTAAAATTCTCTAAATCTGAAAACTGATTAATAATTTTATCAATTATTCTTTCTCCTCTGATTGTCAACAAAGCTTTTGGTATCCCTGAAGAGAGTGGTTGAAGTCTTGTTGCTTCTCCTCCAACTAATAAATAAATTTCATTCATCTTCAATAAGAATATTAAAAAACTTATTTAAATCGTCATTTTTTTCTAAATTTATAATTTTATCCCAAATTTCTGATGCTTTTCCTATATCAAATATAGACTCCACATTTCTGATAAATTTATCTCTTAATAAAGGTATTGCTTCTTCTCTTCTTGAAGGATGGCCTATAGGATTTTCAATCGTTATTTTTTCAGAAATTGATTTGTCGTTGTAAACAATTTCTATAGAGTTAGATATGTGTCTCTTTGATAATTCGTAATAGTTTTTTGTGAATTTCGGTTCTTCTGTAACGATAATCTTTTTTCTTAAATTATTAATTTTTTCAAATCCCTCAAAACTCTCTTCATACATTTCATATTTTAAATCTCCGTAAAGAAGTGCAGCTGCAACCATATACTCCATACTATGGTCTCTATCAGAAGCATTTTTTAATATCTCTTTGTTTGAAATTATTCTAATAGCGGGTTCATGTGTGTAAATATTGACTCTTTCTAATTCATCAATATTTTTATTAAATTCTTCACTTAATTTAATTGCAGCTTCAACTGCTGACTGACCATGAAACTCAGCAGGAAAAAGAACTTTAAATAATATATTCTGAATAACCCAATTATTAAGTTCTTTTCCAAATTCTATTTTTGTATTTTCCAAAAAACTAGACTCAAATCCCCACTTGTCTTCACTCTGAACAGATTCATAAATTTCATCTTCATAACTGCTAATAAGTGAAAGCTGAATACCTCTTCTTGAAGCATCAGCAGCTGCCCAGCTTTTTCTTTTTCCAACATTTGGAAAATGTCTGTATGCCCTTAGGCTTGGTCCGTCTAAAAGTATATTGTTGACTGTTCTTCTTAAAGCATTCGTATCACCATTATTTACTAAATATGAAAAGACAGAACCCGAAGCAAGCTTCACATAAAAAACATGATCATAACCTAGTTTGTTCAATGATGTCCCTAAACATAAAGAGCCTTGTATTTCATATGCTTTAGTAAGAGCATTCGCAAAATCATTAAACCTATAATTACGGTTTTTATAAAAATAGCTATAAACTGAACCAAAATTATCAGATGGATGCGCCCATTCCTTGGCCAAAAAAGTATCGTTATAATCAAACCATCTAGTTAAAACTGTTAAGTACCAAGCAATATTCTCGTAGCTTTCGTTAAGAGATAAATTTTTAAATGGATTTTTAAAATTCAGGTTTAAATTATTTTTAGAAGCAAATTCAACAACTTTTTCATGGTTACTTGACTCTATTATGCACCCTACAGTATCTAATATTACCAATTTTGAGGAAAAGAAATGGTTGTCATCATTCTCTATATCCTTAGAAATATATTCAGTAATTAATAAATCTAAATTGTTAGACTTCAAAAATTATCTTTCAGAAGGTCCGGTATATTTGGCTGCGGGCCTAATCAAAATGTCTTGTTCTCTTTGTTCAAAATAATGTGATGCCCAACCAACTGAACGCCCGGCAACAAATATAGGGGTAAATAAATCTACTTCAAAACCAAGCTCAGCTAAAAGAAGACCCCCATAAAAATCTACATTTGGAAAAAGATTTTTTTCTTCATCCATTATTTGGTCAATTTTTTGTGCAATCTCATATCTATTTTTAGATTCATCTGTATTTACCAATTTTGATACCCAATTTTTTACTATTGGACTTCTTGGGTCCTGTATTTTATAAACACCGTGCCCAAAACCCATAATTTTTGTCTTTTGCTCTAGGAGTGCCTTGATACCTTTTTCTGCATCATTAACAGTCTGAAAAGAATTGATAAGTTCTACTGCTCTCTCATTAGCTCCACCATGAAGCTCTCCTTTAAGTGTTGCTATTCCAGAAACTATGGCTCCAGTTAGATCTGCTCTTGTTGAAGCGGTAACTCTAGTCGCAAAGGTTGAGGCATTAAACCCATGTTCAGCATACAAAATCAACATATCATCCAAAGCTTCTAATTTTTCTATTGATGTCCCATTAGGCAAAAGAGAACTGGCGACCAAATAATGCTTGTCTAACTCATCACATGATTCTTGGTGGTAGGAGGCAATGATATAACATACTATTGCGGTGATTCTTGCTGATAGTTCAGTTTTATCTTCATTATCTAAACTTTTTTTCCTGAGTTTTGTCAACTCACCTTTGTATGAAACAATTGTTCTGACAACATCCATGGGATGAAGTTTTTCTTTAATTTCGCCAAGTAATTCATTTAATTTAGAATCTTTTATAGTTTCTAAATAATACTTTGAAAAACTTTTCTTGAAATTTTTATCTTCTATTGAATCTGTAAGAATTAGCGATGCGACTTCTTCGTAAGTGTTATTAGATGTAAGCTCAGTTGCGTCGTATCCTCTGTACCTGAGGGATGTACCTTCTTTACCAACTGTAGAAATTGCTGTTTCTCCTGCAATGACTCCTCTTAAACCAGGTGAATAATCCATCGATACAATTGTACAGTATTAACATACATAAGGCTAGAAATTTAGCCCTGCAAAGTAAAAGTTTGTCACTATTGAGGTTATCATTTTCATATGGCACAAATACATAATTTAGAATCTAAGACTAGATACGGTTCAAGATATGTTGCTGGTTTCATAATATTAATTTCAAGCATATTGCTAGCTGGCTGGGTAGGGTTTTTTGTCTTTCTTCCAATAAAATCCGGTATGGAAGTTGTGACGTCACTCGAAGAAAGATTTCTTCCCAGAGCTGAAGGTATGGTTTTAAACTTTGTATCTCTTTCAGAGCCTTCGACTATTATAACCTCTGACAATCAAATCTTAGATGAGCTGCATGATGGTTTAAATAGAGATCCCATCCCTCTCATTGAAATTCCATCATTTGTTATTAATACCTTATTAGCTGCTGAAGATAGTAATTATTACTTACATGAAGGAGTGGATTTTGTTGCGATTTTAAGCGCAGCTCTGGATAATTTAAGAGGTGTTACAAGAGGAGGATCTACTATCACTTCACAAGTAGCCAAGCAGTCTTTTGTAGGTGATGAAATTTCTGTCAGGAGAAAAGTTGCTGAGGCAGTAGTAGCCGCCGAGTTAGAACGTAGATATACAAAAGATCAAATATTGGAATATTATGTAAATTCTATATATTGGGGGTCTGGAGCATATGGCATCCAATCAGCTGCTTATGAATATTTTGGAAAAGATATAAGAGAAATCACACTAGATGAAGCGGCAACTCTAGTTGTAATAATTAGAAGTCCAGCATATTACAATCCCAGAAAATATCCTGACAGAGTTATTGAAAGGAGAAATGATGTTTTGAATATAATGCTTAAAGAGGGTTTTATTGTAGATATTCAAGCAAGATCTGCAAAATTAGCACCTTTAAATGTTATTGAATCGAGAGAAGTAGATACCCAAGCAGAACATGTTGTAGCAGAAGTTAAAAGACAACTTTTAAATGATCCTCAATTTGCAGTATTAGGAAACACAAAAGATGAACGAAAGAAAAAAATTTTTGGTTGCCCATCAGATGACACTACCTGTACTGGAGGTGGTGGGTTAAATGTTTTCATAACGTTAAATTTAGAATTTCAAAAACACGCTAACAACGTTCTAAATAGCTGGGTTCCTTCGAACAAAGAAGTTGTTGAATCAGAACCAAAACCAACTGGGGTAATAACATTAATTAACAATTACACTGGCGCTATTGAAGTAATGGCTTCAGGTATCCCCTTTGATGAAGAGCAGTATAATCTTGCTACACAAGGTAAGCGAAACCCCGGATCTGCATTTAAACCAATAACTTTACTGGCAGCTTTAGAGTCAGGCTCTAAACTCTATAGCTATAGAGATTCGAGAAGCCCTGTTGAGATAGACTGTGGTTACCCTTGTGCTCCTGATGGCATAGGAACAAAGTGGGTTGTAAGAAATTATGGTACATCAATAACTGCTGACAGATATTTAAATAAAATAGATGCACAAGATAAAGCAATTGAGCTTCAATGCGTTGGTTATCATATAGAAGATATAAAAAACCAAGACTTTATTGAACAATTTCCACTTGTAGAAAATCTTGAAGGGTTTGAAGAAGAGCAAGAGAAGCTATTAGAAATTGGCAAAGCCTTGGGACAATTTGATGAAAAAGGTAATACCATTATTTATCAAGAGGATATTGAAGGTCTTGAATTTGAAGAAGATCAAACTGTAATAACTCAACCAGAGGAAATTGCAAATCAAGAAAATTTAACTCAAATAAATATAGAGGGTGAAACACAGTATATTTATAAACCATGTATTGATAGAAGTGAATACAACAGATCAATAAAACTATTAGATACTTCTGGAATGATTTCCTTAGAAGAAGCTACAAGAAGATCAATAAATACTGTATTTGCTCAAATGGCATCTGAGCTCGGTGGAGAAAAACTCGCCTCAACAGCAAAAAGGATTGGGATAGATTCTAAAATAGATCCTGTTATTTCGCTTACACTTGGTGCGGGAGCTGTTACACCAATAGAAATAGCATCGGCATATTCATCTTTTGCTACTAACGGCCTCCTAGCTCCTACTTATCTCATAGAAAGAATTGAAGATTCAAGTGGTCAAGTATTATATCAAAATATAGTTTCTCAAAGAGTTTCAATACCTGATCCTGGAGCGGCAGCTGCAGTAAGAAAAACCCTTGAAGTTGCAGCACAATTTGGTACTGGAACTAGAGCAGTCTTAGATGATAGGCCAATAGCAGGAAAGACTGGTACGCATCAAGGCTTTAGAGAAGCGTGGTTCATTGGATTTATACCGCAATACACCTCTTCAGTATGGGTAGGCTTCGCAGAAGAACAACTTCCACTTACTAATGTTGAGATAAATGGCGAACTCATAAAAAATGTATCTGGCGGAAGAGTTCCTGCCCCTATGTGGAAGGAATTCATGAGTAAAGTTACAGAAGGTCTCCCAGTAGTTGAATGGCCATCTGATCCAAGTGACATAGAAAAATATTATGAAATACCAACCGTAAACATACCAGCACTGGAAGGACTTAATGTAATTGATGCTGAAGAAATAGCATTTTCAAACTATTTACTTCCAAAAATTACATTAATTGATTCCGACGAGGCACCGGGATTAGTGTTAACACAGAACATAGAATTTGAAGAGGAAGTTCCAGAAGGTACAGAAATTTTATTAGAGGTTTCTGGCAAAAAACTCTCAGCTAACATTCCAAATATTCCGCCATGTTTTTATTCAAGTGATGAAGCTGAAAGTTTAATTAAAGATTTTATGCGTGAAAATAGTATTATATTATTTTTCAAAAAGAATTTCCAAACATCAGAACTCCAAGGATGTGAAGGAAAAGTAATTGGAACTAATGTGGCGCAAGGAGGTGTTGTTTCTACAGGAGATACACTTATAATATACGTGGATAGTTCGTCTACAGACTCTTCGTAAAACTTTCAAAAAAATTATACAAACCAATTGTGCCAAATCCAGTAGCACTTTTTGAATCTTGATTTCTTGCTGGTCCGGCAATATCTAAATGAACCCACTTAATATCATCAACAAACTCTTCTAATAAAAGTGCTGCTGTAATTGCACCACCAAATCTACCGCCTGTATTTTTCATGTCTGCAATTACAGACTTTATGAGGGATTTGTAACTTTCTTCAAGTGGAAGATTATGATATTTCTCATGAGAATTTTTATTTGCAGATAAATAGTTGTTTAAAGTTTCATCATCATTAGAGAAAACTGCACCAATATCAAGGCCTAGTGCTACATAAGAAGCACCCGTTAAAGTTGCTACATCACAAATTAAATCTGGCTTATGCTCGCTAGCATAAGCTAAAGCATCTGCCATAATTAGCCTTCCTTCAGCATCAGTGTTTAAAACTTCTATGGTTTTATTATTCCTCATTGTTAATACATCGCCTGGTCTTATTGCATTTCCACTTGGCATATTTTCTACTAAAGGTGTATAAACCTTAAGTCCAATATCCAATTCCTGGCTAGCAACGAGTGACATAACTCCCCAGGCAGTTGCTGCGCCAGTCATATCAGTTTTCATAGTTTCCATTCCACTAGGAGATTTTAGAGATAGCCCTCCAGAATCAAATAGAACTCCCTTTCCGATTAGTGCAATTTGTATCTTTGCATTTGGATTAAATTCACCAATTAAGAATTTGGGCTTTCTCTCAGATCCTTGGCCAACTCCAATTACTCCACCAAAATTATTTTTCCTAAGCCAATCATCATCGTAAATAGTTAAGTTTATTTCTAAATCAGAAATTAATTCTTTTACCTTCTGAATAAAAAATTCTGGAGACTTTGTTTTAGATGGATAATTGACCAAGTCTCTTACCCAAAAAACAGATTCAATTTTTCTTTTAATCTCGTCTGAATTATTATTGCTTTCAATTTCAATATTAAATAAATCTTGCTGTTTAGTTTTGAACTCATCGAAGTTGTATTGTGATAAATAAACTCCAAACTCAACATGATACAAATTTAATTTTTTTGAATTAGCAAAAGTAAGTTTGGCATCTTGAGAAAGCGATTTTCCTATTTTTAATCCAATATCTAAATAGTCAGAATTATTTGAACAACCCTCTAGACCTACGAGCAAGGCGGAATCATAATCATTAATACACTCACTTGGTAGAAATATTATTTGACTTGACTTTGATGAAAAACCATTAATTTGAATTAAATCTTTTACTAAATCAATATTTTCTAATTCGTCTTCTAAAAATAAATCTTCATTTTCAACAAAAAAAACTTTTATATTCATTTACTTGCAGTCCATTCATCTTCGTAGTCACGAGCCATCATCCATAATAAATCAGAAAGTCTATTTAAGTATGTTATAACAAAAGAATCTTCGAGTTTATTCAACTCTTGCCAAGTTACACATCTTCTTTCTGCTCTACGTGAAACAACAC
>Ga0310343_10001660_pt1 | contig 11514 bp, 10 predicted proteins | sample HC15DNA2025_MG_FD_203519 | JGI IMG/M metagenome (GOLD analysis project Ga0310343, IMG submission 203519) | Marine microbial communities from station ALOHA, North Pacific Subtropical Gyre - HC15-DNA-20-25_MG | ecosystem: Environmental > Aquatic > Marine > Oceanic | place: Pacific Ocean: North...
AGGGTAGATGCCTACGCGCAATCGCGAAAAGCCCGGCCGCTACCAATTCCAACTCTCCATTGACAGAAAAGCGGGCAGGTGAATTATCATCAACCAATGAGCAAATCGCTATTGCCCCTGTTATTCTTACTGTCCGCTATCACCGGATACGGTCAGAATCGTCCGAACATCCTCCTAATCGTCTCCGACGACATGGGCTATTCAGACATCGGCAGCTTTGGAGGAGAAATCGAAACCCCGGCATTGGATTCCCTCGCGGAAAAAGGCCTCCGCCTGACCAACTACTACGTGCATAACATGTGCTGGCCAACTCGTGCCAGTATCATGACCGGATTGTATCCGAATTCCTCTTTGGCTAATGGGTCAGCAACAGGGGGACTTAATCCGGAAACAACATTACTGCCAGAAGCGCTAAAATCGGCGGGCTACGGCACCTATATGGCTGGCAAATGGCACTTGTCGGACCCGACTCAGCCGAACGGGCCCAGCGCGCCTCATAATAGAGGATTCGATAGCTCTTATAGTACCTACTGGGGAACTTCAGACTTTTTCGCTCCAGTAGATCTCAATTTGAACGGGGAGGATCGCGAGTTCGAGTGGCGAGGGAATCCAGAATTCTATTACACAGATTCGATTACGGACTACTCACTTAGATTCTTGGAAGAGCACAAGCGCCTGCCAGAGAAGAAGCCTTTCTTCCTTTACGTTGCCTACAACGCTGCTCACTGGCCGCTTCATGCTAGACCCGATGACATTAAGCAACATGAGGGCCGCTACTCCATGGGCTGGGACAATCTAAGACAAAGCCGCTACCAGCGCATGCTCGAGTTGGGAATCATCGATACGTCTTTCAAACTATCTCCGCGACATCCCGATGTTCCTGCATGGAACGACGAACCCTACCGAGACTGGCAAGAACGCCGCATGGAGGTCTACGCGGCTCAAGTAACAAGTATGGACCGCAATATCGGTCGCATCATCGATCGACTCGATATCATGGGGGAGCTCAACAACACTATCGTCATCTACCAGCATGACAACGGGGGCTGTCATGTCGAATACCCACCTGAACGGACGGGTTCTTGGACTCGTCCTTTTACGACCGATGGGAACCGGCGGCCCATCATGCCTGGGAATATCCCGCACGTCATGCCTGGTCCCCAAAGCAGTTGGCAATCGTATGGCTATGGTTGGGCCAACGCTTCCAATACTCCCTTCCGGCTATACAAGCAACACGACCACGAAGGGGGCACCCGCTCACCTTTAATCATCTCCTGGCCCGACGGATTGGACCCGAGTCATACTGGTGGCCTCAACCGGGAGGTTTGTCATGTTATCGATCTGATGCCTACTTTGTTGGAAGCGGTAGGTGTATCAGCAATTATACAACAGCCTTTACCCTTGGAAGGGAGATCATTCCTTCCCATATTGACAGGCGAACAGAAGTCTCTTCCAAAAAATAGGGCTCTTTTTTGGGCCCACAATAAGGGCAAAGCCGTACGTTTCGGAGATTGGAAACTTGTATCCAAAAGTAGAATTCATTGGGAACTCTACAATCTTGCCAATGATCCCACCGAGCTCGAGAATCTCGCTGACAGCATGCCCGAGAAAGTCAAAGAGCTAAGCCACAAACACAGCGAATGGTTCGAGCGTACCAATCTCTCCGGCAAGAGAATGTGACGGATCAGAAATTGTTTTATTAAAAGGATACGTCTCGCCTACAGGCAGCTCGAGCTTCCTCGGCTCGCCGAAAAATCCTCAAGAAAGAACCAGCTCTCATACTTCCACTTTCCCGATGCCTTATCAGTCAATTCTTCTTCGATCATTGATCCGCGTCCTTCTAATTGGACTCTCATTCCTATCCCTGTTAATCTCCGCCGAACGTCCCAACGTCATCATCATCTATACAGACGATCAAGGAACAATGGACTTAGGCTGCTACGGGAGCGACGATCTCGCTACGCCTCATTTGGACAAGCTCGCGTCGCGTGGCGTACGTTTCCGGCAAATGTATGCTCCCTCCGCTATTTGTTCCGCCAGTCGAGCAGGTTTGCTGACTGGCCGCTTCCCGGCTCGATCCGGCGTGCCGGGCAATGTTAGCTCCGAGGAGGGCGTTCCGGGGATGTCATCGAGCGAGGTGACAATCGCCGAAATGATGCGAACTGCGGGCTATACTACCGGCCATATAGGGAAGTGGCATCTTGGATACACGCCTGAAACCATGCCTAACAACCAAGGCTTCGACTACTCCTGGGGACACATGGGAGGCTGCATCGATAACTATTCCCACTTCTTCTTTTGGAAAGGCCCCAACCGGCACGACCTTTGGCGAAATGGGGAACATATCTTCGAAGACGGCTTCTTTTTCCAAGACAGCATGGTTCGGGAAATGAACGATTTCATCACCCGCAACAAGGAGAAGCCCTTCTTCATCTACTGGGCCCTCAACTCGCCCCATTATCCGCTTCAAGGCGATGCCAAGTGGCGCGAATACTACAAGGATTTGCCGTCACCACGCAGCAAATACAACGCTTTTGTATCCACTCTGGACGATCGCATCGGCCAAATGCTCAATCATCTCAACGCCATGGGCTTGACCGAAAAAACGCTGGTCATTTTTCAGTCTGACCATGGGCACTCCACTGAAGAGCGGACTTTTCACGGCGGCGGGTCAGCGGGTATCTACCGAGGAGCCAAAGGTTGCCTTTTCGAAGGCGGCATTCGTGTGCCCTCCATCGTGTCGCTGCCAGGCGTCATTCCAAAGAGTGAAGTTCGCGAGCAATTCGCTACCGGTGTCGACTGGTTACCCACCATCGCGGACCTTTGCGGGATCGAGCTACCAGATCTTAATCTGGACGGGAGGTCGATCAAAGAGGTGATCCTTTCCGAATCCGCTCCCTCCCCGCACGACACCTTCTATTGGCACCTTGGCGGAGGTAAGAATCCAGAATGGGTGGTGCGCGACGGCGACTGGAAATTGCTCGGCAATCCTGAAGACAATTCCAACAAGGCCCCAATCACCGAATCGGATCAGCTCTTCTTGGCCAATCTCACCATGGATCCCACCGAAATGACCAACCTTGCAACCAAGTACCCGGAAGTGGTCGAGAGACTTTCGGCCATGCGAGCAGACTACCTCGAGGACATAGAGAGCTCTCTAGCGAGAGGGGAATAGGTTGCGATGTTTTTACAGGATACTCCGGAAAGCCCGAGCAACATGATCTCATCAAGCTCGCTGGAAACCCAATTATTGTAGGAGCGGGTCTATCCCGCAATTCGTAGGTCATTATCGCGGCTAAAAGCCGCTCCTACATTCAATATACGTCAGCCCGGTATTCGTTCTCATTTCTCCGCTTGCTCAATGGTGGCTATGAACTAGCCTTCCCCCATGATCAGGCCCCGCTATTTAATCTACCTCTCGTTAATCGCTATCGCCACCCTAGCATGGGTCCTCAATGCCCAAAACCGCGGAAGCTGGTCCGACCGCTCTCGACAGGCAGAAAGCCGCGGTTTGGCCGAGCCCTTCAAAGGGATCACGACGAATGGCGAACTCGAAGAAGGCCTTTACGAGATTCGCTCTACAGGCGTATCCACGGAATCCATTCGCCAAGCAGCCATCGCTTTTCTTGAGGCCCTTTCTCCCGAGCAGCGGGAACGAACGACCTTTCCAGTGAATGACTCCGAGTGGCGCAAGTGGATGAATCAGCACTTCTATGTTCGCCAAGGGGTGGGCTTCGACGAGATGGACACCGTTCAACGCGAGGGTGCCTTCGGTCTCATGAAGGCCTCTCTCAGCGCCAAGGGACTCAAATTATCGCGAGATATCATGAATCTCAACCGCACCTTGGGAGAGCTGAACAACGATGACTTCGAGCAGTATAATGAATGGCTCTACTGGATCACTGTTATGGGTGAACCTTCCACGACCGAGCCGTGGGGATGGCAAATCGATGGGCACCACCTCATTATCAACTTTTTCGTCTTGGGCGACCAAGTGGTTATGTCTCCGGTATTCGTCGGCTCGGAACCCGTGATCGCGGAATCCGGGAAGTTCAAAGGTACTGAGATCCTACAAGTCGAGCAGGGACAAGGACTCAGATTCGTTCAATCGCTGAACGCCCAACAGCAATCGAAAGCCATCATTCAATCGGACAAGACCCGAAACAACAATCTGACCGAAGCTTTCAAGGACAATGTCGTCCTCGACTACGCTGGCATCCCCGGATCAGAACTGAACGCCAAGCATCGCAGTCAGCTTATCGATTTGATCGGCCTCTACGTTAGCAACCTGAACCAGGGCCATGCCCGCGTCCGCATGGAAGAAGTGGAAGCCCACCTCGACCGAACCCACTTCGCCTGGATCGGTGACACGAGCGATGACGCCGTTTTCTACTACCGCATCCACAGCCCAGTCATTCTCATCGAATTCGATCACCAAGGGTCCCGCGGCATGCGCCAATACTACCCCGATCGCCGCCCCATTCGCCAACACGTCCACGTCGTCATCCGCACTCCCAATGGCAATGACTACGGCCACGACTTGCTCCGGCAGCATTACGAGAAGCATAAGCACTAAGGTAAATCTGATTGGCAGGGAGGACTGCACAGCCGCACGAAGCTGGAGCGAAGACTGGTCTCAATCCCCCGAAACGCGAATATGGAGAACCGAGACGGCCCTCACTCACTCGAATGTTTCAATAGCACATTGCCTTAGCGTTCTTCGCGTCCTTTGCCGTCAAGAGAATCAAATAAAATTTTATTAGGGTAAACATTCAGTTTTGCTCTAAAACCCACGCAGCTCTGATCAATCGCGGAATAATTGCCTTGGGAAGTGATCCCGCTGGGGAGGCACAAGCTATAATCAATGCAGGCCTGCTCGAGCTCAGAAATGATCCTCTCACTTACCTAGCAAAATTCGAGTTCGATGAGGCCGAACGAGACTCCGATGGATTGTTTAACGACAACAAATTCGGTGCAACCGACTTGACGGGAAATTCAGCCACAACTTCCCTGACGAAGAGTCTGACCGGAACTGGCTACACACTGGAAGCCGTAGCATTCGAAGCTGCGAAGCTTATGCGGATTTGCGCCGTTGCCGACGATCAGAAACTAACGGACATGTTGGGGTGTCACACTGTAGGGACGAGATTTCTCATGTTACGTTTTTTTGAACGCACGGGCAACACACCACCCCCTCCCCAAGTTCCCGACACCGACTCGAGACTTGTAATCCTTGGACTTGGATTACTCGGTTTCCTAAAACGGTGCAAAATAAACGACGAACCAAACAACAATTTCCACTAAGCCCGCAGTCGACTGCGGGCTATTTTTGCGCCTAGATGGCCCGATGCGAACCATATTACCTCTATTAATAGTAGGCATCATAAACGCCAACCTACTCGCCGCTCCCATCGACACGCGAATTATCGCCTACAATGAAATCAGTGGAAACGAAGCTCTAATACTTAAACGCTACGGTCCGTCGGGTCAAGAAGACGGGGCGGCTTTGCCTTGCGCCCTTTTCTTTTTCGGAGGCGGTTGGAATGGCGGCGACATCAGTCACTTCGAGCCACAGTCCAGACATTTGGCTGAGCGCGGAATGGTCGCCATCTGCGCCCAATACCGGACGCGCACCTCTCACGACGTCCCCCCCAATGTTTGCTTGATGGATGCCAAGAGTGCCGTTCGCTATGTTCGGCGAAATGCTGAGGACCTCGGAATCGATCCGCATCGACTGGCTGTCGGTGGCGGTTCTGCTGGAGGACACTTGGCCGCGGCCACTACCTTTTGCGAAGGCTTCAATACGTTGGGCGAAGACAGGAAAATTTCTACTCGGGCCAATGCCTTGCTGCTCTTCAATCCCGTCATAGATAATAGCGTCAATGGATACGGCCACGATCGAGTCATAGAATTCTGGGAGGAATTCTCTCCTATTCACAATATCTCATCCCCACCTCCAACGATGTTCCTACTAGGCGATAACGATAGCCTCATTCCCGTCGGCACCGGGGTGGCGTTTCAAAAAGCCATCCAAGATGCGGGCGGACGCTGTGATCTCCACATTTATCCGACCGGTACACATGGCTTTTTCAACCAGGGCCGACCAGCCGGCAATGGGAAAGAATACTACGAAGATTGCGTCCAGAGGATGGACGCTTTCTTAGTGAGTTTGGGATTTTTGAAGGCGGAGAGGTGAGGATACCGGGTCCAACCCTATTTTGAAAAGTCAGAGAGGAATGGCTCAGTCCTCCGAGTGTCAATTGTGAAGGACCGAGACGGTCTTTCCTACCTGGATTCGGCTTTCTCAAAGGTAGCACAGGCATCCTGTAGAATGACTAATCATACGGGATACCGTGCAAGGATCGACCCTCCGCTCTGTGCCCAGATTATTGTTACCTCTAAAAACCCCATTTCAATCCTTTACGATCTCTGCATCCTCGATGCTCGCTAATGCTAGCGGGCGGTTAATCCCTCCATCTCCCTTACCCAAATTTCAAACAGTTACCAAAAATAGGGGCATCAAAGAGTTTCGTTGAAACCTAGAATCTTAATCGCTTGTTTTTTATCTAGATAGTCAGTAACCCTAGATTTCATGCAGAATATAGGCGATCAGCTAGAGGAAGCCAGGAAGCGACGAGGCATCACCGTTAGAGAGGCCTCGGAGGCAACCAAGATCCGTGGCGAGTATCTCAATAATTTCGAGAGTAATTCCTTCGACATCAATCTCCCCGACATCTATATTCGAGGATTCCTTCGCTCCTACGCCAACTACTTGAAAATAAACGCCGACAAGATTCTCACGGATTATAATGCTCACCTTCTGAGCGAATCGAAGCCGACACGCCACGACAATCGCGAATTTCTAGGCCGCCTCGAACTACAGCAAAAGCCGCTTCACGACGAGGGAGTATCCAATGCTGGGGCCATCGAAGATGAAAAGTCTGATAAAGCCGCCGATCCCAAAGAGAGCATCCCGATCTGGGAGCGTCTCAATCTAGAGAAGGACTTAGCCCTCAAGGTAGGCATAGCGGGCGGGCTAGCCCTCCTGCTCGTCATCGCCATCATTTGGGGATTTCTCGCTTTCATGGGATCGGATGAACCGATTACGGATTCCAATCTGGCGGAAACACCAACACAGGCTCAAGTAACTCGTGATGCCACTCCATTCACGCTAATTGCAAATGACGACGTCCGTGTCGAGGTAAAGCAAGTCGACGGGGATCTACCACTCTTCTTCGCCGTGCTCCCTCGCGGTCAGGAAAAAGAGCTCGGCGCCGTGGGGAGCATTCGCGTTACTTACAGCGATGCTGAGGCCCTCTCCATTCGCATCGGGACCAAGACCTATGCGATGCCGACCGATCGCTCTTCCATGAGGACTACGCCATCTAGAGTTCTGGCAGGCCAAGGGGACTCCAACTAGCCTCTCAAATGCCTTAGCTCAACTGGTCGGCGATAAGGCTCTCGCCCATTGCTTCCAGCTAACTGGATATTTGCGTTGAATCCCTTTCCGCCACCACCTAAATCACGCCCATGAGCAAACTCTCTGTCGCCATTGGCTCCGACCACGCCGGCTACACTTACAAGCAAGCGATTATCGAACATCTAACTGGTAAGGGCCACGAGGTGAGAGACTATGGCACGGACTCAACGGAATCCTGCGACTATCCGGACTTCATTCGACCGGTTGCCGAAGCCGTGGCAGCAGGCGAATACGATCGCGGCATCGTGCTCGGCGGCTCGGGAAATGGAGAGGCCATCACTGCCAACCGCGTGCCCGGCATTCGATGCGGCGTTTGCTGGAACGAGCAGGTAGCGATCTGGAACCGCTCCCATAACGATGGCAACTTGCTATCTTTAGGCGAGCGCACGGTGACTAAGGGAACAGCATTGGCCATCGTGGACACCTGGCTCGCAACCGAATTCGAAGGCGGACGCCATATTCCCCGTATCGAGAAAATCGACTCCAAGCGATACCCGTAGAGATTGCGAATAGTGAATTATGAATGGTGAAATAGGATTCTGTTCAGAACTCACTCTCTAAAATCTTTCACCATTCACTCCTCACCATTCACTCCTCAAAAAGAAATCGCACCGTAAAGCCTCTCCTATGAGTTACCAAAGCTCAATTTTGAAACGGGGCCTGATTCTCTCTTCGTTGTTCACCTGCCTAGCCGGTTGTCTCAATTCAGAACCTATGGCAAAAGATGTCATCGTGCTTCAGATGGATACTCCATCGGCGGGTTGGATCGCCGAACCCCTCGAAGCATGGGAAACAAACGATACCCTATTTTGTGTGTTTCAACTGTCACCGCCTGAAGGTATGGCCGCTCAGTTTATCACTACGATTGAGTCCAAGATGCCGCTGCCCGAATCCGAAAAGGCCAAGAAGATTGTCGTCCTCGGCAAAACCTGGAATTGGTCGCCCAGCGAATCGATATCCTTTCCCGAATCGCGAGAATACTTTTTAGCCTTTTTACCCGAGAACGCATCCCGGGTTGAAATCGAACGAAACGAGCCTTAGCTTCCCAGATCTAAAATGAGCTCTGTGATCGAAAATAAGGAGATTTTTCCCGTCACTCCCGACATCCTCTCCAAGCGAGATCTTCGCCTGAAGAATGGACAGGCAGATGACGAGGATCTGCTGCTGGTTCATAGGTGGATGGCTTACAGCCGCTTCGCCGATATGCGTATTCTCGAGCTTTTCCGTCAGGGAAAGATGAAAGGAACCGTCACTTGCTCGGATGGGAATGAAGGTATTGTAGCGCCTATCGCCCTAATGCTGGACAAATCAATCGATTGTGTTTCCTGGACTCATCGAGGGCTGCCGGGGCATCTCCTTTGGAGCGATCATCTTGGCGATCATCTTTGTCAATATTTAGGCAATTCGGGCAGTCCCACTAAAGGGCGGGAAGGCAATGCCCATCATGGCGATCCGCTAAATCGGAGTTTCCCCATGATCAGCCACCTAGGGAAGATGTGCTCAAATGTGCTGGGAGGGACCGATTCTCAACGGCGCAAGGGACTGGACGCTGTTGGAGTCACATTTTTTGGTGATGGCGGATCCAGCACGGGAGAAATTCACGAAAGCCTCAATCTGGCGGCCGTACTGAATCTGCCCATCATTTTCGTTATCGAGAATAATCAGTACGCCTACTCTACTCCTCTCGAGGAACAGTATGCGGGGAATCTTGTGGACCGAGCTGCGGGCTATGGAATGAAAGGTGTCTCCATGGATGTAGCTGATCTGGAGGAGAACTTGCCCATCTTCTGGGAAGCCATCGAAGAGACGCGAAAGACCAGCCGCCCCATGCTCATCGAAACGCATTCACTGCGCCTCCGCGGGCATGCTGGCTATGATACCTGCGATTACATTGATCCAGAGACAGTAGAAAAGTGGATACAAGAAGATTGCCTGCCCAATTTCAGACAACGCCTCGAGGAGAAAGGCTTCGGAGTACGATTGGATCAAGAGGATGCGATTCTCAAGGAATTCGTGGATACGACTCTGGCAAAGTCTATCGAGATTCCCCCTTGCCAGCCGCAAGGATTGATCGATGACGTGTACGCCCCATCCAGTATCTCCATCGACTGGAAGGACGAGTCAGAAATTGAAGCCCCCACCCTCACCTATGCCCAAGCCCTTAATCGAGCCCATCGAAAGATCTTGGAAGAGTCGCCTGATTCGATGGTCATGGGTCAGGATATCGCCGACTATGGAGGCCCTTTTAAAGTGACCGAGCATCTGTACCAAGATTTCGGCCGAGAGCGGGTTGTCAACATGCCGATATGCGAGTCCGCCATGGTCGGCTATGCAACTGGATTGGCCATTGTCGGGCATCGCCCCATCGTGGAATTCCAATTCGCCGATTTCGCCGTCGATGCCACGACTCAGATCACTCTGAACGCTGGCACCTACCACTTTCGTTCTGGAGCCAAAGTGCCTATAGTCTTACGCTTCCCTTGTGGCGGTGGGCTGACCTTCGGATCTTTCCATTCCCAAGATCTAGAAGCACTCTATTTGCACATCCCCGGGCTAAAGCTCATCTACCCGAGCACGCCCCAAGATGCCTATGACGCCATGCTGGCGGCCTATGAGGACGACAACCCGGTCCTGATTTTCGAGCACAAAAAGCTGTACCGCCTGCTGAAAGCCCCGGTTAAATTCAATCCTGACTACGAAAAGGTCTGGCAGCCCGCCCAAAGACGTATCGGGGACTTCGCCACAATAGTCACCTATGGGGAAATGTCGCTTTGGACAAGCGAAGCTCTGGACTACTTGAAGGAAGAATACGAACTTGAGTGTGACCTTTTCGATCTCCGAGCGCTCGCTCCGCTGAATCTTGACCGCATCCGTGATTCCGTATCCAAAACTGGGAGGCTAGTGGTCGTTCATGAAAGCCGTCGCAACGCTGGCTTTGGAGCCGAGCTCGTTTCCCGAATTACCGAGAAACAGTTTTTCGATCTGGACGCACCTCCCCTTCGCATAACCTCGCAAGACATGCCTATACCCTTCGCTCCAGAATTGGAGACCGATTTCAGACCAGACACGAATAAAATTCTGAATGCATTGATCGACTGGATCGAAACCGATTGACCTCATGCCCGACTTAAAACGAGACCTTCTGGACTGGGGCGCTGTCGAACTATTCGCCATGGATGTCGACGGCATTCTCACCGACGGCTGCATCTACTTTTCCTCGGATGGAACCGAAGCCAAACGGTTTTCGATTATTGATGGATTTGGACTTGTCAGGCTACGCGAGGCGGGAGTCAAACTGGCTTGGATTTCCGGACGCGGATCCGAAGCCACCAGCCGTCGCGCCGAGGAATTGAAAATCGAATACGTCGTCCAGGGTGAAAAGGACAAAGCGAAAGCCTTGAATGAACTACTCAAACAATTAGGTATCGAAGCCAAGCATTCCGTCTACATGGGAGACGATTGCATCGATGCTGAAGCCATTCGCCAGGCTGGGATCGGAGTCACAGTTCCCGAAGCCCAAATGGAAGCGATTCAGGCAGCCGATTTTATCACTAACCGCCCGGGGGGAAACGGAGCCGTCCGAGAAGTATGCAACCATATCCTCGCCGCACGTTCACGATAGGGTAAGAAATTACGAACTTTCGATGAAATTCCCTCTTCTGATGAATAGACACCCAATCCTAGCCTTCCTGCTGCTTGGCGGGACACTGCTGTTCGCCCAAACTCCAAACGCCCCGATCACCAATTTCAAGTTACCGCTCTTTAACGATGCTGGCTACCGAACGGGCTACTTGCGGGGCGACCAAGGTATTTACATCAATTCCAGCGAAGTGAGTATCCTCGGGATGGTGCTAAACCAGTATTCAGGCGACGAACGCGATATCGTCACCGGAACAATGGAAAGCCCTGAGGCCATGTTCCGCTTCGACAGGAACCGCAAAAGCACGGCTTCCGGTCCCGGAGCGATTTCCCTGGAGAACGATACCTTCCGTCTTACCGGAGAGGATTGGATTTGGCAGGAGCAAAATAACCAG
>Ga0310343_10001661_pt1 | contig 11514 bp, 11 predicted proteins | sample HC15DNA2025_MG_FD_203519 | JGI IMG/M metagenome (GOLD analysis project Ga0310343, IMG submission 203519) | Marine microbial communities from station ALOHA, North Pacific Subtropical Gyre - HC15-DNA-20-25_MG | ecosystem: Environmental > Aquatic > Marine > Oceanic | place: Pacific Ocean: North...
CTCACTCAAACCGTTAAATTGACTAATATGATTTTCGATATCAAAACGATCGGGATGTAAAAACTTTACCATATCCTTGCGATATTGTTTATGCGAATCTTTGGAAAGGTAGGGGATTTTGACTAAGGGTGAATCGGGATCACGTGGATTGGGTTCTTCTACATGTACACACATAGCGTCATTTAAGGCATTCCGGTTACTAGTCTCATCAAATACGACTAGATCCTCAAATTGATATTTCCTAACCATTAGATATTAATTATACTATTAACACACAAAAACTTTTTTTATTTTTTTTATAAATAGTTCTTTTAGTTTCATGTATCAATTTTATTAACTGTGTCACTATTAACAAACACAACATTCATTCATGTCCATCTTATGGGTATCGAGTATGTCAAAGGAATTATACGACAAATATGGTCAACATCTAATCAATAGTTTCAGATTATATCTACCGACCCAACACCTATGGGTTACTTATGACGAAGAAACAGCTCCTTTCGTGGATAATCCACCACATCTTACTAGTTACAGTCTAGCCGAATCAAGACTGCTTAAAAAATTTTATAAAAAAAATAAAAGCCATATCCCAACTAAATATGGTGGACTAATGTCTGATGCCGAATTACATAATACTCATAAATTTAATAGGAGATGGTTTAATTGGTATAAAAAAGTTCATACATTATTTCTCGCGACAGAAGTATTTACATTTCAACAACGATACAGATATATAGTGTGGATTGATTGCGATTGCATGATTAAACAATCTATAAGTAATCCAGAATTATGGGTTCAAAAAATACTATGTAAGGAAATGAAGGAATATTCCATTGCGTATTTCTTAGGAAAAATTCGCCAGAAAAAGGATAAAGGTGTTGAATCAGGTTTAGTTTTTTTTGATTGTAAAGCGAAAGGAGTTAGATTAATTAAACAGTGGCATAATATTTATTGGGAGAAAAAATATTATACCTATCCTAGATGGGATGATGGGTATCTACTTAAGATATTAATTGATCAAATATTACCCAGTGAAGAAAAATTATCCCTATCGATTGATTTGGGTTTAACATCAACTAGTCTAGACACTCATGTGATGAGTGGTTGTAGCCTATGGAAATACATTCAACATCACAAGGGTGAGATGGGATAATTATTTAATTTTCACTGTCTTCATTATCTTCATTTTGCTCTTTATTCCATAATCCACATTTAAATGGATTACGCTGAATTTTGCCGTCACGGATCATTGTTTCATACCTAGTTAAATCATCATCTTGTGATTCTTCATCATCATTTTCAGTCTGATATCTATCTGATTGTGACTGATTTATTTTAGTTATTTCTTCATCCATTGCTTCTGACTTAACACCATAACAATTAACTCCAAATTTAAGATTTGGATTATCAAAATATCCACCATTAATACCCGGTCTACCACAAGAATTTTTTTGATCATCATTAAGAGAATCATTGTCTTGTAATTTTTTCCATTCGGAATACTGGGTCGGATATAAGGCCATTTGTCCCTTTGTCCATCCATAATTACACCAGTTAGAACCATGGTTATAAGATTCTTGTACCTGTTCAAATGTTGCTAACTCACTTCCAAAAGCACGACATACTTTTTTAGCATCATCATAACTAAAAATATTATTGCGAATATTAAACACTTCCTTGTCTCCCTCCTCTTTAGGTGGTATAAATGGTTTTCCATCATGATCAGAAGTGGGACAGTCTGATAGAGAATTGTCTGTAGTGGATGAGTCAGTGGATGAGTCAGTTGATGAGTCATTTGAATTGTTAGTAGATGAATCACCACATTGATTTGGAACATTAATAGTTGTCGCAGTAGAAATACCAGTAGAGGATGAATTATCACTTAGGCTTGGCGGACATTTTTTCTCCTGTTTTGAGAATAATGAAAATCCTGGTATAACTTGGCCATAAAATAGGATGCCAAATCCTAATACAATAAAAATGATAATAATACCGAAAATTAATGTTCCATTTAATCCAGAAACACCCATAATATTCTTTTACTTAACACAATATTTTTTGTTACACCTTAATTTTTTGATAAAATAGACAATAAGCATGAGGTGTCACTACTTGTGATTTATCAATCGGTCTCACTTGATCATCATCAAATACATGCCACTCTCCATTTTGATTTTGACAAAAGCTATAATAATGACCAAAAAGTTGACTACCAGTATGATTAGCTACAGCATACAATTTATATTTAGAACTAAATTTATCATAACCAATACAAAACGGCTCTAGGTTTAATTCAAATGGAATATCCACAGGGTCATTTCTTTTATGTTGTAGATTTGAAAATCGTTTTAGATGGATGATTAGCAAGGTTGGTGTACTCCAAAACATAACTTTCTTTTTGGCAACTTTATGACAATTATCACGTTCACTATACCATTTAGTATCTCCCTCTAACATTTCTTCCTGACTAAAATGTTGTAAACAATCCATTAATGACAAATTATGCTTAGAGGGTGGCAACTCAATACTAACAACACAAAAAGGATCATAACTAAAACTTTGTTCTGGTTTAGGAACCTCTTCTACCGCCTCAATATATGATACAAATTGTCCATAAAAAAGATCAACAAAAATAGAATATTTATCCTTAAAAAAATTTTTCCAAGACCTAGCCGCTTGAAGAGCTAGTTGATCTAATTGAGTTTTAGGTTCTCCTGTAATATTAATATTCACAGCTCTTTCTAATGCTGTATGCATGTTATCAATTAAAAAAATTAAAAATTCATGAACATCATTTTGACCACCACTTCCAAACTGGGAATTATTTTTTTTTATAGCTAAGTGTTGGATACTAAAATGAAAACTCTTAGGTTCGACTGTTCCATTTTTTTTCCAAAGTCCACGAAGAAGTCGATAATATTCATGTAATACTCTTGTCTCATCTTCTACCTTTTCTGGATTAGGATGTAAATCCTTAAAATATTCTGGAGGGGTAGGATTAGACTGATAAGTAACTGGAGCAAGCTCAGGATTATTATCAATATTTCGAATAAAATACCATGTTAAGGGTATACTATGACTTAGACACTGAATAGCTGTATTCATAAAACAGGTATTTCCTAGGTTGGTAAGACCAGTTAACCCACGTTGATAAAATTGCTCCGTCGATTCATTACGTCGTTTTGACATAACAGTATATTACTAACTATACTGTTATAGTTTTATCTTTTTAAACCTAAATAAGTAATTTAGTTACCAATTAGTTTTACCAATAATTGACAAGATTAGTAAATAATAATACAATCCATAAGGCCTCTACGACAGTAATTGGACGGAATAATTCTAAATTATATTCCTGGCTTATATTTTTGAGCAGTTTAGGAACGACGTGGTTATAAGCAACCATGACTAATAGGGACTTTAAGAGTAATACCAAGACACTAAATAATAAAATTTCTCCAAGGTCATGACTTTTTAATTTTTTAGATAATAAGCCACAACCAGCCATAATGTTTAGAATTTTCATATCATATTTCATAATTTGCGAATAGTCTTTGTCTAGTTAGTACAAATAAAATTTTTAATCACTATCAGTGTCAAATAAACAAGTTGTTAATTTTAGGGGTTCCGTGCTAATTTTAACAGTGTCTTTCTTTACTGGCTGTTGTTGTTCGATCCGATTTAAATTTTCATCTAGGTAATGAAATATATAATTATTTTTACGATATAATGTTTTTCTTTTAGATGACTGTCGGATAAAATTCGGTAACTGGTCTACAATATCAACAATCAGTGGGACATGACTTCTATCACACACCTGTTGACGAAAGATACGTCCGACCGACTGTTTAACATCACTTTTAGGTGTAGCTAAAATAACTGTATTTAAGGCGGGTATATCCATTCCTTCACTGGCCATCGCATAAGTTCCAAGAATAACCATTTTGTCTTCACTAATAGATAGTTCAACTCTAGTCATGCCACCAACATAACAACCGACTGATAGGGATAATTCCTGACATCTGGATTTGATTTCATCTAAATGCTGACGACGATCACTTAACACTAATATTTTACGACCATCCTCGTAACACTCTTGAATTTTTAAAAGAATCTTATCAGTTCGGTCTTTCCATTCACATATTTTAGTGATCATTTTAGGAGCATTAATTGTTCCATTAACAGTCATCTCTTGATGATTATATTCTGGAGAAGAATCAAAATACTTCCACCATTCTACCCATACTTCATCATTGTTTTTGGGTTCGATTTGATACAACATTGGACCGATAAACCATTCAAAGACGCATCTTAGGCGATCTTTACGATCTGGAGTAGCGGATAATCCCAGTATATATCTAGTATTAATTTTGGGTAGTGCCCGACTAAATACTTCTGCTCCAAGATGGTGACATTCATCAATAATGACAAATCCAAATTGAGTAAAAGTATGAGGTGGATAATCTTTCATAGCTATACTTTGTAACATAGCTAAGACCACATCACAATCTTCAATAATGACTTTTTTTTGTTGAATTAAACCAATTCTAGCCTGTGGTAAAAAAGTTTTAATTCGTTCACGCCACTGATGTAGTAAAAATTCTTTATGAACAACTATCAATGTTTTTTTTTGAATCTCTGGATGAGTAATTAAACTTAAGGCTAGGATTGTTTTACCATAACCACATGGTAAATTAATTAACCCTCCGCCAAGAGTCTTTTTAATACCCTCGATAAATTGTGTTTGAGCCTCTCTTTGTACTGGCCGTAGTTGACCACTAAACCTAACATCTGGACCAATGGATAATCCCGGTTCCTGTTTGTTAATCACAGGTATTCCAAATTTTTCGAGTCCAAAGTATCTAGGTAGATATATTTTACTTGGACTCTCAATAAAAAGGGAAAAAGATTGGGGTCGAGGTCCAAAATTACCAGGTTGAAAGGGGGCTACTGTTAATTTTTTTTTTATGGAAAGTATTTTTTTTTCTGATAAATCTTTTTTAGGTATTCCATAACCTCGATAACTAAAAGAAGTCTCCATCTTAACTTTTATTAGTACAAAAAATACCCTTAAATTTGGTTTTTTTAATAATATTATTTAAAACATGGACTTCAAATTAAAAATGTTTGTAGTAAATATCCAAAATGGCTCGTAAAAATAAGTCAATGTCACCTGATTTAAATATGAAACAATTAGAAAATGTTATTAAGAGTGCTAGATCATCGGTAGAAAAAAATGACATGATGAAATGGGGTCTTCGTGTTGCTGTTGTCGCCTATATTGTAGTAGGCGTCCCCAATATGTCACTTGAACAACTACTTGCCTTTGACAATATGGTATTCCGCATATTTATGGTTTTACTTATTGGCGTGGCATGTTTTGTTGATAAGTCATTAGCATTATTACTTGCGATTTCATACATGGTATCGTTAAATCGCTTACATCGTTTACAAATGTCTAAAGCACAACAAAAAACACAACAACAACAACAACCGATGCCCTTTTTAGAAGAGGTTTCTAATTCGAGTCTTTTACAAGCAACCCAAGATAGACTACCTGATGTAGAAGGATTTCAAAATGGTGGACGATCTAATGGTAAGTTTACCAACAGTCAACAATTAGAAGATTGTCAAAATAATCTTGTTGGTGGTAAAGAAAATCAAACCAATCAAGTTCAATCATGGAAAAATGAAATGGGTCCCCAAGGATTATCCGTCCCGATTGGAGGTGCTGATGCTAATTCTTTACCAGCACCATTTAATTAATCTAATTATCTTTTAACTAAATATAACAACACTACAATGTAGTTATATTTATCTAAGTCATTTATTGACTGACTGACTGTATCGAAGATTCTTGGATAGCTATGAATTTTTGTCCAATACCTCTTACTCCTGTCCATTGCATTGTAATTGTTCTAGCTGTGTTAAATATCAATTTCCAAGAAAATAAATAAAAGAAAAATGCGATGTAGAAAGAGATGACAAAGGTTAATAATCGTATTGCTGAAAAAGCTACTGGATTAGCAAGCAATTGTCTAACAGTCTTACCAATTACCTCTCTTGCACTAGATACAGTGTTTAATACATTAATACCTTTACCTTCTGCTCCACCACCATCATTAGTATTATTTGTGGATGTATCTGTTTTAGGTTTGATTAAATTTTTAAAATCATCCTTATAAGTTAAATCTTTTTCCTCTGGATTGGTAAATCCTTCCATAACCATACCACCACCATCCATCCCGGTACTATTATCCATCTCGGTGCCACCATCTATCCCAGTACCACCATCCATCCCAGTACCACCATCCATCCCAGTACCACCATCCATTGATGAATTTATTTGATCATCATTAAAATAGGTGACATACAATCCCTTCAAGGGTTCATTTAATCCTTTTACATCAATTGATTGATTAATAAGTCCCTTGTCAACTAAAGCTGTAATATCTTTCATACTAACAGTTATTTTGTCCGATAATATAATAAATGTCATAGGGTCACATGGTGGCCAAGGTCTTATTGCCTTATATGTATAATAAGATTGATTTGTAGTTAATAAATGAGTTAGTGGGGGATTAATTTTTTTTTTTGTAGGAATTGACTCTATCGTGTGATTATGACGGTGTGGTATTAATGTGATATCTCGTTTGGAAACATTTTCAACAACCCCATCATCAAACCTTATTTTAAATGTGTTCGTATCGACTTGAGAAAGAATTTGACCATCTTCAGTATTCTCTATACCCATAGAATTACGTGGATTCTGTCTTTTAGCCTGTACATCGAGTGAATGACTATGACTGTGAGTTAATACATATGGATCATGAGTATCGAGATTTTCATGATCTTTAGATAATGCCCATAAGAAATGATTTGTCTCTGTTCCCTCAGCTACCTTAATACATACCATAACCTTCTCATTACTAGTAGTACAATGATGTTCTAATAATATTTCAAAAGCATCATGTTTACCATTAAATTGATGCATTCTTTCATGAATTGAAAAATTAACAAGATTATATCTCTTCTTTTGTATCATAATATAATTGTTATCACCAGTTACTTTGAAAAATCCACCGGGTCGACCACTGTCAATATTTTTTTCGAAATCAGGAAATTCTTGATATTGATAATCAATTGGATTTGACTTAGCATAATGAAATGTTAGTTGGCTTTTAAGATTATAATCTATAATATTACTGTTTTCTCCCTCAGTAATAATATTAATCGGAGTAGAAAGAAATGAATTACATTCTGGATAGTTTCTATTCCAAGTTTTGATTCCAAAGTTTTGATATGTATTACTACAATTAAATTCATCTAGACAATTACCAGAAAGTTCAAAATTCCAAGGCATCTTATTTATCTGTTAACTTATAAGATAAAAAATATTCAAGACAAGTCACAAAATTTTCTTTCGGCTTATTAATAGAATAAGATGTCAAATACTATATCACAAAAAATAAAATATGTTTGTTACTCTATTATATGTATTAGTGCCATTATTATCATTACATTTAATTACAAGGAATGTTTTACTACCATTCAACATTCAAATAATTATAGATCACGAAATGATTTATCGAATAATTCCTCTACCCTATCGGGTAAAAATTATCTTCCCTATAATACTACCAAATTATTACAAGGTGATGATAACCACAGTGTCTTTCCTACATATCATTTTATTATAACTGATAGTGACCTTCCATTAACTGATAAAAATTATGTAGAAATTCTTATTTGGTTATTTATCAATCTAGAACAAGGGGAAACACAACCATTATATCTTGACAAGGAACGGTTTCAAAATAGATTAGTTATATTTCAAAGACAGTTATCAATTATCATACCCAGTGCTATTGGTGATATCTCCTTGTCAAAAAATAATTCCACATTAACAATGTCGTCTCGTGCTGCAATACAAATTCAACAGTTAGAAAGTGAAACTATTTTATCTATTCTATCGAAAGCTAAAAGATCCTATTGGAAAAAATGGGTTAAACCTGGAAGAACTCCGCGAACAAAAAGTGTAAATGTACTACCAACTAGTACTGATGTTGACGCTAAAATTTATAAACCCGAATACGCAACCGAATCAATTGTGATACAATCACCTCCATACCAATTTTTTTTAACCGAATTAGATCATTATTATCAACAAATTAAAGAAGGTGAAGAAGATGAAGAAAATGAAGAAAATGAAAATATAAATAAAGATGGAGATAGTGTGAATGATTATCAACCTCCTAGGTTAGAGAAAAAGGACTATCATTATCGATTAAGTTCTCCAAATGACACAGATTATATAGAGTTTGGTAATTATCCAGATACAAACAGCTCTACTATGTCAAATGAAGAGTCGACCATACCTCATCCAGTAGGTAAACCAAGAAAATTACCATCACAAACAATGTGGGATTTTTTACCAAATCGTGAAGACAGACCGATAGGATGGAATAAACAACGTTTTTGGCAGGAAAGTTTATCGCCATCCTATTTAAACTTAAAAAATTGATATCAAATTAGAGTATAACTTAGTATTATTGTTTAAATTAGTCATGAATTTTCATCCGTCACAGCAATTATCATTATCTAATGATCAAAAAAATAATATTTTCTACAACCTAAAAGACAGACATCAAATTTCTTTTGTTAAAAGAAATTTAATGTTTCTACGAACTGAAGAACTACAAACTGAACATTTAGTCTCAAATCTAACTTATGGAGCCCCATCCTATCTATATTTGTCAAAAATAAATGACGAATGTTATTGTGTCCTAATTAGTATTATGCCACCTAAAACACCACCACATAGTATACAACCCCAATCGATTACTATGCGTCGATTAAGATTGTCTTGGAATGAGTCAGTGTGGGAAAAAGATACCCTACTAGAAGGAGAATTAATTATTACCAATCTTGGTGGTAAACTATTTCTAGCTAGAGATGTACTAATATATCAAAATAGAGCACAAAAAAAGAATTTTGTAGATCGTTATAAAACTTTAGTAACAGTCTCAAATCAATTTCTTCCTGTAGACGAAATGGATCCAATTCATTTTCAAGTAGTAAAATTAACTAGTTATCCTAAATTTAAAAGTTATCTACATGAATTTATTCCAGCCCTACCATATCCTTCAAAAGGGTTATGTTTTCATAATCCTTCTGTTAATTTTAAAGATAGGATTTATTTATTTCCAGACCGAAAGGAAATTTTCCAAGCGAACCGTCAACCTTATCAATACCTCTCGGAACCTTATCCACAACAAATTACAACTTGTACTAAGGATAAAAAGGTTGAAGATACAGGTGGATTCGATATTACTGGGGAAGAAGAGTTAGAATCTAAAACAACCATTAATGTCCCCGACTCATATCAAAAATCGTGGCTCTTGGACTATTATGATAAATGCCAACCAACGCCTATTGTTGTTGCTAGCCTAGAAAAAACGTCACAACCAGAAATCTATCAATTAAGTCTTAAAAATAAAGACAGTAAATCAGGTGACGTAGGATATCTCCTAGATTCTATTGGATACGCACACATTCCAACATTGAAGATGAGTCGTCTAATCCGAAAAGCCCTAGAACAGGATGATAAAGATCAAATTGTTAAGGTTAACTGTAGTTTTAATACTGAATTCCAAAAATGGCAACCACTCTCACTAACAGAAAACGAGATCAATTCTTATGAAGATTTTAAACAACAACTCGTTGAAACATATCAGTCATCTTAAATCTACTATTTATCACTTCCACTTTTAGAAATAACAGTAATAGCCTGATAAGCAACATATGCTTCCTGAAGACTTAATTTACCTTTACTTTGGCATTTTTCTATAGCTGTAATAAGGGTTAATACACCTTGTTCACTCTCGCTTTGTGTACTAGAACTTTCTTCTTTGAAACATGTTATTGCTTTTTGAATATCTACTGCTTCTTCTAGTGTATAGCATCCTCTTTCTTGACCAGCAGATACTAATTTAATAATATGACCCATCGCATCTTGTAATAGTTCTCGACTTGGACGTGACATTTTTTTCTGTTTTTGATGATAATGTTAAATATTCAATATATTTTAAATATTTTAATTTATCGAGAGATCTCTTTTTCTAATCATAAACTACACCATGAATCTCAAAAATCAAAGTAAAAAAAACATGAAAAACAACCAGAATAACAAACGTAGTCAGAAGGGTAATAAAAACACACAAAAACGTTCTTTAAAAAGAAACAGAAATAATCGGGGAAATAATAAACAAAAGGGTGGAAATTGTGGTATTGAATCTAAGCCTTCCCCATGTCCTTCTGCGGTGAATGTAGGACAATATATTCGTCCGTGTAGCTACCTACCATTAGATGGACCCAAGCATGATATTAGTAAGAGTCAAACTGGCGGTCGTAAACAAAATAAAAACAATAATAAAAAACAACAAAATAAACAGCAAAACAAAAGACAAAAAAATAACAATCAAAATAAAAATAGAAACAACAACAAAAAATAAAAAACAAAAACAAAATTAAAGGACTAATAAAAACTTAATAAATTACCTGTAATTCCTTAACTTAAAGGTAATTTACCTACTAAAATTATTAATCAAGAAAACACACTATGTCTGATAAAAAAGAACATCTTGGACTTGTTATTGTTGGTCATGTTGATGCCGGTAAATCTACTACCACCGGTCATCTCTTGTTCAAACTTGGTGGTTTGAGCGACCGTGAACTAGAAAAACTGCGAACCGAAGCACAGGCTCTTGGTAAGGAAAGTTTCTCCTATGCTTTCTTTATGGATAAACAAAAGGAAGAACGTGCCCGTGGTGTCACCATTGCGTGTACCACTAAGGAATTTTTCACAGACAATTATCACTACACTATCATTGACGCTCCTGGGCATCGTGATTTCATTAAAAACATGATTACCGGTGCTTCCCAAGCAGATGTTGCCCTACTGATGGTTCCCGCAAACAAGGGTGGTTTTGAGACCGCGATTCAAAAGGGTGATCACAAGAAGGGTGTCGTGATGGGTCAAACCCGTCAACACGCCAATCTTTGTAAACTAATTGGTATTGAACAGGTTATTGTTGGTGTCAATAAAATGGACGATCCATCAGTAAACTACAGCGAGGAACGCTTTAATGAAATCAAGGGCGAGGTAGAAAAAATGCTCCAAAAAGCTGGTTACAAAATCAAGAAGATTCCATTTATTCCTATGTCAGGATTCAAGGGAGAAAATCTCACTGAAAAGTCTACCAACATGCCGTGGTACAAGGGTTTCAATGTTAATCTGACTAAAGAAAAGAAGGTCGCTGGTCATACACTCGTTGATGCCCTAAATGATATGGTTCAAGTTCCCAAACGTCCAATTGAATCACCCGTTCGTGTTCCTACCTCAGGATGCTTTAAGATTAAGGGTGTCGGTGACATTGTCACTGGTCGTATCGAACAGGGTGTTCTTAAACCCGGTGTAACTGTTGGTTTTGCTCCTAGTGGCAGTAGTGG
>Ga0310343_10001664_pt1 | contig 11513 bp, 8 predicted proteins | sample HC15DNA2025_MG_FD_203519 | JGI IMG/M metagenome (GOLD analysis project Ga0310343, IMG submission 203519) | Marine microbial communities from station ALOHA, North Pacific Subtropical Gyre - HC15-DNA-20-25_MG | ecosystem: Environmental > Aquatic > Marine > Oceanic | place: Pacific Ocean: North...
GCTGCTCACAAGGATCCACGATATCGGCTTGAAGAGGTGGGTGCGGACAGGAGTGATCTCTAAGGCGTGGCTCGGTACAGGAGAAGAGGCTGTAACTGTAGGGAGCGTTCGAGCACTTAACCCCCGGCACGACATCGTGTCACCCATGATCCGAAACGCTGGTGCCCTGCACATGATGGGCATGCCCCTAGCGGACATGTTCCGCGGATACCTAGCCACTGCAGACTCTCCGAGCGGAGGCCGCGATCTTCACATCGGCGACATGGCAGCTGGGATCATCCAACCCATCAGCCACATGGGGACAAGCGCGACCATCATGACAGGAGTTGCGCTGTCATTCAGAAACCGTGGTGAGGATCGCGTCGCCATGACATGGGTTGGTGACGGCGCGACAAAATCCGCTGCTTGCCACGAGGGCTTGAACTTGGCCGCTGTCCAAAACCTACCGGTCATTTTCGTTATCCAAAACAATCAGGTCGCGCTCGGGACCCGGGCAGATGCCCACGGGATTGGAGACTTGCATGCGTGGCCTCAGATGTACGGAATCGAGTCATGGAGTTGCGACGGCAACAATGTCCTGGATGTCTACGCAGCAACGCGCTTAGCCGCAGCCCAATGTCGAGAAGGTATGGGGCCTGCAGCGATCGTTGCCGACACCTTTCGGATGGGAGGCCATGCAACACACGACGAGCGGGAGGCACGTGACGCCTTCGAACCGGAGTTGTTCGAACACTGGGGAAAACGCGACCCGATCGGCCTTTTCGAGGCTTGGCTGGTCAGCGAAGGAATCAACCCTTCAGACTTAACGAAGATCGAGGATGAAGTCACCGTGGAAATGGATGAAGCAGCCAACGTGGCTCTAGCCTCCCGCGACCGACTACCGTCACCAGAAAAAGCTTTATACGAGGGTATTTCCGAGGGGGGCACCCTGATAGGACTAGAAAATCGTCCGGTGTGACGAAGAATTTACGACGAGCCCTTGAGGGAACAGGTGTTCCTAATATCTTACTGGTCAAGTAAACGTCTTGTTCGCCTTTTTTAAACTTTTTCCTAGAACACAAGATGAACACTCAGGCTGTTTTCGTGAGTCAAGATCTTCCCGATCGCGCCCTCGACGATCTCACGGACGAGGAGCTCGTCTCTGCCCACCTTCAGGGGCGTCCAGGGGCATTCAACCGGCTCTACGACAGGTATCGTGATCGTCTCATTCACTTTATAACCCGCAAAACTGGCGACGCGGATCGAGCACAAGACCTAGTCCAAGAAGCATTCATCCGCGTGACAAGGCATTTGCATCGCTTCGATACATCCAAGAAGTTCTCAACTTGGGTATACACCATCGCTGGGAACCTTTCCAAAAATGAGCTGAGAAATCGTTCAAGAAGTCCTCTAGTGCTGTTTCAGCGGCTAACAAACAACTGGGACGATGATCACCGACCACTTCAGTTCGAAGACTACGCTAGCAAGCCCGACGACCTTTACAGAAAGCGCTACCTCCGCCGTCTTGTCGAGGATACGGTTCAGACGCTCCCAGAGCACCACCAGTTGGTATTCCGCCTGAGAGAGCTAGAGGGTAAAAGCTATGAAGAGATCTCGGACATCACTGGAGTGAACCTCGGTACGGTCAAGAGCCGCCTACATCGAGCACGGAACTCCTTCGCTCAGCGCATCGAACCTTTCCTCAACTGACGACTCGAGGCCACTTTTCTCGGAAAGCGTCGCGCCAGCGTTAAGAGAGTAAACAGACTGACTTCGATGTCCTCCTACAAGTGCTGAAGGGAGCCTTTTGATGTTCGACGAACTGCGCCAAGCCTTCCGAGAAGCTTTGGACAACTTCAACAAAGAGGTACGGAGGGATCAGGTCTCTGAGACCACCGACACGCTCTTGATCGAAATGAAGAAGGAGATCATCAATGAGGAAGGTCAGATCGCTAAGCTGGAAGACCAACTCCTGAAGACAATGTCGGAAGTCGCTGCCCTAGACGAAAACATCGTGACAGCCCGAAGACGCCAAGAGCTGGCGCGAACCATCAGCGACGAGGACACAGCTGGTCTGGCAGGGGATTGGGTATCCAAGGCAAAACACCAGCGAACCATCTTGCTTAAGAAAGCAGGAGCTCTTCAAGAGGAGGTCGAATTCCGGTCTCAGGCTATCAACGAGATGCACGACCGCTTCAAAGAGGCACAGCTCAAAAGGGAGACGCTATCCGCTACCTCCGCGAGGACAGCCGCCTATGAATCAATCGCGGACGTTGAGGAACTCTTCGACGACATGAATCGCATGGCCCAAAATATAACAGATGACAGGACCAACGATCCGACTGAGGAGGTGTCGGGTGAGGAGACCTTTCAATTAGGATTGGACGAGCTTTCGTCAAAGCTGCCTCTCGATGTCGATTCCGCTCTAGATGAGCTGAAACGAAGAATGGACGAGACCTAACCCCGATTGTGCGCAACACCCACAAGTACTAACCATCTAAAAGCGGGCCCGCGGGCAAGCGAAAGTCGCCCGATATCAAGCGTAGCAAGAGGACCGAAAACCCGAGGAGCCCACCTTTCTTGGGGTGGCTCCAGGCTTGCGGTTCCGATACCTTTTTGTCGGGATCCCTCCCCGAAACGACCGACACAAACCCTCCAAGTCATCTTATGCAGAACTGGATCGGCATCGCTATCTGGATCGTAATGGGCGCCGCAATCGGGCTCCTGATGCGTGCCGCTATAAGTCGGCCGGAAGAACAACCTGGCCATGCTCAGGTCATCATGCTCCTTGGTGCATTCGCAGCTGTGATCGGTGGCATGCTCGGAGTTGGAATTTTCCATCTATTCGATCCGCTCGCACTCAGTATCGGCGGCATGGCGGGCGCTGTAGCTTTTTCGGTCCTTATGACCTTCATCTATCGCTGGGGCCTGCGCACGCTCATATAGAGTTCCAGGGTCCGGCAGAAGGACACCCCCTATGTCGGACGTACAGCGATTCATTGATGCTAACCTCGGGCGCTTTCGTGCTGAGCTTCACGATTTCCTGAGCATTCCATCAGTCAGTGCCGACCCTCAGCACGACCAAGACACCCGCGCTGCCGCGGAGTGGCTCTCATCGCAACTGACTGTCGCCGGACTAAAATCAACGGTCTTTGAAACCCCCGGCCACCCTATCGTTTTGGCCGAAAGAAAAACGTCTGCTCCGAACGCCCCGACGATTCTGATATACGGTCATTACGATGTCCAACCACCCGACCCTTTGGAGCTCTGGTATTCTCCGCCATTTGAGCCGAGCGAGCGCGATGGCCGGATATACGGCCGCGGCTCAGCAGACGACAAAGGTCAGCTTTACATGCATGTGAAGGCCTTGGAGGCATACCACGCCACAGAAACAGAGTTACCCGTCAACGTCGTCTTGATCGCGGAAGGAGAGGAAGAAGTGGGCTCGCCGAACCTTGTGCCATTCTTACTAGAACATGCAGACAAACTCGCGTGTGACGTCGTGCTAATCTCTGACACGGGAATGTACGCCGAAGGAATTCCCTCGATCGGGTTTTCTCTCCGTGGCTTAGCATATTTCGAAATCCACGTGCACGGAGCCAATAGTGACCTGCACTCCGGCGAATTCGGTGGCGCCGTGGCTAACCCGGCCAACATGCTGGCGCGAATCATCGCGTCTCTGCATCGAGATGACGGATCTATAGCGATCGGAGGTTTCTACGACAACGTGCTCGCATGGGATACTGAAACCCTAGAGGAAATAGCAAGTTTGCCCCACTCAGATGACGAGTTTTCCAAAGCACTCGACCTTGATCAGCTGACAGGAGAAGACGGATACGAAACTCTGGAGCGCCTATGGATTCGTCCTACCTGTGATGTATGTGGATTTCTTTCGGGCTACACTGGTGAGGGTGCGAAGACAGTGCTCCCCAATCACGCCATGGCCAAAGTCAGCTTCCGCCTCGTTCCCGACCAGAATCCCGATCGGATCCATCAGCTACTCAAAGCTCACATCTCCAGCCTAAACCTGCCCGGGGTTCGGGTGGACGTTCTGGATCTCCACGGAGGGAGACCATGGCGAACCAGCGTTGAAGGTCCGGCCTTTGAGGCAGCGTCAGAAGCACTGGAGGAAGCGTTCGGGACCAAGCCAGTTCCCATGGGTGGCGGAGGTTCGATTCCGATAGTGATCGAATTCGAAGAAAAATTGGATGCGGAAGCACTCCTGGTAGGATTTTCTCTCCCGGGGTGCAACCTACACGCGCCAAACGAGTGGTTTCCGATAGACAATTATGAAAAGGGGATCGGTGCTCTGGCACGGCTGTATCATAAGCTAGTCAGGGTCGAGACTAGCTCGTAAGTCCAAGTGCACCTCGTCCCCACCCACTTCAAGTCAGTGATACATTGGGGCAATAAAGTGGCAGCCACTTCAGCTGCCTCACGACTATGAGCAGAGAAACCGACTGATGTCCCTTGGCGCCCTGAACCAGAGAGAGAGGACAATGCCGCTCCTCGCTATTGATACGGGGGGAACGTTCACCGACCTAGTTTTACTCATCGGTGATGAGATCCAGACCTTGAAGGTGCCCTCCACGCCCAATGACCCCTCACAAGCAGTTCTCGACGGAATCAAGCAGATCCTTGGGGAACGCGATGACTTTGTACTCCTTCATGGCTCCACCGTGGCGACGAATGCCCTACTCGAAAGACGCGGCGCACGTGTAGTTCTAGTGACGAACGAAGGCTTCGAGGACGTCATCGAAATCGGCCGCCAAGACAGACCACAACTCTACGCATTGGTTGGTCACCGCCCTCCACCCTTAGTAGCTCGGGATAATCGGATTGGTGTACCCGGTCGTATAGGACCGCAAGGAGAGGAGCTCGAACCACTCAGCGAAGAACACTTAGGGAGTCTCGCAGATGACATTCTTAAGCGAGGAGCCGAATCCGTTGCCGTCTGTCTTTTACACTCTTATGCGAACCCTGCCCACGAACAAAAGGTCTCCAAAGCAATCACTGAAGGGCTCGCTGACTACACGATCCCAATTTCGGTCTCCAGTGAGATCGTGCCAGAATTCCGAGAATACGAGAGAACTTCAACGACGGTACTGAACGCTTACGTAGCCCCAATAATGGATCGATATCTAGGTCGACTAGCACGGGAGGCTGGTGCGGAAAGACTTTCGATAATGGGCTCAAATGGAGGAGCACTAACAATCGATCGGGCTCAGCGCGAACCCGTTCATACGGTGTTGTCGGGTCCAGCTGGTGGGGTAGTCGGTGCACTTACATGGGGGGGGCGGAGCGGATTCGATTCAATCTTGTCTTTCGATATGGGAGGTACGTCCACTGACGTATCACTCTGCCCAGGCCGACCCCTTCGAACACGTGAGTTTTCGATCGGCGGACAGCCGGCAGCTATTCCTGTGATCGACATCCACACAGTAGGAGCTGGTGGGGGATCGATAGCACGAGTCGACCCAGGGGGAGCCCTACGAGTCGGTCCGCGCAGCGCGGGCGCCCAACCCGGACCTATCTGTTACGGACTAGGTGGCAAGGAGGTCACGGTCACAGACGCGCACGTCTGGCTAGGTCGACTTCCGACGGATGCCTTTCTTGGTGGAACCCGGCCACTCGATCGAAATGCAGTCCAGGCGCCTCTGCGAGAGATTGCTCAAGCTCTCGATATGACGCTGGACCAAGCTGCAGAAGGCATTCTCTCAGTCGCAGACACGGCGATGGAAAGAGCATTGCGAGTCATTTCTGTAGAGCGTGGATATGATCCAGTAGACTTCGCAGTAGTGGCCTTCGGTGGCGCAGGCGGGCTTCACGTTGCCGAGCTTACGAGGCGCCTAGGTTCGCGTCGGGCACTCGTGCCACCTGATCCCGGGTTGCTTTCTGCTTATGGAATGCTGGCCTCACCGGTCACTCAAGAGGCCTCGCGAACAGTGCTCCTCAACACTGAGACACCCGAGCTAGAAAATCGACTTGTCGATGCCCTAAGTGACCTCGAAGAGAGTGCGCGTAAATCGATGGCAGAAGGAGGCGTTGACCCGAACTCAATCAGTGTGGAAAGATGGGTCGACGCGCGCTATCAAGGGCAGAGTTTTGAGCTCAGTGTCCCAGTCGAAGGCTGGGTGGAGGAGTTCCATAAAGCACACGGCGAGCGTTATGGGTACCGAAGAGAACAAACTGCTGTGGAGGCCGTAACCCTGCGAATCATCGCATCTGCTCCACCTCTTGACCTGAGAGCTGCCCCGTTATCGACCGTGGGTAACACAGCCCAGATGAGACCTGTGTCGCTCGTCTACGGTGGGATAAAACACGAGGCGATGAGCCTGTGGCGAAGCGAGTTAGGTCCAAAAAACATTCTGCATGGGCCACTTGTGGTGAAAGAATACAGTGGAACAGTCTGGGTGCCCCCTGATTGGACGATGAGCGTAGACGAGTGGGGCACGCTCCACCTGACAGCAGACTAAAGACCCACCACTCTCTATCTTTTGGGTTTTCGCCTAAAGGCGCAGCATCCAAACGCATATTATCTAGCATGAGCCCAGACGTCAGCAAACTCTCCAGGACCCGTTATAAGGGAACCGAAGCCCTCGCGAATGGGGCATCGTCATTGAAGGTCACGAGGGCAGCGGACTCAGAACCGCCATACACAGTAGCTCTTACCGCGGGCTTGGCAGTATTTGTCCTCTACGCGGCAACTTTAGCACCGACGACAGCCTTCTGGGATACCAGTGAGTACATCGCCACTGGAGAAATTATGGGTATACCCCATCCACCGGGGAACCCACTCTTTGTAGTATTGGCACGCGCGTGGTCGATACTCCTCAGCCCGCTCGGGCTGACCGCGGCAGTGAAGATAAACCTCTTCAGTTCCTTCATGAGTGCAGCGGCCCACGCATTCTGGTTCCTCGTCGTGCACCATGTCCTGAGGCATTTCTCCGAGAAGCGGAGTTTCCGTCTCATAGGCGCAACTGCTGCGGTATTGGTGAGCGCGACTGCCTTCACTGTCTGGAATCAGTCGAACGTCAACGAGAAAGTATACACAGTATCGCTTCTCACGATTGCCTTACTGTCATGGCTCATCGTCCGCTGGCAAGAAAACCTCGGACGAGGTAAAGAAGACGATAATCTTCTGATTCTCATGGTTTTCGTGCTCGCCCTGAGTGTTGGGAACCACCTAATGGCATTCCTGGCTGCCCCCGCCATCATACTCTTTGTCCTGTGGGTGCACCCTCGCACCCTATTGAACTGGCGTTTGTATGTCGGAGGGCTAGCGGCTGCCATCCTCGGGCTGTCGATCCATCTCTTCCTGCCAATACGGGCAGGACTTGGTCCAGTTATCAACGAAGCGGCTCCGACCTGTCCTGATATAGGATCAGCCATCACCGCCGTGGTCAGCTACGGAAAAGCTGGGTGCACGGCACTCTCTGAAGCACTAAACAGAACCCAGTATGACAAGCCATCCTTGGTGCTCCGGCAGGCACCCCTGACTGATCAGTTCTTGAACTACCTTCAGTACTTCGACTGGCAGTGGGCACGGTCATTAGAGGGTGAACAGGGAGTTTTTGCTCGCATCCGTCTTCCATTCACAATGCTCTTCACTGGACTTGGAATCTGGGGTGCTGTGGAACATTACAGGAGGGACAAAGCCAGTTTCATATATATCGCCACGCTGTTTGCAACTCTTTCGGTCGCACTGATCTACTACCTCAACTTCAAGTACGGGTATTCACTCCTTGCTCCCGTTGCGGACCGCTCGCTGCATGAAGTTCGGGAGCGTGACTACTTCTTTGTAGTGAGCTTTTCCGTGTGGGGACTTTGGGCCGGAATGGGTATAGCCAGTTTATGGAAGGAAACGGCCGACGAAGCCGGATTGGGGCTAAAGAAGGCGAGTCCGATTCTCCTGCTCGCTCTAATACCCCTAGGCCTTAACTGGAGCTGGGCGACTAGAACATATGACTACGCTGCTCGGGACTGGGCCTACAACCTACTCATGAGCGTCGAACCATATTCGGTCCTATTCACCAACGGTGACAACGACACCTTCCCGCTCTGGTACCTACAGGAGGTAGAAGGTATCCGAAGGGACGTCACGGTCATCGTAACGTCATATCTCAACACAAGCTGGTACACAAAGCAACTCAAGAGGCTCACGGAGCCTTGCCACGACATCGACCCGGCATCGGACTGGAGCGTGATCCAGTGCCAGAGGCCGTACGACCCAAGTAAGACACAGGCAGCATACGTCACTGAACTAGGGAAAGCAGGAAAGCAGACGCCGATCATAGTCCAATCGATCTCTCCACCTACGAGGAGTATTCTCCCCCTCACAGACGAGCAGATCGAAGAGGCATCAATGGCCTTTACACGCTTGGACCAGGGCGTAGCGATCCAGATCGGCAATATTGAAGCCCGCCTACCAAGCGGCATGCTCCTACAGCCATGGCAACGTTTTGCTCTAACGCTTCTCGTCGAATCCATAGACGACAGACCTATCTACTTCGCGTCCAGCGGAAATGCGGCGGCCTCTCTTGGCGTCCAACCCTACCTCGTACGCCAAGGCCTGGCTTTCCGGTTGAGTAATGGTCCACCGGCAGATAACCCTCGGTTCACGGCACTGACCGGATCACCCTATGTTCCAGTGACAGGTGCATTCGTTGACCAAGAGCGGACAGAGCTACTAGCCGACCAGGTATTCATCCATCGCGGTGAGATTCCCCAGTGGGATCACTGGCCGGATGTCGCCACGATTGGGATCCCAAACTATTACTCCTGGGTGTACCTCTCTCTGCTAGAAGCAGCCGTTCAGGATGGGGACACTGAGGCTCGAGACCGGTACGAGCTTCTATCACAGCAGTGGCAGACCCTGGGCACTCCAGGCCAGACTGGCCTGTAGTCTCCCTATAAGGGTCATCCCTCCAAATCTACTACGACGCCCAAGTCTTCCCGTTCTGCGACCTCCAGCACTAGAGAGGCTACAGCCAGGTCTTGGACCGCATTGCCGACCGATTTGAAGAACGTGATTTGTTCACTGTCTCGTCGACCTTCCTTCTCTCCAAGCAGGATCTCGCCAATCTCAGCATGCATGATGGACTCATCCACTACACCGTCTCGGATTGGTCCAACGATATCCCCCCCCTCATCCAGGATAGCATCCCGTTGGTCAACAACCACCCGGGCTCGTGTTATGAGTTCTGTGTCTACCTCACGCATGTCGATGGTAAAGGATCCGACTCCGGTGACGTGAGTGCCCGGTTCGATTTGGTAGCCGTTGAAGACTGGAGTGGTGCTGCTTGTTGCTGCAATCACGATATCGGCACCGGCGATCGCTATATCAGGATCGCTCAACCCAAGCGCAGTAACACCCTCGAGTTCTGAAGCGAGTTGCTGCGCACTGGTCTCGCTTAATGAAACCACCCGTACTTCTTGAATATCACGAACGCACCGGACAGCCTCTAACTGAGTCCGCGCCTGAACACCGGCACCGAAGAGTGCCACCACAGATGAATCCTTGCGCGACAAGACTTGAGCTGCCAGTCCACCGATTGCTCCAGTCCTAAGAGCTGTAAGCCAAGTCCCGTCCATTAGAGCTAACGGCCTCCCCGTTACCGGGTCCATAATCAAGACGACTGCGTGGATCACTGGCAACCCTTTATTCACATTACCGGGATTCACTGACACAACCTTAGCGCCGGCTTGTCCTGACGGTTTCATGTGCGCCGGCATAAAGAGCGAAACGCCGAACTCTGTTTCAAGCCCAAGCCTTATAGGCACAGTCGCCTGACCAGACGACAGTATCGAGAAAGCATCACGCATCGCGTCAATCGCTGCAGGCATATCTACTGCCTGACGCACATCGGCTTCGGATAGGATTCGCATTTGCATAGTGATTGTATTGAGTGCAGAGTGCTCTCAATTTTAAAGACATGAAGCCCCAAGGATACAGATGCAAAGAGAGTGTTTAGACATACTCGTGGTAGGAGCAGGAGCATTCGGAGCAGTCTCGGCGCTCGAGCTCGCTCAGAGAGGGCACCAGGTAACTATACTCGACCGAACAATCGGTCCCCATCCAAGCGCTTCATCAACAGACATAAGCAAAATGATCCGCATGGATTATGGATCGGATGTTTTTTACCATGAGCTAGCAGATTACTCTCTGAACATATGGGAGCAGTGGAACCAGGAGTGGCCGAAGCGCTTGTATCACCCCGAGCGCTTTCTAGTCCTTGCTGCCAAGCCGTTTGAACCTGGGAGCTTTGAATTCGAAAGCGAACGTGTTCTTCGGGAGCGAGGGTATACACCCGAGCGATTTAATGCCGCACAACTCGCCGCCAAATGGCCAGCATGGAATGTTAGCCTTTATCCCCAAGGTTATCTAAGTCCCCGAGGAGGCTGGGCAGAAAGTGGGGCGGTCGTATCGCGTCTGCTGGAATCGGGGCGGACCGAGGGTGTGCACTTTGTCCAGGGAGCACTCGACGAAGTGCTGAGTAAGGGCTCCAAGGTGTCCGGTGTCAGCTATAGAGCGCTCAATGGGTCAATGAATACGCTGTCAGTAGATCGAGTGGTGGTGGCGGCAGGCGCGTGGACACCAATTCTTCTCCCTTGGCTAGAGGATACTCTCAAGCCGGTAGCTCAACCCATCATACATTACGAGGTAGAGGACCCGTCCCATTGGCAGAGCCCAGTTTTCCCCCCGTTTGCAGCTGACACCTCTGGCTCTGGATGGTACGGGTTCCCCTCTCTGCAGGACGGCCGCCTCAAGCTTGGTCACCACGGAAATGGACGCGTTGTGGATCCCGACTCGCGAGGGGAGGTGTCCGAGGAACACCTAGACCACGCCCGATCTTTCCTGCGGAGCTCACTGCCCAAACTCTCAGACGTCCCTGTAGTCGGAACTAGGGTATGCCTTTACTGCGACACCTTCGACGGTGACCTGTGGATCGGTGAGGACCCCGAAAGATCAGGTCTTATCGTTGCTGCTGGCGGTAGTGGCCACGGCTTTAAGTTCACACCGATGATTGGTAAAATCGTTGGAGATGTTTTGGAAAAGCGGGACAACCGATGGCTTTATCGATTTGATTGGCGCGAGCGAGGAAAGCCAAGAAAAGAAGCGGCTCGGTTACAACTCTAAACTCCAGCTAAAAAGGGATCCGATGAAGTTCATCCATACAAAAGAAGGGACAGAGCCGGCCGGACACTACAGTCAGGCGGTGGTTTACGGCGGCGTCGTTTACGTCTCGGGCATGCTGGGTAAAGACCCGAAGAACCCAGGTGCACACCCCGGCGATGCTGCTCAGCAGGCACGCCAGGCTCTCACCAACGTAGAAGTTGTACTTGAGGAGGCGGGATCCAGCTTAAAGTCTGTGGTACGAATGATGATATACGTATCAGGCATAGAGCACTGGAGCGCAGTAAACGAAGTCTATGCCGAAGTCATGGGTTCTCATAAACCCGCCAGGGCGATCGTGCCGGTTAAAAGCTTCATGGATCCCTATGTACTTGAGATCGTCGCAACCGCTGCTCTA
>Ga0310343_10001665_pt1 | contig 11497 bp, 8 predicted proteins | sample HC15DNA2025_MG_FD_203519 | JGI IMG/M metagenome (GOLD analysis project Ga0310343, IMG submission 203519) | Marine microbial communities from station ALOHA, North Pacific Subtropical Gyre - HC15-DNA-20-25_MG | ecosystem: Environmental > Aquatic > Marine > Oceanic | place: Pacific Ocean: North...
TCTATTGATCTCATTTATTGTAGTTAAAAAAGATGCCTCTTAATAAGTTAGAGAATTTTATAAAGAATACTGAGGGTCGTGTTCTTTATGTAAATCCAAATGATCTTGATTCCACTGATGGTATAGAAAATCAAGGTAATTCATTAACCAAACCCTTCAAGACGATTCAGAGAGCTCTGATAGAGGCTGCTAGATTTTCATATCTTCGTGGAAATGATAACGACTTAGTAGAAAGAACAACAATATTAATATTTCCAGGCGATCATATAATTGATAATAGACCAGGATTTGGTATTCGTAATGAATCAGGTATAGCAAAAGCAGTAAGTCCTAGTGGTTCAGCAACAGGTGCACAGAATACTTTAACTTTAACCTTAAATTCAAACTTTGATTTAACACAAGAAGATAATATATTATATAAATTTAATAGTATTCACGGTGGTATTGTTGTTCCTAGAGGTACATCAATTGTAGGATTAGATTTAAGAAAGACAAGAATTAGACCACTATATGTACCAAACCCAACAGATGATAATGTAAAGAGCACTGCTATATTCAGAATCACTGGTGCCTGTTATTTCTGGCAGTTTACTTTCTTTGATGGTGATGAAGCAGGTTTAGTATATACAGATCCATCAGACTTCAGTGCGAACAATCAATCAAAACCAACGTTCTCTCACCATAAGATTACTGCATTTGAATATGCAGATGGTGTCAATACACTTGACCAGTTCAGTGACTTAACTGACTTAGACATATATTATAGTAAGTTAAGTAATGCTTTCAACCGAGCATCAAATCGTGAGATTGATCAAAAATATCCATCTGCTGAAGCAGCATTTTCACCACAAAGACCAGAATTTGAGATTGTTGGTGCTTTTGCAACTGACCCACTTAATATTACAAATATTGAATCAGGTGATGGAGCAACACCAGGTCAAGTCGTAACAGTTACTACACAGGTAAATCACAATCTTACAGGTGGAACACCAATCAAGATTCGTGGTATAAACGTAGCAGATTATAATATTTCCACAAAAGTATCAAATGTAATTGATGACACTAGATTTCAGTATTCATTACCATTTGTCCGACCAAACTTACCAGCAGGTTCTGCTGGAGGATTAAGTTCAGCAAACGGGCAAGTATTAGTTGAAACTGATACAGTAACGGGTGCTTCTCCATATATCTTCAACTGCTCAATGCGTTCAGTATATGGTATGCAGGGTTTACACGCAGATGGTGCAAAGGCAACTGGATTCAGATCAATGGTGACTGCACAATTTACCGCAGTTTCCCTACAGAAAGATGATAGAGCATTTGTAAAGTATGATAAAACAAATAGAAGATATAGTGGTATCGCTTTCTCAAAACAGACAGGTGCATTGCTATCTTCTGAATCATCATCAACCAATCCAGAAACAGTATTCCATTTAGATCAAGAGGCAAATTACAGAAAAGGATTCAGAACAACTCACATTAAAGTAAGTAATGATGCAGTCGTACAGATTGTGTCAGTGTTTGCAATTGGTTTCCACGCACACTTTGAAATGATAAATGGTGCTGACGCATCTATCACTAACTCAAACTCTAACTTTGGTACATTCTCATTACTTGCAGAAGGATTTAAGAAGGAAGCATTTGCTAAAGATAATAAGGGATTCATTACATCTATTATCACACCTCGTTCAGTTGTAAATGAAGAACAACAGATTGAATTTTTACAAATTGATCCAACTCCTACAACAACTACTAAATTATTCTTATTTGCTCAACCAACTCTAAGTTTACCACCTGCACATATCGCACAAGGTTTTAGAATCGGTGCAAGGTCTGATGAAAAATTATATATCGATCAAGGTGCAAGCACATTTCAAGCGTCAGTTGTAATGCCAAATGGTGCTACAGGCACATCAAATGTTGGTGAAAAAAATTACGAAGCAATTCACTCAGATGCAAGTGCTTCAACTAAATCAGTTTTCACAATCAATGCAGGTCATGAATTAGCAAACGGTGAATCAATCAGAATAATTGCAGATAATGGTGATTTACCTGAGAATATTGATCCTCACAGAGTATATTTTGCAATCACTAGCACTCAAGATTCAGCATTAGGTGCGAATCAAATACGTATCGCATCATCAAAAACAAACGCAGATTTAGCAGTGCCAGTATTTGTTGCAACGGTTGCAAGTACAACTGATAAATTCAGAATAATAAGTAGAGTTTCAGATAAGAAACCAAATGATGCTGGACATCCTATTCAATACGATACAAGTGTTGGTCAATGGTTTGTTCATACGAGTGCTACAGGTAACACCATACACGCTAATAAAGGTTCATTAACAACAGATAGTATTACATATGTTCTTAGAAAGGATGATGATAGAAGTTTAGATGAGAAAATATACAAACTTAGATATGTTGTTCCCAAAGAATTAGTCAACGCTAAAGATCCTACAGATGGTTTTGTTCTTCAAGACTCAAGTTCCACTAATGTTCTGGCAAATACAGATTTTAGTAAGACCACTATCACTGCAAATGATTATGGATTTGATCGTAACACTAGGTTCATATCACAAGCAAGTTTTGACAGTACAGAGAACTTAATTAAGATTCGTTCAGACAAACCACATAATTTAGGTGTTGGAGATCAAGTTATTGTTAGAAATGTTCAGAGTACAACAAACTCAACTGCTCTTGATAATAAAGGATACAATGGAACATTTTTAGTTGCTGAGATTACAAATGATAAAGAGTTTAGATATTCTAATGTAGATACAGCAGGTGTTACACACACCACTGGAACATTTACAAATAATACACAGACTCGTTCAACATTATTACCAAGATTTGATCGTAATAATAATAGTGGTAACTTCTTTATATACAGAACTGAAGTAATTACTCCATACATTCAAGATGTACAAGATGGTGTATTCCATCTATTTGTATTGAATAGTAGTAATGCGATGGATGAACCATCAGGCGAGTTTTCAGATAATCAGTACAATCAAAATATTGTTAACTTATTTCCAGAATATGATCGTGATAATGTAGATGCAAACCCACCTGCAGCTGTTTCATATGCAAAAAGATTTCCAATTGGTGATGTCGTAACTAATGATTTAAAGAAGAGTGTCACCAGAGAAACAGCAAACCAGTTCTTGAAGAATTTTGATGGTTCAATCGGTATTACTTCAGTTGTAAACAACAGTACAAATGCTGTAATAAACTTAGATAAAGAACATAGTTTTCAATCACTTAAATTCCACAACACTTTAAATGGTGGTTCAGGTCATACTGATGGAACATATTTTAACGTAAGATTATTGAATACAAATGCAACTCCAGCGACTGCACCTTGGGATGGTGCGACTGCTAAAGTTGTTGTTTCAAGTAATGCTGTTACATCTGTTGAGATTACTGATGGTGGTTCTGCATATACAAACGGTGAAACATTATTCTTTGATAGTCAAACACCTGCTCTCGGTGGTATTGGTGGTTCACCAAATGCAAGTTTAACAATTGCAACTGCTGGTATTTCATCTGCCACTGGACATTATATTCAAGTTACAGGTATAACCACTGGTACTGATTCTTATCATCGTATATCAAGTATTAATAGCACTAAACAAATTACTGTTGCTAAGTCTGCTGCTGATACTTTACTTGATGGACAACAGATTCATGATATGGGTCCTTGGGTTGCAGTTGGATCAGCAACTACAACTGCTGGTATTACATCATTTACTACTCCTGTTGACCACGGACTTGCAGTTGGTAATAAGTTTAGAATATTGAATAGCAGTGATGCTACTCTTGGAGATTTTGTTGTTACATCAGTTATCGGTATTACAACTTTCTCCGCTAAGACAACAAGTTCACTTACAGATGCAAAATATATTCTAAAACACGGACTATCTGATAATGAATCAATCTCTGGAGTTGCTGGAGAAAATATAGATGTAAGAGGATTTAATATATTTGACCACGAAACACTGATTCTAAATGAAGCAGTGGGAACTGGTGATGCTGCATTTAAGATTAAACTTCCTGATGGTAGTACAACTGCAACATCAATTGTAAATCGTTTCCCACTTGGTTCATATATTCAGATTGGTGGAGAGATTATGCGTATCGCATCAAGCTCACTATCTGGTGGAGGTGGAGACGAGATAACAGTGATTCGTGGTTCTCTTGGTACTAATACAGAGACTCATCTTATTAATTCTAGAATTAAGAAAGTTAAACCACTACCGATTGAACTACGTAGACCTTCCATATTAAGGTCATCTGGACATACATTTGAATACGTTGGTTTTGGTCCAGGTAACTATTCAACTGCCTTACCACAGTTACAGAATAGATCACTTACTGAAAGAGAAGAGTTTCTAAACCAAGCACAAGAAACATCTTGCGGTAACGTTGTTTACACAGGTATGAATGATAAAGGTGACTTCTATATTGGAAACACTAAGATTGCATCTGCCAGTGGACAACAAACTACATTTGATATACCCGTTGCGACTGTAACAGGTGAAGATCCAAATCGCTTGAGTGCTGTATTTGATGAGGTAGTTGTTAAAGAAAGACTACTCGTTGAAGGTGGTGCATCAAAACAAATACTTTCACAGTTTGATGGTCCTGTTACATTCAACAGCGACTTAAGACTATCAGATAATACTAAGCAACTTATTACTGAAGCAGAAATTCGTGCACAAGACGCTAAGTTTAGAGATACAACAAACTCAACTGCTGTAACTAATGGTGCAGTTGTTATTGATGGTGGTGTTGGTATCGCTAAGAGTATGCATATAGGTGGAGATATTGTTGGTTCTGGGTCTGATAATATCGTAGGATTTGGTTCAATTACAGCTTCTACATTCTACGGTGATGGTGCTGGATTAATCAACACTGGTTCAACATTATCTGCTGCATCTGGAACACAAAGAGTAGTTCTCACCAGTTTAACAAGTGGTCAAATGACAACGAGCTCAACAGATGGTGACTTATCATTTAATGCCTCTACAAATACATTATCTTGCACAACATTCTCTGGTGCATTTAGTGGTAATGCAACTACATCAACAACAGCAACAAATGTTGTCGGTTCAGCAAATCGTGTTTTATTTAACAATAATACTGATACTACCACAACATCTGCTAATCTTACATTTGATGGAAGCTTATTAACTGCTACAGAATCAAGATTAGGTAACATACGTTTAGGTGTGTTTTCTGGAACCACAATTGATACCACTACAGGTGATTTAAGACTAGATTCGTCAAATAACAAAGTTCATATTACTGCAAACGCAGAGGTTGATGGATCAATGACTATTGATAGTAGTACAAATTCATCAAGTAAAGATACTGGTGCACTTGTGATTACAGCGGGTGGACTTGGAGTTGAAGGTAACATCCATTGTGGTGGTGATATAATCGCATTTAGTTCATCTGATATTGAATTAAAAGAGGATATATCTCCCATATCAAACGCACTTGATATGATTAATTCACTCACTGGTAATACCTTTGCTTGGAAACCAGAAGCTAACATATTTGGTAATCAAGGTATGGATACAGGTATTATCGCTCAAGAGGTAGAGGCACTTGGATTACCTGGTGTTGCTAAGAGAAGAGGTGATGGTACATTAGGTGTTCGTTATGACAGACTCGTTCCTGTTTTAATTGAAGCAGTTAAAGAATTGGCTGCTAAAGTTAAATCACTTGAATCAAATAAATAACTAAAAAAATAACTGATGGCAAATATCAAGAAGAATTTTAATTTTCGTAACGGGGTACAGGTAGATGATGACAACCTGTTAGTGACCGATACTGGTCTGGTAGGTATTGGAACCACCATACCAAATGAGGCTCTTGATGTCAGAGGTAACGTTGTTGTAACTGGTTTTACTAGCACAACCACTGCACAAATTGGAGTATTAACAGTAACAACATTCATACCAAACCAGATTACTGGTGCAGGACTGAGTGTGTTTAGTGGAATCGTGACTGCACAGGGTGCAGGTATTTTAACATACTTTGGTGATGCAAGAAATTTACAAGGTATGCCAACTTCTCAATGGGAAGATAAGGATGTTGGTTTAGGATTTACAAGTATATACAATACAGGAGGCAATGTGGGCGTGGGAACCGAAGATCCCCGTTCCACTTTCCAAGTTGGTAATAATGCTGATGCTGGAGAAAAAGGTGTAGGTATCAGTTCAGTAGGAAATATTAATGCAACTGGTATTGTAACAGCACCAAGTTTTATCGGTAATCTCACTGGTGATGTAACAGGAAGAATTACTGGAGATTTAGTTGGTAATATAAATTCATCAGGTATATCTACATTTACTACTTTAGATGTAAATGGTGATTCTGATTTTGATGGTCATACACACATTGATAATATGAGTGTGTCAGGTGTTTCTACATTTACAGGACTTATAGATGGTAATGGTGGAGCAACAATTGATAATATTCAGATTGGTGTCACGGGTAATAATGAAATTGACACATCAGATGGAAACCTATTATTAGATTCAAGCACTGGTCAAACAATTATTGATGATAATTTATCTGTTGTAGGAGTATCAACTTTTAGTAGTATCATTGAAGCACCTGCTGGAATGAATAAAGTTCCATCATTGTATATGAATCAGAGTAACTTACCAAGTGCATCTGATTATCATGGTATGTTTGCTCACGTTCATAGCACAGGTAGAGGATATTTTGCTCACGCAATGAACTGGTATGAACTTGTCAACAAGGACTTATTTGGTGTCGTAGGAACTGGAACTGAAAGATATAATCTTGGTGTGTCAACGATATCAAACTTAATAGTATCTGGTATCGCTACGTTTAACCACAACATTGATGCAGGATTTGTTGGTGCATCTTCCACATCATTTGCATTAAAAATGGGAGTTGGAACAACAGAAGCTCCAGTAAATGATATTCAGGTAAGAAAATCAGGTGATGCTGAAATTCAGATTACAAGTGAAACTGGATCTGCTGGACTTACAGTTGGTAGAGAAACAGGTAATTTAGATACAAATAATGCAGAGTTTAGATATGGTGAGGTATCAGCTGGATCTCCATATAGTTCTGCACAGTCACTTGACATATTAAATTATGGTACAGGTAATTTTAATTATCATATAAGTGCAAACAATGCAGGTGCCATTGATGGAGATTTTCATTGGCATAAGGGTAAGAACTCAGCAAGATTAATGACACTTACTGGTATCGGAGGTTCACTTGGTATTGGTAAGACACAACCTACAACAGAGTTAGATGTTGAGGGTGCTGGTAACTTTACTGGTAATTTAGGAGTTGGAGCTAATTTAAATGTTGGTGGAACTGTTATCGGTAATGTCCAAGGAACTCTTATTGGTAATGTTCAAGGAACTCTCGCTGGTAATACAAATGCAACATCTGGTATCTCAACATTAAACAATATTACAGTCGCAGGAGTTTTAACTGCCACAACTGGAGTACAAGCTACATCATTAGGAGTTGCTGTTGCACCTGATTCTGATCGAGTTTTTAGAGTTAATGGAAATGAGATAGATAGATTTTTTATTGGTTCAACTGGTACAATAGGTATAAAAACAACCAGTTCTCTTACGAATGTAACAATTAACGCATCACAAGCAAATGCATCATTAGGTGCGGTGGCTGTTGGTGCTACAGTTCTTAAGTCCGCTGTTGACTTTGCTGATGCTGGAACGACTGCTTCTAGATTTATGATTCCACCAAAAGTGACAACATCACAAAGAAATGGTTTAAGTGGAGTTGTCTCAGGTGCAATTGTATATAATACATCTACAAATAAACTTCAAGTATTCAACGGTTCTTCTTGGGTTAATTTACACTAATGACGATTAAATCATCTGGTAATCCATTAGCATTTTCTGAAATTGAGACAGAGTTTGGTGCGAACGGAACTAGGTCACTTGGTTCATATCGCATAACTCAGAGTGTTGGTACATTATCTAATTTACCACTAGATACAGGAATACCAAGTTCAGGTCAAATAAAATTCAGTGATTTTTATGGTAAACAATTAAATATTGTTGTTGATTGTCATAGCGGTGGTAGAGAAGATAGGATAACTGCAAAAAATGATAAGTGGAATAATAATAATCTAACTGTTATTGGTGGATTCCGAAGTAAAAAAGAGGGTGGAAGTAAAATTTATATTAATGTTAATAAAAAATTCTGCTCTGATAAAAATAATGTTAATAATTGTGCATTAAAAACAGGTAGTTGGGACTCAACAGCAACAGTACAAGTAGATTTAGGAAGTAATGCAAAAGTTTTTGGTGCTGGAGGGGATGGAGGAAATGGTGCAAATGGAATCAATAATAGTGGTTCACCAGGTGGTTCAGGAACAAGTGGATTAGGTATTGATTCAAATAACGTGACTGTCAATGTTGCAAGTGGTGCTATCATCCGTGCTGGTTTCGGAGGTGGCGGTGGCGGTGGCGGTGGTCGTCAGGTTGATAAGAACGCAGATAGAAGAGCTTCTGGTGGTGGAGGCGGTGGTGGTGCAGGTTGCCCACCTGGTAATGGAGGTTCTGGTGGAAATGTAGGTGCTGGTGGTGGACCAGGTAGTGCAGGTTCCGAAACCACTGGTGGTGGTGGCGGTGGCGGTGGTAACAATGCTAACCAAGCATACGGTGCTAGTGGTGGATCTGGTGCAAACTTGGGAGGAAACGCAGGTGGCGGTGGAAACTCACAGACAGGTGGAGGTTCAGCGGGTGGTAATGGTGCTGCGATAAGAAGAAATTCTGGATTTACAGTTAATATAAACAATAGTGGAACAATAACAGGAGATACAAGTGCTACTGGAGTCGGATAGTTTACAAACTAGATTTTAAGTGTTATAATTACATTATGGTTTGTCTAAAATATGACACTTGAATTTGATTTAATAAGACGTTATCAAGGAGCATTCACCGCAGAGGATTGTGATAAATGTATAGAATATATTGATGACTTTGATACAAAAAATATATTAACTTATGACACAGAAAAACTTAATGAGGTAGATAATAAAACAATAAACATCACACACGGATATGATTTATCATCATATTCTTTCTTTGCAGACTTGATACTACCTAAGTTCAAACCTTGTATTGATGAATATATTGAAGCCGTAAACATATTGAGAGATTATAAGTTCTTAACTTATGATATAAAAATTAAAAAAATCCCGATGGGTGGTGGATTCCACTCTTGGCATTTTGAAAATGGTACAATACCATATAGTCAGAGAAAATTTGTAATACAACTATATTTAAATGATAATTTTCAAGGTGGTGAAACAGAATTTTTATATCAAAATCGTAGAGAGTTGCCAAGACAGGGTGATGTGTTAATTTTCCCTGCGGGATATACGCATACACATCGTGGTAATCCACCAATAGGTGGTGACAAATATTTAATTACCTCTTGGGCATTGGTACAGGATTATGATTAAACAAGTATATAATATATTTCCTACAACCATTTATGTAAATCAAATTGAAAATCATAAAGAACATAAAACTAGATTTTATAAGTTGTATTCTAGATATGATTATGAGCAAAAATCAATACGAGATGGAGAGGAGTGGTATAATACAACAAGTGAAAACTTTGCAAAACCCTATATTCATCTTGAAGAAAGTTTAGCAGAATTATTTGAACAGATAATTGACAATGTAAAAATATATGTTCAAGATGTTTTGCAGTACCAAGATATTTTTAATCTAATTATTACTAAAACTTGGTTGTCTAGGTCAAGAGATTCTCACGAGAATGTTAAGTGGCATAGTCATTCAACAAGTCATATTTCTTTTTCTTACTATCTAAACACACCACCAAACTCACATTTAATAAAGTTTGCAAATCCAAGTAATACAAATGGTTTGTTTGCAGGTTTGAACACTAGCGAAACAAAAGATGCAGTTAAAGAAAGAAATGAACTTAATGCCTCTACATTTTTTCTTGAACCAAAGGAGGGTTCATTAATTTTATTTCCAAGTTCATTAGAACATTGCACTCAATGTCCATCTAATAGTTTTACAGGTGAGAGATTAGCGATTGTTGGTGATATAACATTGGTATATAAAGAAGATAGTGCAAATGATTATTCAATGGGTTACATTAATCCAAAGTATTGGAGAATATATTAATGAAGGTTATTATAAAAATTGATGAGTATTTGTCAGAAAGAAATAGTGTTGTATTTAAAACTTGTAGATTAAATTCACATAAATCAATTGATGAGTACGAATCTAAAATTGTTGACTGTCATGATTTAAATATGACTGATTGTGAAACTTTTATAGAAAGTTTAATTAATAAAGTATCAAATGAACGTATTGCCAGTCAAGATGAGAGTGAGGGTATACTAGATTCAAATATACCAAACGATATTACTGGTGAACTAGATTTCCAAAAGTTAATTGGAGTAGTTGTTCAAGGAAGGTTAAGTAATAAAATAAATCGTAGATTGAAGATGAGGAGAATAGAATTATGATGAGATATTTTAAAAAGTGTGAGGAGTTTGCAATATGCTCTGAAGTTGGAGAGTCTAATTTATTGTTTCCAGAAACTTTTGATGAAAGAAGAACTTTATATCAGATAGTTGTCAAAGGTGAGGGTAGAGTTGGAAGGATATTTGATAGTGAATATACAATATTAGATGAAAAAAATAATAATTTTGTGAATTTGAAAAAATATATGGGAACTGACACAATATTTCAATCATACACACCATTCCACATCTATGGTTTTAATAAAATTGATAATTACGATTGGGATGGTAAACTGGTGATAGAATCATTCAAAGGTGATGATAAAAGTTGGTTGATATGTTTTAAGGGTGAACCAACAATAAATGGGGTGACAATGAAAACTATGGATTATGCAAAATTATGTGATAAAGATTATAAAGTTGTATTAAATGATGCAATATTAGGTATTTTTACGAAAAATGATTAGTAAAATAGATTTAGATATACTTTACAAATGGGCATCTACGTCAAAGTTTCCTTTAAAAAAAGCACCTACGACTGTTGGATATACAAATAAAGACATTTATATTTGTGGATTAAAATATATCCGTAAGAATGTAAACGTAAGAAAAAGTATGATGACAGATGCAGTTTATAACATAATGAAAAATGATAACATATTATACGCAGTATATTCAAGATTCGCAGGGGGAACTATATTAACACCACACAAAGACCCTGATGTTTATAGTGACAGGTATAAGAGAGTGCAAATACCATTAAATGTCACAAAAGATTTTTATATGATATGGAAGGGGGAAAAAATATATTGGGAAAATGGAGTAGTTCAAGTGTTTGAAGTTATGGATAATGTGCATCAAGCATTTAATTTAAGTGATAAAACAATGGAATTTTTATTTCTTGACGTAAAGATGGATACGGAGATAGAACTATGAATTTCAAACCAATATACTGGT
>Ga0310343_10001669_pt1 | contig 11492 bp, 7 predicted proteins | sample HC15DNA2025_MG_FD_203519 | JGI IMG/M metagenome (GOLD analysis project Ga0310343, IMG submission 203519) | Marine microbial communities from station ALOHA, North Pacific Subtropical Gyre - HC15-DNA-20-25_MG | ecosystem: Environmental > Aquatic > Marine > Oceanic | place: Pacific Ocean: North...
TTTCATCAAGACAAGTAAAGAGAAAGACACAAAACAAGATAAGGTTGATGAACTATGATATCCATCTTTCACTAATTTTGCGGATAATCCTAAATTAATGCCATATGTTCCACAATTAAAAAGAAGAGTTCTGTAATATAAGAGATTTAGTTTATCCATTCTTCTGTCTAGGGGTGGGTCAGCTCTAATAATTTCTTTCAAAGCATTATCTGGCTTATTATTATCTATATCTAGGTATTTGATCGCCCATTCTTCTCTTCTTAGTTCAACTAAATAATATGTAAAAAAAGTGAACATAGAAAACATATTAAAATACAAGACTGTTTTGTGATAACCATCGGCATTATCAAAGTTTTCTTGGAGAGTACATATTTTATTTGAACCTTCTTCATCTACACATGCTTGAGGGATAAATAAAGCTAATAAAGTCCCAGTTGTTACTTTATAAACTTGAAGTAAAAAAAGACCTGCTACTTTAACTCTTTGTTTAAAATCTTGACTAATCATTTTATTCTATGAATATATTTTAATTTATAAATTTAATTTATAAATTTATATTTATAGCTTCGCAGTTCCATCAATCATAAGAGGTTTTGGTTTTGAGACTTGTGTCTTGCGAAGTTCACCATAGATGAAATCACAAGCTTCTTCATATGGGACACCGTGTTGGTCCATATATCCTTGAATAGCGACTTCAATCATCAGGGATTTCTGCTTAATTTCTTTCTTATATGTCTTATTGGTTAATTTCTTATTTTTAATTTCTTCCATAATTTTATCATACATCTTTTCTAGATCCTCCGATTTCTCTACTTTCATGAATACTTCATGTGATTCAAGTCTCTTATTTAGTTCTCCTTCTTTTTTCTTATAATTATCACGGTCTAGTTTAAGTTGAATCATATTTTTCTGTTTTTGTTCTTCTTTTTCTTTCTTTGCTTGAAGGATCTTGGCTCTCTTTACCTTATTTTCTTCAGACTTCTTTTTATTCTCTCTTTCTTTCAGGATCAATTCTTCTTTGTCTTTAGAGTGTTTCTCATTCTCTTTCTGGCATTGGTCCATGAACATATCATCGGTAAGATTGTTCTTATTCTTCTTCTTTTGTTTGAGTTTTTGGTTCTTCTCATTGATTGCCTGACATTTAAGAATGTGATCCAATTCTTGTTGAAGAAGTTTTGCTTTTTCGTGTTGTCCTTTCTCTTTGGATAAACGAATCTTCTTGTTTAGTTTGCGAACAGGGTTGGAGGTGGGCACCATTTTAGTTCTTTAGGTAAAGTGAGTTGTTTGTTTTAGTATTGATTGAAAACAAGTAAAATCAAATTTTTATTTTTGGTAATTACGATTAGGTATAGTAATTCGCATATCTGGTGTAGTTTCATTTACTCAGAGCCTGACATTTTAGCAGTTGTGTCACTGTCTGTCGAAAAATCTATTCGCTGGCTGGGGGCGACTCCTCTTTCTGTGCGAAGGCATGCAGGGCAGCTCCAAACCCGGTACCCGCCTTATACTGCTGCTGCTGCTCGTCACCGCTGTCACCATCGCTGCCACCTATCTCCTCCGCAGATAGTTCAACCCCCTCAGATTTTTCAACCCCCTCAGATTGGAGAAGTCTCCTGTTGCCCGCCCTCATCCCCACCATCGGTCTCCTCAGGGTTCAGCTGGCGCCGTGTCACTGAACCAGAATCGTGGTGTCGGGCGCGCCCTGGATCCGCCTGGCCGCCGTGCGTTGCTTCCTCGTATTGTCCCTGTAAAGCTGTAAAGCTTCAGGGTTTGGTTTGCGCACCTTTCGCCCACGCTGGAGCGCCTGGATCCGCTTGGCCGCCGTGCGTTTCACTCGATCACGTTGCGCTGCCTGGATACGCTTCGCCGACCTGCGCCGCAAGAAGCTCACCCCCTTCCGCTTCGCTCGTCTTACCACCTCCGCCGCCGCCTCCTGCTCCAACAGCTCAAGATGCCTGAGCTCCGCCGCGTTGCGCTGCGCAGCTTCCTCTGCCTTCTCCTGATTATACCGGGTACTCGAGTACCTAAGTACGGCGCCGCCGGCCCAGTTGAAATTATTTGCTTCTTTGTCTTTGGAATTATATTCATTAATCATCTGACGTTTAATATTAGCTAATGGTAATTTTGAAAACTCTCTCGCACCTAAAATATTAGTAATATTAAATTTAGATAGAATAGTGCTTCCAAGTAGCTGGAGAAGGGTGGCTTGGCGCTGTAACCTATTTTCCTCCATCTTTTTCTTCTCTATCGTCTCGCGGGCCTTTACCGGCTGTCTTTGTTTTGAAATTAATGTTTTTTTAGTCTCTCTGGCTTTCATCAAAACTATATCCGTTTCTAATAATACAAATTTTTGTAATAAAATTAATTCTAGCTCGCTTAATTCCCCTTCAATCGGCGTGGGCGACAGGGAAAGCTGCGTCAGCGGAGGATGGGGTTGCGCCCCCCCCCCACCCCTCCTGACTTCCCGCCCCGGAATATACTGCACCTCTTCCAGCTGACCTGAATCTCTCTGGTCGGCGAAGGCAAGCCGTGGGGCGTCCGGCGATACCACAGACTTGTTGTTGTCACCCCTCAGAATCGAAGACTGCTGCTTCCCCTCCTGGGTGATTGGCTCATTCTTCTCGTACAACGTCAGCAGCACCCGCCGCAACTGCGCCGGCGTATGAGTTTCGCCCCTGGCCGGGCCCAGGCCCAGCAGCTGCAGCTTGTCTCTCTCCAGCTTCAGCTTGTCTTTCCCCAGCGGCTGCAGCTGCTGCTGCTGCTTCAGCTGCTTCTGCTCAGCTGTATCGTACGCTAGCCGCCGCATCTCCTCCAGCTCCTGCTGCTGCTGCTGGGAAATTTTTGAGATATACTCTAATAAGCTGTCAAAATTAGGGAACGTCTCGTCATTTAAACCATAAATTAATATGTTTACGAATACAGGTGTCCAATTTTCATTATCTATATCGTCTAAATTTTTATCTAGTAGATCAATAGTTTTCCGTAAAATACTCTTCATAGTTACTTTATCGGTTTCTTTCTCTTTTACATACTTACCTCCGAACATTTGATAATAAAAAGTCTGAAGACTAGTTGGTGCTATACTAGTTATTAAACAATCTTTATAAGCCTCTCCATAAGATAACTTTTTTAATAATTTTTCTAAGGAGTTTTGGTTATTCACCTCTATTAATTGTAAGTGTCCTATTATATACGTTTTGTGTTTATCTAGCTCGATCCCGCGCAAGTTTGCTTGCCGCTTCGCAAACGCCTCGTCACTCTCTTTTGTCCAGCGCATGGGCTTTTTGAAAAGGAGTGAAGTTATTTCTTCTGACATTTTATCTATAACGTTATCATTCTTTCTAATTTCTCTCACAACATACAAAGTTGTCACATATGACCACATATGTGATTCAAGTTTTTTATAATCTTGTATGTAATCCTCCTGAGTGGGAGTCGGTCCACGAACAAGCATGGACCCGGGCACCGGTGTCAAGGCTGATAATAATGTGGCATTAGGTGACTGCATTTCATAAAAAAATCTAAATGTACATAATGATTGTTGTGTCCTTATTAAATCAGAACAAGCGTATACAATGTGTGGTGGTTTCCCTTGAAAAAAATCTACTAAAGAAGTTGATTGTTCATATATTGGTCCACCATACCTCATTTGAGAAGGTACTAATTTGGAATTTCTTATAGCCATTGACCTTGTAGAAGAAAGAGCTTTCAATCCCGTCTGCCACCACCCCTCATCAAATACATTATGTGCGGCCGTCCCATGTCTATAAAAAATCAAGTAATTAAAAGGATTATTCTTATCCTTGAGAAATTTATAGACACGTTCAAATGGTAAATACTGATCTTGTTGTACTGGATCTATCAAGTCTTTCTTCGCTTTACCACTACTCATGGCTTTATCTATTCTCGTGGCACGATTGCTGGCAATCAACGAGACTAAAGCATCTTCAGGTCGCTCAGCCTCCATGGCGTCATCGAAGCCCGCGTTGATTCTTTCAGCCTTCGCCTGCTTCATAAGCGCCGTGTTTTCCCTATTGGTCAGCGTCTCAGTGACTATTGTCCATATTTCTTGTGGTGATATAGTAATATTAGTATCATCATCGAACATAATATCATCCATGTAGCAAAATTTTATTTTATCTCTATGTTCATGATTAAATTTTTTATCATAATTACTGGTTTTAATTTTTAATTTATCTTTATCTAATTCAAATATAATCATAGTGTTGTTTTTTAGAGCAATAGTGTGTTTACCTGATTTTAACCTGTCCCTATTTACAGTAAGATTGTTGATGAAAGGGTGACCTTTTAAAAATTTTTCTTTTGAAGGTTCATCCATATCTTTTAATTCTTTTAAATTTTTATTTACTGGCACTAAATCTAGTAGGCTCTGAAAATTATGATTACTTCCGAACAACATAAGACATTGACCTTTGTCGTTGGGTTTGTCGATGGATTCTTTATCTGAAGGGGTTTGGGGTTTAATTTCAGGAGGTGATGTAATTTCAGGAGGTGATGTAATTTCAGGAGGTGAAGCAGGAGGTGATGTAATTTCAGGAGGTGATGTAATTTTAGGAGGAAGTTCTACTATATGATAGTCGGATATTTGGTCACTAAAGAATTTTGGATCACTTAATATACTTTTTAAATTTTCTTGTAAAACTAATCTTATTTTACATCCTTTAAGAGGGTCTGGAATACCCTTGTCTTCCATCTCTGTATTAAACATCCCAATTCCTATCCTTAAAGCGTTAGTAAATAATAAGTAATTGCCCGCAGGACCGTCTCTAGGGTTACACTCTCCAGCAAAAATACCTGAACTTATTAATGGTAAATATAATGTATCGGGTATATATACATCCTTAAAGTCATCTACTAACTTATTAAAAACTTCATAGCCAGTTTCACCCAGCCTATGCTTACCATATTTTAAAATTAACATGGTTTCTAATTTAGTGATATTTTTACCTACTTGAGCCTTACTACCCCCACTTAAAGCCGTATATTTTTTTACTATTTCTTTTGCTTCCAAATATGATATTTTCTTTTTGCTTATCCATCCGGTACCTAATTTTAAATTTAGGCGTCTTGGATCTTTCATGGAATTTCTTATCTTATCATAAAATTGCTTAAGTATATTCTTGTATGTTTCGGCTATATTTAACATAAATTGGGTTTTTCCTATCTTACTAGGTAAATAGTACTCTTTACCTAATTGGCTTGTGCTACGCATATCTGGCCCCCTTGAATGGATAACATGAGTGTATGATTTTGGAAGCCACCCCTCTCTCGGCACAAGATATGAAATACATTTAGTTGCTCCTCTTTCTGGAGTCGCATTAATTGAAGCATCCTTTTCCTTACTAAATAAATTTAATTTTTCATATATTTCTTTAGAAAGACCGCCCACGCCACTTGAAGGAAAATAATTGTTGGTATTATCAAATATCACTCCCGCGGGATCTACAAATACTGAACATGGACTAATATATAAATCTGTTAACATATCATTAAACTCTACCGTATACGAAGGCGGCTCAGAGGGCTCAGCCACCGGTTCCGCGACCATGGGAGGTTCACCTGTTGAATCTTCAGATCGTATAGTTAGTTTTACTGCTCCACCATCAATTATTCTTTTAAGCTTTAGATATTCTTTATATTTTGATGTATATTCATCACTTCTCTGTTCATTTATCTTTTTTAGTTGTTCTTCTAACGCCTTCCACCGATCATCCGGTCCCATAAATAAACTGGGTCGACCCAGAGGCTGTAATGTGATCGCGCGGGCGGCCGTGCTTAAAATATTAGTAACAATTCTTGGTGAATGAAGTGCTGTTTTGACGATTCCCTTCGTGGCCTCGATACCACTAAAGGTTGGGGTCATCCGTCTAAGATTTCGCGGCAGCTCGTGCCATCTGTCACCACCCCCCTGTCCCTTGGGAAGGCTTGCTAATCTAACTAGTTTACGAATAGATTCAGGATAAAATTTAAACTGTTTTTCTACACTATAACTTTTGTCTTCATGGTCATTTATTATTACATTCATGCTCATCATACCCGTAAATGGATTTAATCCATTGTACCAACCCTCGGTATTAATCCAAGGTGTACTTTCACCTGTCATTGTCCGCTTATCTTCACGGAGACCCATTAACACGAAAAAATTATTAAGTATACTCTCATTCTTAATATCCTTCTTAAAATCAATTTTTTCTATAGAATCTAATAAAGATTTCAATGCTTTTTCTCGGTCGGAAAAAGCTCCTGGTTTAATCTGGCGCCCAAATTCGCCCAAAATCGCCCCACCTTTATATGATTTATTTTTCTTTCGTTTTGTTTGTTTATTTCTTCGGTTAGTATATTTCCTGTTAGTGTATATACGTCTAGTTTTTTTCTTATACTTATTCTTTGTCCTAATCCTACGTGTTCTACTTTTACGGACCTTATTTCGTTTTCTATAGGTTCTAATTTTAGACATCCTTTATATATATATATATATATATATATAATATTTTAAGGAGTTATTTTTTGTATGTTCCTTTTTGGTTGAACTTCTTTAGATTGAATTATAATAGTTCTGTTCTTCTTTAATTTTTCTGTTTGTTTTCTTTTATATTTTTCTTTTTGTTTCATTTTACGTTTAGTGAAACACATTTATACAAGAATATATTTAAAATTTTAAATACTAGTTATTATATATGATGAGAAAAACTACAGGAAATATTTCATTAAATAATGATGAATTATTAAATCAACCTTTATTTGATCCTTTAAATTCTGTAAAAGAAGAAAGAAAGTGCACACGGCGATGGCTTGTAGGTTTATGGTTCGCTACAAATATTGCCACTTTTGTATTTGGTTATCTTGTTAAATCTAGATTTGATGAAGAAGACAATGGATTAGATGGAAGTTTATAAAAAAAAATATATGGTATAAGTAAGTTAGAATGCCTACACCTACACCTTGTAGTGAAATTAGTGGTTTAAATTCTGATAGTTGTGGTGATACTGCAACACACAATTGGTGTAAACCGGGTGAATCTTGTAATGTATGTTATGATACAGGTGCTATGGTATGTAGTTCTGTAACACCATCTCCTACCGATAGTCTGGATGGTTGTCCGAAGAACCTTATGTGTTCAACTACAGGCAAAGAATCAGCTGATAGTGGACAAAAAATAAATTATACAACTAGGAATATTAATATTTATAATAACTGTAATGATAATGTAAGTATTATAAGTGCTTTAACTGGTGATTTTAAAACACATCGATCTGAACAATTATTTGAAAGTGAATGTAATAATACTGAAAATTCAGTTTATTCTAACCCTATTTCAGGAGATTTAATGTGTAAATATAATAAACATTATAAAGTAAGAGATCTAAATCCTAAAGAGTCTAAAAGTTTTAAAGAAATATTATATACAGTTCCTAGTGTATCTGAACTCGTTGGTAATCCACCTGTATTAGAACGTTATGGTATGACATGGACAGAACAATTAATTAATGATTGGGGACCGGATGCGGGTAGTGTTGGTTGTCAACCAGGATACCCATGTCGTCCTAGTGTTAATTATTTCCCTGTATGGAGTAAATTTACTAGTCAAGCCGCTGATATTGATTTTATGGATACACATCAATCAAAAATAGAATTCACTTTTGGAGCTGATTCAGGTACTGATGACACTTATGATATTAGTGCTATGTTAGATGGCGGTTGCGGTATGCATACTAATCCTATGGAAAATGATATAGGATTTGTAGATATTGATGGTGCTAATATTAAGTCTAGTTGTAATTCTATGCCTGTATATGAAAATCAACCCATTAATGCGCCAACTATTCGTAAGAATAATCAACCATTACAAGTTTCACATAATATACAGAAATATCAAAAAAGACTAAACAAAGGAAAAGATGAATCTGACTATTGGAAAATATTGGAACGTAATAATTCTGATCAATCACACGGTTGTATAAATGCTTCTAAAAATTTTCAATCGGGAAGAACAAACTGTCCTAATATAATTAACAATGCTATATATTCTAACTATTATGCTTGTGGTTGGCCTGATCCATCATATGTTATGCCAGATGGAAAATCATATTACATTGATGCCTCAAAATTAAAAGAAGGTGGTATATATAATTCACCTGATTTAACTAATCCAGTAACTAAAGAAGAAGCTAATACTATATTAACTGAAATAAGAAATGAATTATATCACTGTTCTAAACAACAAATAATTAATAATAATCCTAATTATATATTTCGTGAAAAATATATACCCGATTCACCTGTTGCTACGCAAACATTTATTGATGTTGAAGTTAGACCTGGACCATTGAATGGTGGAAGTTCAGATATATGTAGTAATAAAGATGATTTAAAATCTAGTACTTGTATTTATGATCCTATTAATCTATTAAAAGAATGTAAAAATTCATATACATTTAATTTTGATGATTCAAGATCAACATCCAAATGTGTTCCTACTAATGTAGATATTCCAGAATATACAATCACATTTTGCCCAGATTCAACTCCACCAATAAATAACTGTAAGCTACCACCCCCCATATCCCCTGCCCCTAATTCTCATTGGATTGATAAAGGTGATTATTATAAATTAAATTGTGAGACTAATTATAATCCTATATCTACACCACACCCTACAACAAGCTGTAATAAAGGTTCTTGGACTACACCCTACCCCTCATATCAGTCTAATTATTGCACGCCTAGTCCACATGAGTGTGGTGTCCTTACTGATATACCTAATGGGAGATGGAATACTACTGGTATGGATTCAACATTTAACTGTAATAGTGGATATAATAGAAATTTTGATTTATACGCAAATTGTGAGAATGGATCATGGTCGTATACACCTTCCAATTATAATACAATTGGAACTATATGTTCTCCTATTCCTGATCCGGTAGATTGTCAAGGACATTGGAGTAATTGGACTTCATGTAGTCCACCCTGTGGTCCCTCAAGTGTTAAAACAAAAAAATATACTATTACTACACCATCTAGTAATGGTGGAACCTCTTGTCCTAATAATAATGGAGATATAGAGACTGAACCGTGTAATATAAATTGTTGTCCACAAGCCATACCAAGTTTAAATGAATTTATTCCTCATAGTAGTCCACCTAATATACCACCCAATACTCCTAATATGTCAGTTGATATTACTTGTCAAAATAATTTTGAACGTAATTCAGGGAAATCTGTTATAAATCTTAATTGTGCTAATGGTCAATGGAGTATTCCTCCAGCAGTATCAGATTATTGTAAATGTCCTGATCCAACCGCTTTTAGTGGTTCGTGGGAAAAAAATCAGAATACTTCTATATGGCATTACCACTGTCCAAATGGCTCGTATTTGAAAGATATAGTTCGTCCTACTGCTAGCTGTGGTGATAATGGGTTAATCTATAGTACTAGTAATAGATGGTGGACCAATATAAATGATATTCAAAAGAATTGTATAAGTTCACCAGATATATGTGATGCTCGTAGGCCATATGATGGTTTTAATGGTACATGGACCGAACATGGTAAAAACACCCTAGATTTTCATTGTAACAAACCAACCTATATCCCTAGTAATCAAAACCAACCTATTGCCTCGTGTAATCAAGGGCGCTGGACTATATCTCCGAGCCCGAATAATTATTGTAAACATGCTCCCATAAATTGTGTTGGGGAATGGAGTTCCTGGACTCAATGTAGTCCATCGTGTGGTCCGGGGAGCACTAAAACAAGAACATATAATATTACAACTGAACCTAGTTACGGTGGCAGCGAATGTGATCATAAAAATGGAGATACACAAGCAACAGCATGTAATCTAGGTCCTTGTTCAAGTCCTGGGCCAGGACCTGGGCGTGGGCCTGGGCCTGGGCATGTAGGTGGTGGAGGTGGAGGAGGTAGTCATGAAACTAGTGGTGACGGAGACTATAATAGAAATAGACGTGATGATGAAGATAAATATACTAATTCAGAAAGAGAATTAGCACAGCAAACACAACAATTACAAGAACAATATCAAATAGCTTTTGATGATCATACACCTCTCAGTGAAATAAATAAACAAATCTATGAATTTTATAAACCTAATTGTTCTTTACATTTAAATGTTGATGATGACACTATTATAAATAATCCAGGTTTACTACAATTACGGGAATATCCGGGTGTAGGTCGTTGTAATTAAAATAGATGATAAATATATGGAATCATTACAAGTTATATTTATGACTTTTAGTTTATGGTTTTTTACTTGGCATACAATACAATCTTATATGAAACAACAAAAAATAAATAAATTATCTTGTTATAGTTTAGGATTAGTAATATCACTCGGAATATATTTTTATTTTAATAATGTAGATAAAGAAGATAACGTATGATCTTTTAATGTATCAATTCTATAATTTTTATTATCATATTTCATATAAGTTCCATAAGGTCCTATATGAAGTATTACATCCTTTTGTTTATGTGTACCGACTATTTTTGGATATTCAGTTATTTTAATGATATCTTCTTCAGTTAGTTCTTCTATTTTTTTCTTACTCATTTTCATATAATTAGCTATACCATAGTTCTTATTATTAACATTTACATAATATCCAAATTTACCATTCTTTACTTCTGTATCACCAATATATAAAGCATCTTTAGAGGTCCGTCTAATATTCATCTGTTCTATTATTATAGGATGAAATACTTCATATACTTTTTTTATTACTGTGTGAAAATCACTTTCTCCTGAGGATATTAAATCTAAATCAGATTCTACTTGAGCTGTAAATTCTATACATATCATATCAGAGAAATGTTGAAGTAAATAGTCTAATACAGTTTCTCCTAAATCTGTTAGTATGATACGTTTTTTTTGTACAGATAATGTCTTTTTATGAATACCTTTTGTTATTTTGTTATTTTTGTGTAATTTATGATAAGGTTCTTCTTTTTGTTTTCCTTGTATATCTTTTGTTACAGTATAGTTCCTAGTGTAAAGTGTATTTACAATAGAAGCATAGGTAGAAGGACGTCCTACTCCAGATGATTCTAGTTTTTTAACAATAGAAGATTCATTATAATATTGAGGTGGATTAGATTCTGTTTCTTTTATTTCTGATTCTACTAATTGACAATATTCTATATCATCAAATGACTTCTTTTCTTCGATTATTTGACCCGTATATTTTAAGAATCCTTCAAAAGAGAGAGATTTAGTTGTTCCTACATAATATCCTATATGTTGACTTGCTTCATTTGTTAAATTAATTTTACAAACATCATATACAGCATGTTTCATATGAGATGTAACTGTTCGTTTCATGATTAAATTATATAGTTTTTTATCATTTTCATTATATCCATCGGATAATTCATATGTTATATCAGTGGGTCGGATACATTCGTGTGCGTTCTGAGATCCCTTTACTACTTTTTGTTTCGGAGAACGA